>CEQU01110199.1_pt1 | contig 15761 bp, 30 predicted proteins | sample 531031 | NCBI WGS metagenome assembly CEQU01 (sample SAMEA2621216, study PRJEB7988) | marine metagenome | isolation source: saline water (ENVO:00002010), including
CTCCTAAAGCAGAAGAAACTCCTAAAGCAGAAGAAACTCCAAAGGAGGATAAATGATGAAAATGGATATTTGTAATTCAAAAGGTGAAAAATTAGAAGTATATGATGCTGATAGTTATGTATGGGATGCTGAGAATAACGAAGATTTATTGCACCAAGTTGTAACTACTCAACAGGCTAATCAACGTCTAGGTACTCATTCTACTCAAACAAGGGCAAATGTTTCATACTCTACTAAAAAATTACGCCCTCAAAAAGGAACTGGAAATTCTAGGCAAGGTAGTGCTAGATCATCTATCAGAGTTGGAGGTGGTGTAGCTCATGGACCACACCCAAGAAGTTATAGAAAAAGACTTCCAAAAAAAATGAAGCGACAGGCCCTAAGAATAGCCCTGTCAAACAAATACAGATCTAAAGATGTTCAAGTTATTGATAAAATCTCTTTTAAAAAACCAAATACCAAAGAAGTTTTTAAGGTTTTAGAAAATCTAAAGTTTAATGGAAAAACTTTATTAATAATGGACTCACCAGATAATAATATTCTTATGTCTGTTAGAAATATAAAAAGTGTTGATATTCAAACTGCTTCTATGATTAACCCTCTTGAGACACTCAAGTATCCTAATCTCTTATTTACAAAAGATGCAATTCTAAAAATTGAAAAGATTTGGGGGGAGAAATAATGATATTATCTAAGATACTAATCCGTCCACTCGTAACCGAAAAAAGTACAATATTAGGTGAAAATGGTAGGTACGTTTTTGAAGTTGAAAAATCTGCAACAAAAAAAGATATCGCCAAAGCAGTTGAAGAAGCATTTAATGTGCATGTAGTAAAAGTAAACACCATGAATGTTTCTGGTAAGGTGAAACGCTATGGAAGAAGACCTTCTAAGCAACCTGACTGGAAAAAGGCTATTGTTTTACTTCAATCGGGCGAAACTATACAGTTATTCGAGGGAGCATAATATGAGCTTAAGGGAATATAAACCTACCTCTCCTGGTAGAAGAGATACTGTTTACGATGATTTTAGCGATATAACCACAAATAAACCTGAAAAATCTCTATTAGCTCCACTAGCCAAAAAGGGCGGTAGAAATAATAGAGGTAGAGTTACTGTTAGGCACAGAGGCGGAGGTCACAAAAGGCGATATAGGATAGTTGACTTTAAAAGGACTAAGACTGGTATTTCAAAGGTTATTTCAATTGAGTACGATCCAAACAGGACTGCTAGAATTGCTCTAATAAGGCACGAGGATGGTAAAAAAAGTTATATTGTAGCTTCGTCCTCTATGAAGGTTGGCGATCAACTTCAAAATGGTGAAAATGCGCCTGTTTCTTTAGGCAATAGTAAGATATTGTCATCACTTCCAACTGGTACTCTTGTGTATAATATAGAATTGTTTCCTGGAAATGGCGGGCAACTTGTTAAGAGCGCTGGAGCTGTTGCTCAAGTTATGGCTCACGAATCAGGTTACACTCTATTAAGGTTGCCTTCTGGTGAAATGAGAAGAGTTTTAAGTGGCTGCTCTGCATCAATTGGTCAGGTTTCCAATGTTGATCACAAGAATGAAAAACTTGGAAAAGCTGGTCGTAATCGCCACAGAGGTAGGCGTCCAACGGTTAGAGGTTCAGTTATGAGTCCTGCAGCCCACCCTCATGGTGGTGGTGAAGGAAGATCAGGTATAGGTATGCCCGGGCCAAAAACTCCATGGGGTAAACCAGCCTTAGGAAAAAGAACTCGTAGAAATAAATCTACGTCAAAATATATATTAAGACGAAGGTATGGATAAAATTGTCTAGATCAATCAAAAAAGGGCCTTTTGTAGACCCTAAATTAATGAAAAAAGTTTCTGAGGCTCAGAAAAGTGGATCACGGGAGCCGATAAAAACATGGTCAAGAGCGTCGATGATCATGCCTGAAATGGTTGGTGTGACTATCTCTGTACATGATGGCCGTAGATTTCTTCCTGTTTTGATTACTGAAAATATGGTTGGTCATAGACTTGGAGAATTTGCTTCCACTAGAACATTTAGAAGCCATGTGAATAAGAGCGATAGGACGGTAGGATAATGGCTATAGCTAAGAGAAAAAATATAGGTATATCCGATTACAAATTGCGTTTAGTAATTGAACAGATAAAAGGTAAAATGGTTAATGATGCAATTCCTTTACTTACATTTATGACATCACCTGCTTCTAAAGAAATACTAAAAATATTAAATTCAGCTATTGCTAATGCCGAAAATAACGATCTGCGCACAAGAGATAATTTGAAGATAACAAGAATAACTGCTGATAGAGCTACTTGGATCAGGCGTTACAGGCCAAAGGCAAGAGGTCGTGCTGGTGCTTTTGATAGGCCTACATCACACTTAACAATAGAAGTAGAAGAAGCGGAGAATAGTTAATTATGGGACAAAAAACACATCCAGTTGGTTTTAGATTAGGTGGGGTTCGTGACTGGGATGCACATTGGTTTGCAAAAGATGCAGCAAGTTACAGAGAGTTAATTAAAGAAGATCAATCTATAAGGCAAATGATTGAAAAAAAATATTCAGAAGATGCTGCAATAGCAAAAGTCGAAATTGAGAGAGATACAGATGAAATGGTGGTATCTGTACATACTGCTCGGCCTGGAATCATTATTGGTAGGGGTGGGGCTAGAGTTGATCAGTTAAAAGAAGATTTAGAAAAACTTACTTCCAAAAAAGCAAGATTGAATATTCAAGAAGTTAGGCAGCCAGAGTTGATTGCAAAACTGGTGGGTGAGTCTATAGCAGAGCAAATAGAGCGCAGAGTTGCATACAGAAGAGCTATAAAGATGGCTATGCAAAGAACAATGCAAAGTGGTGCTAAGGGCATAAAAGTAGTTATATCGGGTAGGCTTGGAGGAGCTGAAATTGCCAGGACAGATAAACAAAAAGAAGGAAGAACTCCATTGCATACTCTTCGCGCACAGATAGATTATGCTGTTTCTGAGGCAAAAACTACATATGGGATTATTGGTATTAAAGTATGGGTTTACACTGGAGATATGATTCCTTCAGCAGAAAACTTAAGAGCTCGATCTCTGCAAAGAATGTCAAATAATAATGAGAATAATGAAACTGAAGATTCAACTAAAGTTGAAAAAGAAAAAGAAAAGCAGGATAAATAACCAATGCTTCAGCCTAAAAGAACAAAATATAGAAAATTCCACAGAGGTAGAATGAAAGGTATTAGAACCAAAGGTTCAAGTATGGTTTATGGTGAATTTGGATTAAAAGCTGAAGGACCAGGTTGGGTTTCTGCAAGGGAAATTGAGGCTGCTAGGAGAGCAATAACTGGTTATGTAAAAAGAGGTGGGCAACTTTGGGTTAGGCTTTTCCCAGACAAAGCTATTAGCGCAAGGCCAGCTGAAACAAGAATGGGTGGTGGTAAGGGAGCCGTAGACAGATGGGTTGCAGTTGTGAGAAGAGGTAGGATTTTATATGAGATAGCTGATGTATCAGATGATGATGCTAGAGAGGCTTTGAGAAGGGCTGCTCACAAACTTTCAGTTCCAACAAGAATTGTTTCAAGGAGCGATGAATTTTAATGAAGATTGATGAAATTAGACAACTTAATAATGCTGATCTAAGTAAAGAATTAATAGAGCAACATAAATCTCTAATGAATCTAAGATTTAGTAAAGCTACATTGCAACTAACTAATACTAATGAAATTGGAACAACAAAAAAAATTATCGCAAGGATTAATACTGTAATTAATGAAAGAAAGATTACAGAGGAACTAAATTTAGGAACTCAAACAATCAAGGATGATGATTCTCCAGCAGAAGATAAGGATGGTACAAGTGGCACGTAAAACTCAAACAGGATTCGTAATGTCTGGCAAAAATGATAAGACTGTTATTGTAGGGGTGTCATGGCTTCAAAAAGACAAAATTTATAAAAAATCTAGAAGAAAACTTACTAAATTTGTAGCTCACGACGAGTTAAATAGTGCAACTATTGGTGATAAAGTCTTGATTGAAGAGACAAGACCATATTCCAAAACTAAAAGATGGAGAGTTGTTGAAATTTTAGAAAAAGTTGACTATGAAGAAGTAACGATTGACCAAGAAAAGAAATTACAGGTAGAAAAATGATTCAGAGAGAAACTCGACTTAAAGTAGCAGATAATTCAGGTGCAAGAGAGGTCTTGTGCATAAATATAACTGGTGGTGGATCAAGGGCTTTTGCTTCTCTTGGGGATGTGATTACATGTGCAGTTAAAGATGCTCAGCCAGGTGGGAATGTTAAAATGCATGAAGTAGTAAAGGCCGTTGTAGTTAGAACATCTAAAGAAGTTAAGAGACCAGACGGTTCCTACATTAGATTTGATGACAATGCATGCGTAATTATTGGAGAAGATCAAAACCCTAGAGGAACAAGGATATTTGGTCCAGTTGCAAGAGAGCTAAGAAACAAGCAGTTTATGAGAATAGTCTCGCTAGCTCCGGAGGTTTTGTAATGAAAAAAATAAAGATAAAAAAAGATGATCAGGTTCTAGTAATAGCAGGAAAAGACAAAGGTAAAAAAGGAAATGTAATCAGGGTGATAACCTCAAAAAATCAAGCTGTTGTTGAAGGTGTCAATATATCCACAAGACATATTAAGGCTCGTCCTGGTGTATCACAAACTGGAATTGTTAAGGGTGAATCTCCAATACATATCTCTAATCTATTGCTAGTTGATCCAGAAACAGGTAAATCGGGTAGAGCGTATAAAAAAAAGTTGGAAGATGGTTCAAAAGTAAGGATGGTGAAGAGTGGTAGAAGATAAAAAGAAAACTACAGCAAAGAAAAGTTTAGCAAAAAAATCTACAACAAAGAAAACTACAGCAAAAGTTGCAGGTGCTAAAAAAAATGCTGCCACTAAAAAAATAGAGAAAGCGCCTATATTAGTAGATATTCCAAGGATGAAAAAAATCTATACAGATGAAGTTGTACCTGTACTAAAAAAAGAATTTGGTTACAAGAATCCGATGCAAGTCCCTATGATTAAGAAAATAGTTGTAAATATTGGAATTGGAGAAGCTCTTGATAGTAATTCTGCCCTTAATGCTGCCAATAATGATCTAATGAAAATAACAGGTCAAAAGCCTAAGCAAAATCGTGCTAAGGTATCTATTGCTAATTTTAAGCTAAGAGAGGGTTCAGTAATTGGAACTAGTGTAACTTTAAGAGGCAAACGGATGTGGCAGTTTTACGACAGGTTAGTTAATATTGCTCTACCTAGGGTAAGAGATTTCCGTGGAATTAAGAGATCAGGTTTTGATGGTAGAGGTAATTATTCTTTAGGGATGAGAGATCAATCTACTTTCCCAGAAATTGATTATAATGAAATTGATAAAATGAGAGGTTTACAGATAATTTTGGTTAATTCAGCTAATTCAGATGAAGAAGGTATGAGATTATTCGAATTATTAGGTATGCCATTTATAAAACTAGAAGATTAATAGATTAGGAGAATTTTTTGGCTAAAAGATCTATGTTAGAAAGAGAAAAAAAGAGAAAAAAGCTTGTGGATTCCCATATGCAAAAACGTCTTGAATTAAGAAAAACTTCTCTAGATATGAAACTTACACCAGAAGAAAGATTTTCTGCAAGGCAGGAGTTAGCAAAATTACCAAAAAACTCTTCTCCTAATCGATTAAGAAATAGATGCTCTGTTACTGGAAGGCCAAGAGGTTATATGAGATATTTTGGTTTATCTAGGATTACTTTTAGAAAACTAGCCTTGGAAGGCGAACTTCCTGGCGTAAGAAAAGGAAGTTTATAAATTGTCAATTAACGATCCTATTGCAGATATGATTACAAGAATTCGAAATGCCACTATGTCAAGGCACGAGAATGTTGAAATACCTAACTCAAAGATCAAGAAATCCATACTTGAGATTCTTAAAAAAGAGGGGTTTATTGCAGATATGAATTCTAAGGGAGACTCTGTAGCAGAAAAAGTGCTCAGTGTTAAATTGAAATATCTTGATGGTAACAAACCTGCAATCATGGGATTAAAGCGTGTTAGTAAACCAGGCCTTAGGGTGTATGTTGGTAAAAATGAAATACCAAGATATTTTGGAGGTATAGCTATATCTTTGTTGTCTACCTCTAAAGGTATATTAACTGGTCAAGATGCTAGAAATCAGGGTTTAGGCGGAGAATTATTATTTTATGTTTGGTAAATACTTTATATATAAGGAGCACGAGTAACATATGTCTCGAATAGGAAAACAGATAATTAAGATTCCAGAAGGAATGAAAGTAGAATTAAATACAAACATCCTTACAGTTAATGGCAAAAAGGACACCTTGGAGTATATTTTGCCAGAAAAAATAACCGTGGATATTTCTTCTGATGATATAAGTGTAAAAAGATCAAGCGATGATCCAGACGTAAGAGCACTTCATGGTTTATCTAGAAGCCTTATTAATAATATGGTTATTGGGTGTAATGAAGGTTTTGAAAAGAGACTTGAATTAATTGGAACTGGTTACAGGGTTCAACAAAAAGGAAAAGGCTTAGAAATGAATGTTGGTTTTTCGCACTCAATTCAAATAGATCCTTTAGAAAAAAATCAACTAAAAGCAGAGGGGCAAAATCTAATAATTATTACTGGATCAGACAAGCAATCTGTGGGTCAGCAAGCAGCAATAATCAGAAAATTTCGACCACCTAATCCTTATACAGGAAAAGGAATTAAGTATTCAGATGAAGTGATTCGAAGGAAGGCTGGTAAAACAGCAGTAGGAGGTACTCAATAATATGGGAAATAAGAAATTTGATACTAGAGGTAGATATGTAAGGCATAGAAGAGTCAGGAAAAAAATTACTGGTTTATCTGATAAACCTAGGCTTTCTGTTTTTAGAAGTAACAAACATATACATGCACAAATAATAGATGATGAAAAAGGAACTACATTAGCTGCTTCGTCTTCAATAAGTTTAGAAGAAAAAATTTCAAAGATTGATTTAGCAACTAGAGTGGGAGAAGACTTAGCTCAAAAAGCAAAAACAGCTGGAGTAAAAAAAGTTGTGTTTGATAGAGCTGGTTATAAATTTCATGGTCGTGTCAAAGCACTTGCTGATGGAGCAAGGTCAAAAGGATTAATATTTTAAGATGGTTACAGATACTAGTAAAATACAGAAAAATGATAAAAATAACCCTCGTCAAGGTAGATCTAGGCGTAGGAGGCAAAGAAACCAAGAGGAATCTCAGTTCATCGAAAGAGTGATAAAGATTCGTAGAGTTTCAAAAGTTGTTAAGGGTGGTCGAAATTTAACATTCAATGCAATGGTTGTTGTTGGGGATGGAAATGGTAAAGTTGGAGCAGGTTTGGGATCAGCAGCGGCAGTTCCTGACGCAGTAAGAAAAGGAACTATTTACGCGAAAAAAAATATGAACAATATAACATTAAATGGCCCTACGATACCTCATGAGATAACTACTAAGTTTTCAGGTTCAAAAGTTTTACTTAAACCAGCTGCACCTGGAACGGGAGTGATTGCTGGTGGAGGAGTTCGTGCAGTTTTAGAAGCTGTTGGTGTGACTGATGTTTTATCTAAAACATTTGGATCATCAAATACCATAAATATAGTTAGAGCTACTTTGTCAGCATTAGAACAATTACGAGATCCTAAAACTGTCATTTCTAAAAGAAGAGAAGGATAGGATAAAAATGTCTCAAATAATAATTAAGCAAATAAGAAGTTCAATAGGAATAAAGCCAAATCAAAAGGCAACCTTAAAAGCTCTTGGGTTAAGAAAAATTAATCATGTTAAGCACCATGAAGATACAGCAAATATCATGGGTATGATAAAAAAGGTAAGCCATTTAGTTACAGTTGAGCAAGTTAATAAATAGGTGAATAATTAGGATTTAATATGACAGCATTACATCAACTAAAATCGAATAAAAAAAATAGAAAAAGGGTAGGACGTGGAAACGGGTCAGGTCATGGTACATACTCAGGTCGCGGTAGTAAAGGTCAAAAACAAAGAGGCAGTGTTCCATTCCTTTTCGAAGGAGGGCAGCTACCACTAATAAAAAAACTACCTCACATGAGAGGATTTAATAATATTTTTAAGACAAAATACTCTCTGGTTAACCTAGATACGTTGAATCAATTCAATAACGGAGATAATATTTCTAAAGATATATTATTAGAGAAAAAAATTCTTAAAAATAAAAATAAAAAACTTAAGATTTTGGCTAGTGGTAAATTAAGTAAAAAGTTAAATGTTACTGCTGATCATTTCAGCAAGTCTGCAAAAGAACAAATAGAGTCCTTAGGAGGCTCTGTTACTGTTATAGATGAGAAGAAAAAATAATTTATGACAACCTCAACTAATCAAAGCACAAAATCACCCATACCAGCATTATTTAAGGCTGCAGTAGATGCTTGGGGTATTCCTGATCTAAGATACAGAATATTATTTACACTATTTATACTGGTTTTGTTTAGATTTTTTGCCCATGTACCTGTGCCAGGTGTTGATAGAGATGCTTTAGCGGCAGCTTTTGAAGCAAATCCTCTTCTTGGTTTTTTAGATCTTTTTTCAGGTGGTGCTTTGCGTAATCTTTCTATAGCTGCTCTTGGTGTATATCCATATATTACTGCATCTATTATTTTGCAGATTCTAACTCCAATCATTCCTACATTAAAGAACCTTTCGCAAGAAGGTGATGCTGGTAGACAAGCAATCAACAGATATACCCATTATCTAACTGTCCCATTGGCATTTCTTCAAGGGTATGGTCAATTAAATTTATTTGCTGGTGGTTTTTTGTCTCAGAGTGGGTCTGCTATATCTGGTATTGGATTTGGCGGCTCAGATACTCTTAATACAATAGCGATACTGACTGCAATGACTGCTGGAACAATGTTACTTGTATGGATGGGTGAACTAGTGACGGAAAAAGGTATTGGAAATGGTATTTCTATGATTATTTTTGCAGGAATAGTATCGACTTTGCCTCAAGTTGTAGGCCAATTATGGCTACTGCGTGAACAAACTTTCCAGGTAGTCATGCTAGTTGTAATAGCTATAGTAATAATATATCTAATTGTTTATTTTGCAGAGGCGCAAAGAAAAATACCAGTACAGTATGGCAGGAGTGTTTTTAGAGGTGGTCAAATGTATAGACAGTCTGGTGCAACTAGTATTCCCTTAAGAGTTAATGCCGCAGGGATGATACCTTTAATATTTGCATTTTCAATATTGATATTTCCTTCAGTGGTAGCTAGTTATTTCAATGATGGATCAGGAAGCTTTATATCATCCATAGCCAACTTTTTTCAAAACTCTTTTGGTCCTACTAGTTCCATATATTGGCTAGCAGTATTTTTATTAGTTGTAATTTTTACTTTTTTCTATACATTAGTTGTTCATAACCAGCAAAATATAGCTGAAAATCTTCAAAAAAATGGAGGTTTTGTTCCAGGAATAAGACCTGGCCCACCTACTAAAGAATTTTTAATGAGAGTAGTTCTAAGAATTACTTGGGGAGGAGCATTGTTCCTTGGTTTTGTTGCTATAATTCCATTCATTGCGCAGTTGATAACAAACCTTCCAAATGCAACTACAATACTTCAAAGTACAAGCCTATTAATTATGGTTGGAGTTGCTCTTGATACCATGAGGCAGCTTGAATCTCAACTACTTATGAGAAATTATGAGGGCTTTGTAAAATAATTTGAGGTACGAAGAATGAATGTAATTTTATTGGGCCCGCCTGGAGCTGGAAAGGGAACTCAAGCTCGCAAAATAGTTGATGAGTTTGATTTTGATTATATTTCAACAGGAGATATGTTGCGTAAGGAGGTGGAATCTGCATCAAGGCTGGGCAAAATTGCGAAATCATATATGAATAAGGGTGATTTGGTACCAGACAGTTACATTGTTGAAATGATTGTAGATAATCTTGGTGAACTAAATGCTAGAAATCTAATTGATGGTTTCCCTAGAAATATTTCACAAGCTGAAGCGTTAAATGAAAAATTAACTGAAAACCAACAAAAAATCGCAGTAGTTTTACATATGAATGTTGATGATGAAGAGTTAATTAATAGACTTTCAACTAGAGCTGTTTGTATATTATGTCAAGCCCCTTTTAAGTTAAAATCCCCCGATGAAAATTTAATTGTTAAGTGTAATAATTCACCAAATAAAGACTGCATTATTAAAGTAAGAGACGACGATAATCCGAAATCAGTTGCAAGAAGGATCACTGTTTACAAAAATGAAACCTTTCCTATAGTTAAATATTATAAGGATTTAAACGTCAATTTAGTAGATATTGATGCAAGAGGAACAGAAGATGAAATTTTCCAAGAAATTTCTAAATTTATAGTAGTATAAGATTTTATGAGTCATTCAAATTCAAATAGAAATTCTAAAAATGATACATATGGTAGTGTAAATCATAACAATACTGCTATAATTAAAACGGATGAAGAACTTGATATTATGCGAGAGGCAGGCAGGATTGTTGCTAAAGCATTAAGAAGGTCGTTTGAATCTCTTGAACCTGGTATCACAACAAATGAGTTGGATTCTATTGCTCGAAGTGTTATAGAATCTGAAGGTGCTAAGCCAGCATTTTTGGGTTTGTATGGTTTTCCAGGAACAGCATGCATATCAATCAATGAAGAAATTGTTCACGGAATACCTAGTGACAGGAAAGTTCAATCGGGTGACATAGTCACTATGGACTGCGGGGCATTAGTTAGCGGGTTTTATAGTGATCATGCTATATCTCAAATTGTTGGTTCTTCTACCCATAAAAAACAAAAGTTGATTGATATAACAAGAGAATCACTTACTAAGGGGATAGATTCTTGTCATATTGGTAAAAGAGTCGGAGATATATCGAATTCTATAGAGAAGTATGTTATCGATAGTTCTTATGAACTAGTAAGAGAATATGTAGGTCATGGTATTGGAAAAAATTTACATGAACCGCCACAGGTACCGAATTTCGGTCCTTCTGGTGTAGGGGTTGAATTAGTACATGGACTTGTTTTGGCAATTGAACCAATGGTTAATGCTGGTACATGGAAAACAAAAACTTTAGATGATGGTTGGACTGTGGTAACTGAAGATGGAAAGTTGTCGTGTCACTTTGAACACACTGTAGCGATTACAGATAATGGTCCAGAAATTTTAACAAAAGAATAAAAAAGAAATGGAAAGGAAATTTTGGCTAAAAAAGAAGCAATAGAAGTTGAAGGGTTAGTAAACGAAGCTCTAAAAAACGCTGTTTTTAAGATTGAACTTGCTAATGGGCATGAAGTTTTAGCACATGCTTCTGGAAAAATAAGGAAAAATTTTATAAGAATTTTACCAGGAGATAAAGTTTTAGTTGAACTCTCACCCTATGATCTTACAAGAGGAAGAATAACCTATAGGTTTAAGTAAAGGAAATATATATGAAAGTAAAAGCATCAGTAAAAGCTAAACATCCAGGAAGTAAAATAGTTCGACGTAAAGGTAGAGTTTACGTTATAAATAAAAACAACCCTAGATTAAAATCAAGGCAAGGATAAGGAATAACAATGGCAATAGTTGCAGGAGTAAACATTCCAGACAATCAAAGAATTGAGATTGCATTAACATCTATTTATGGTGTGGGAAAAACAAGCTCAAAAAAAATAGTTTCTGAAGTAGGCATGGATCCAAATACTAGAGTAAAAGACATACAAGATGACGACCTAACAAGAATTAGGAGTGCCGTAGAAAGACTTGGTATTTTAGTTGAAGGTGATTTGAGAAGAGAGGTTCAACTTAATATTAGAAGATTAACAGATATTCAAACGTTTCGGGGTTCAAGGCATAGAAAGGGACTACCTGTTAGAGGACAAAGAACTAAAACCAATGCTAGAACTAAGCGTGGAAGAAGACAAACAGTTGCTGGAAAGAAGAAAGTTGCTGCTCATTAGTACTTACAATATTTTTATGATTGGAATTAATTATGCCTAGACAAAGAAGTAGAAAAAGAGAAAAAAAATTTGTTCCCCAAGGACAAGCATTTATAAGTGCAACGTTTAACAATACTCTGGTTACCGTTACTGATCCTCAGGGAAATGTGATATCACAAAGTAGTGCTGGGGCTGAGGGATTTAAAGGCTCCAGAAAATCTACAGCATTCGCTGCTCAAAAAGCAGGAGAAACTGCAGCTAAAAACGCAATAGAACATGGAGTGAAAACTGTTGATGTAATGGTTAAAGGCCCAGGAGCAGGAAGAGAATCTGCAATTAGGGCCTTGCAAGGAGCTGGGATACGAGTGGTGTCTATAAAAGATATTACACCTGTACCTCATAATGGGTGTAGACCTCCAAAAAAGAGAAGAGTATAAAAAATAGTGAACACAGGTAAATAAATGGCAAGATACACAGGACCTAAAAATAAAAAAAATAGAAGATTTGGACTTCCACTTAAAAATGATAAACCGGATTCAAAAAAATCTGGAGGATCTCATTCTGAAAGACGTCTATCAGATTACGGGATGCAGCTTAGAGAAAAGCAAAAGGCTAGATTTATTTATGGGATATTAGAAAGACAATTTAGAAACTATTATAGAAAAGCATCAAGGCTAGAAGGAATTACTGGTGACAAATTACTGCAACTTCTTGAAAGTAGATTAGATAATGTAGTGTACAGGCTAGGTTTTGCTCATACAAGGGAGCAAGCTAGGCAGATAGTAAATCATGGTCACATAGAAGTTAACTCAAAGAAAGTTAATATACCTTCATATCAAGTAAAAGAAGGAGATAACATTTCTTGGCGAGAAAAATCTAAAACAACAGAATTATATAAAAATCTAGAAGGTGCATCTAAATCTGAAACTGGAGTCCCTTCTTGGCTAAACTTAGACAAAAAAAAATATATTGGACAAGTATCATCAGCTCCCAACTTATCAGATGTGGAAATGGTAATCGATACAAGACAAATTGTAGAATACTACTCTAGGAGGTAGAAAATAATGTTAGAAAGAATGTATGGTATAACACCTCAGGATGAGTTGCCGCCAACTGAGTTAGAGGTGCCTGGCTTATCGATTATAGATGAAGAAAATGGTGAATCTTATGGTAGATTTGTTGTACAGCCTCTCGAAAAGGGTTGGGGTGTAACTTTAGGCAATCCTGTACGACGTATATTATTGAATTCTCTTTCAGGTACAGCAATTAGCTGGATTAAAATAGATGGTATACAGCATGAATACTCTACTCTTAAAAACATGCGAGAAGGTATTGTAGAGTTTATTCTTAACGTAAAGGGAGTAAGGATTAAATCTCTTACTAATAGGCCTGGAAGGCTAAGATTAGATGTTTCAGGAGAAGGTGAAATCAAGGCTGGCGATATAATGGCCACTTCAGATTTCGAAATTGTTAACCCTGAGCATCACCTTGCAACTTTAGATAATGAAAATGCAAGATTATCTGTTGAATTTAATGTTGATCAAGGTATAGGGTATTCAATAGGGAGTAACGATGAAGGATTGCCAATTGGTGTTTTGCCAGTAGATGCAATTTTCTCCCCTGTGAGAAAAGTTAATTTTCAAGTTGAACCAACTCGTGTTGGACAAAATTCGAACTTAGAAAAATTAGTAATAGAAGTTTGGACTGATAAAACTATCTCTCCACTTGAAGCTCTACAAGCAGCTAGTAATCAATTAATGGATAAGTTTTATTTGTTTACACAGTTTGATAAAAAGCTTGAAGAGTCAGATGCTCCAACATTACCTGGAGTATCCCCTGAAATATTCAACACATTAGTTGAGACTCTAGATTTATCAGCCAGAACACTTAATTGTCTCAAGAGAGCAAATATAAATCGTGTTGGTGAAGTCTTAATGATGCCAAAGGGAGATGTTTTGAAAATTAGAAATTTTGGCCAAAAATCACTAGATGAATTATATGATAAATTGGCAGAATATAATTATTTGCCTAATGAAAATGGAGAGAATTCAGTTGAGGCATAAAGTTACCGGTAGACAATTTGGTAGACCATCAGGCCAAAGAAAAGCACTTTTTAGAAATCTTGTAACAGATTTTCTAAGAAATGGTCATATTAAAACTACTATTGATAAAGCAAAAGAAATTAGGCCGATTGCTGAAAAAATGGTTACTTATGGCAAAAAGGGAACATTAAATGATAGGCGCTTAGCTGCATCGTTTATAACAGACCCTAAAGTTGTAAAAAAAATTTTTGATGAAATTGGCCCTAAGTATAAAGATAGACCTGGTGGCTATACAAGAATAAGTAGAATAGGAACACGCGCAGGTGATGCAGCGGAAATGGCAATAATAGAGCTAGTATCCTAAAATTAGTATTATGCAATTTAGTTTTCGTTTGCAGTATGATGGCACACTTTTTTGTGGATCCCAATTACAAAATAACGTGAGAACTGTTCAGGGGGACCTTGAACATTCTATTTCAAAAGTTTTTTCCTCAAAAATAAGAGTCAAATTATCAAGTAGAACTGATTCTGGTGTTCATGCTTATTTTCAAGTAGGTACTTTTAATGTTAATACTTCTATGACGACGCAAAATATGATTGATGCAATAAATTTTTACTTAAGTGATGATGTAGAAATAATTTGTATTCATCAAGTACAGAATAATAACTTTGACCCCAGAGGTGATGCCATTTCTAGAACATATACTTATAGATTGAGTGATAGCAAAGATTTATCTGTTCTTTATAGACAACATGTTACTAAAGTCAAGAAGAAAATTGATATAAATATTATGAAATTATTATCTAAAAAATTAGTAGGGAAACATGATTTTGCATCATTCATTAGCTCTAAAGTTCCGGAGAATGCTTCTACCAAAAGGGAAGTATTTAGTACATCAGTTATTTCTGAAGAAAATGTTATATTTTTTACAATAACAGCAAACTCATTTCTACATCAACAAATCAGAAGAATAGTAGGGTCAATGTATAGAATTTCAGTAGGTATTGATAATTTTGAAGTATTTGAGGATCAATTATTAAATCCAAAAAGAGGAAAGGCATCCTTTGTAATATCTCCCAAAGGCCTAACTTTATCCAATATTTTATACAAGTATGCACTAGAATGTGGATTACCTGGGGAAAAAACTGTTTCAAAGTTACACTAAATTAGTTAAAATAGTAGACTATGTCAAAAAAAATAGAACAATATAATCCAAGTGCGAAAAATATAGTTAATGACTGGAAAGTAGTAGATGCTAGTGGTCAGACACTAGGAATTCTGGCATCAAAAATTGCGACTATGCTTATGGGTAAACATAAGCCTAACTATGTGCCTCATATGTTAACTGGTGATTATGTAGTTGTTATTAATGCATCAGGCATCAAAGTTACTGGTATGAAATCAGAACAGAAATTATACACACGGCATAGCCAATATCCTGGTAATATAAAAAAAATTCCTTATAACAGAATGCCTTCTAATAAAGTTTTGCAGTTGGCAGTAAAGGGAATGCTACCTAAAAATAAGTTATCAAGTAAAATGCTTAAGCGCTTAAAAATTTATGATGACTCCAATCATCCTCATTCTGCGCAATTATTGGGAACTGAAAACAGACTAAATAGTAAAAAAGAGATTGTATCTTCCGGTATAGAGTCAACTAAATCTTCAAAAAAGAAAAATACCATATCACCAAGTGTTACCTCTAATGAAAATGAAGATAGTAGTATAACTACAACCAAGTCTAAGGCAGCTACAACCAAGTCTAAGGCA
>CEQU01054180.1_pt1 | contig 15756 bp, 12 predicted proteins | sample 531031 | NCBI WGS metagenome assembly CEQU01 (sample SAMEA2621216, study PRJEB7988) | marine metagenome | isolation source: saline water (ENVO:00002010), including
AGGTCTAGTGGGCTAAATCAAAAACAGTCAACACAGTATAAATGATACACAGGCGCTGCCCGAAGGGGTCGTCATGAAAGCATTTTACTCATTGTCACAGCCCTTTGACGTAGAACAACTATGCCTTCAGGACTGCTCCGCGATTAAAATGCTTTCATATAGACCAAAAATCGTACAGCAAAGATCAACAGCCCCTAGGCAAATTAGGTAATAAACGATACATTAACCAATGAGTAGCATATCACCCTCTATTCTGTTTAGCGTGATTCAAAGGATTTGTTTGCCATGAGTAAAACACTAACAAAATTAACGATTATTGGCGCATTAGTCGCCGCTGCAACCGGTTGTGCCAGTGACGTAACATTACCTGAAGCGCAAACCAGAGCATCGTTAACTAAAGATGTTAATAACTATCAATACCTGATAGGACCCGGCGATTCGCTCACCATATTTGTGTGGCGAAACCCTGAAATTTCCGGTCAGTATGTAGTGCGACCGGATGGTAAAGTAACCACCTCATTGGTAGAAGACATCGATGTAAGTGGCCGCACGCCCACTATGCTGGCTAGAGAAATAGAAGAAAAACTCTCAAACTACATTAACAATCCACGGGTTACCGTTAGTGTTAATGGCTTCTCGGGGCCGTTAAGCGAACAAGTGCGTGTTATTGGTCAGGCATTATCGCCAAGTGCGGTTAATTATACAGAGCACATGACATTACTCGACCTGATGATTGTGGTAGGTGGTCTTACCGATTTTGCCGACGGAAACAGTGCTAAGTTAGTGCGTGTTGTGGACGGTAAAAAGAAAACCTACGAGCTGTTTATAGACGACCTTATCAAAGACGGCGACATCAGCAGGAACATTGATATGCTGCCGGGTGATATCGTTATTATTCCTGAAGCCTGGTTCTAGACAAGAAGTAAGTAGTCTCTTATGCAAAATCTACAGCAGTCGATTAATCTGGTTCTCGATTACGTAAAAGGAATCTGGATTAAAAAGCGCTATGTAATGTTCTGTTCCTGGCTTATCTGCCCCATTGGCTTTTTTTACGTGGCTAGCATGCCTGATCAATACCAGTCCCGAGCCGTGGTATTTGTAGATACCAGATCTGTTTTGCAGCCTATCTTAAGAGGACTGGCAATTCAGACAAATCCAGCCCAAGAAATTCAAATGATGGTAAAGACGCTACTGAGCCGCTCGAATGTCGAAAAAATTGCCCGGGAATCAGACCTTGATCTATACACCCAGGATGAAGATGAATTTGACCAGCTTGTTTCCCGCCTTACCAAAGATATTCGCATGGGCGGTACCGGCCGGGATAACATTTACACCATATCATATAGCAACGCCAAACCGTTGGTCGCACAACGAGTTGTTCAGGAAACGCTGGATTTGTTTGTAGAAGGTGCGCTGGGCGGTAACCGCAGAGAAAACGATACCGCTGGCCGATTTCTGGACGAGCAAATAGCAGATTACGAGCGACGCCTCGCTGAAGCTGAGAGTGAACTCGCTGACTTTAAACGCCGTTATAGTAATGTACTGCCCCTGCAAGGTACGTTTTATTCTCGTTTGCAGTCATTAAACGAAGAATTGCGCACAACGAAACTGCAAATTCGCCAATTAACCCAACAGGCAGAAACACTACAGGGTAAGTTAGTTAAAGCTAAATCCCTTGATGGCTTTGGCGTAAATAATGGCAACGATTCCGTTTTACAAACCCGTTACGATGAACGCATCCGCTCGTTGGAAGAAGAACTTGACCGTTTACGCTTACGATTTACCGATCAACACCCCGACGTTATTGAAACAAAAATGTTGTTAGAAGGCCTTGAGGAAGCCAGAGATAAAGAAATCGAAGCTTTTTTAGCAGAAGATGCCAACGGCGAGCCGGTAGGCGATCTTAACCGTCAACTCAACATGGAAATTAGCCGCGTGGAAGGTGAGTTGGCAGCCATGTCAGTCAAAGAAACCGATTTAGCATCGCAGATTGAAGAGCTTGAATCGAAAATTGATTTGGTTCCCCAAATAGAGGCTGAAGCTTCCTCGCTGAATCGCGATTACGACATTACCCGCAAGCAGTACGAGCAACTGTTGTCGCGCCGAGAGGCCGCAGACTTATCGCGCAGAGCCGACAGCTCAGCAGAGGAGTTACAGTTCAGAACCATAGAGCCGCCCTCTAATCCGCAAAAACCGAGCGGACCAAACCGCATTATATTTTATACTGGCATTCTGGTAGTAGGATTTGGTGTAGGCATTGGCTTGGCTTTCATATTGAGTCAGTTATCGCCGGTATTAGTTCGGCCTAAGCAGCTACTCAACATCACCAATTACCCGATTTGGGGAACGGTAAGCCATTTTGATCTCGATAGAATTAAGCGCCAGAGTCGAATGCGCCTTTTCGTATTTTTAATTTCTTCTGGCGTTATCGTGATGATTTACGCAGGCTTAGTGGGTGCAGAAATAATGAACATTAAAATACTAGAGCTAGTGTCATTATGAAAAATACTATCGAAAAAGCCTTGCAGCGCCAGCAGGAAGAAAAGGCCAGACAGTCTGAGAAACAGGATGAAGCCAATCAGCGAGCTTCATCTGACACGTCAACCGATACATCGCCTGTAGCAACTCAGGAGCCAAAGCAACAGGCAAAAGAAACAGGCAGTAGTGAGCAACAAAAATCACCGCAAAAGCCAAATCAGCAACCAGCATTTGAGCTCGACCTCGAAGCGTTAGAAGCCAAGGGGCATATTAGCCTTACCGGCAACCGAACCAAAATTAATGAAGAATATCGTGAGATCAAGCGCAAACTATTACAGAACGCCTTTGGTGCATTGTCGTCGACGCTGAAAAACAGCAATATTATTATGGTAACCAGCGGCCGGCCGTCTGAAGGTAAGACGTTTACCGCGACAAACCTGGCCCTGAGCATTGCCTCGGAGCAGGATAAAACGGTGTTGTTGGTTGATGCCGATGTTTTAAAACCTAACGTTCTGCGTACACTCGGTTTACCCCGGCAACAAGGTCTTATGGAATACCTCATCGGTGAAGTGAGTGACATTGCCGAGGTACTGTACCCCACTAATCTGGATAAGCTAAAGATTATTCCCGCAGGTAAATCTCACCATTTGTCAACAGAATTTCTGGCCAGCAAAAAAATGGAGTCGACCATTGAAGAGTTTGCCAACCGCTATCATGATCGGGTCGTGGTAATTGATGCGCCGCCATTGTTGGGTATTAATGAAACGGCGATACTGGCTAATTTTGCTGGCCAGGCAGTTGTTGTGGTAGAAGAAAACCGAGCCAAACTTAGTGATATTCAAGCCTGTGTGGAACGACTGAACGAAAACATGGCTATTGGCTTTGTGGTTAATAAATCGGTTAATTTTGAATCAGATGGATCGGGCTATTACGGTTACTATGGATATGCATATGCAGCTAGGGGCGAGTAATTCACAAAGAAACATTAAGGCGGTGTACGCTAAGTGTGCTTCCGCATTCGTGTTAACATTACTGACAAGCTCGGCAATGGCTAATAAGCTGACCATTGATGGTGAAGTAAATATTGTGACCGCGTACAGGGATATTGATAGTGATGGTCAGAGCGGAGGAATCAGTTCGCTAAGTGTTGTTCCAGGCCTAAACTCGGTTTACAAATCCAAAAAGCTATTCTTTCGTGGTAATGTGAATACCACGTATGTAACACGAGATTCTGACACCGGTACTACAGAAGATTATTTCACTAACTACAATTACCAATCCCGCCTTTCAGTCATTGAGAATCTCTTAAACTTTGAAGTAAAAGGTGAGAGACAATATCGGGCTAGCGAACTCAATAACTTATTTGTTACTGACTTTGTGAATAATTCGGATGGATTGGTTAAAACAGAACAAAATGCAGCCTCGCTATCACTCGAAACCAAACGGGGTAAGCTGATGAATGTAAAGGGCTTAGCCCGGTATGCCAGGGTAACCGCAGATGGTGGAAGTCAGGTTGTTGTAAACAATGTTAGCAATGATTTAGTCAATGTTGATCTGTCACTGAAAAGTGGCGTCAAAAGTAGATTTATCTGGAATATTGACGGGTCTTACGACAACACTGTCAGTGGTACTAACCAAGGCCAGGACCAGACCAGTCAATCGGTAAATGCCTTAGTTGATGTACCCGTTTATAAAGGGCTGGCGGTGCGTTTTACCGGTACCGACAGTTCTAATGAATTTGGTGCTCAGGGTACCAAGGATACCATTACCCGTGAATTCCAAACTTACGGGGCCGGTTTAACTATGTATTTTTCGAGTAATACCTATGTATCCATTACTTACAACAATGCGTCTAGTCCGACCATCAATCCACAAGATGAATTCGAAAACCAGGACGAAACCTTTTTAGGTATTGATTTACGGTGGGCACTTAGCCCGCGTACTTTTATTGCTTACAATCGCTCACGGCGATTTTACGGCGATAGTTCTGGCGGGCGTTTACAGTATCAAACCCGCAAGACCAGAGCCACGCTGAGCTATACCGAAACCGTAACTAATGCCTCGCAGTTAATTGCCACAGAACAACAAGGCTTGTTTATCTGCCCGGCAGGGGCCACTAACATACTGTCTTGTAGTGTATCTGAAACGCTGGACTACGAGCCAGCAGCCGATGAAGTACTGGTGAATTTTGCCATCCCAGACTATGCGATAGAAGACTTTGCCTTATTACGGCGCAGCACATCGGCTGCTTTTGCCTTCAACTTTAACCGACTTAGTGTAGGAATCAACGCCAGTTACGTAGACAGCGAGTCATTAGCAAACGTATCGTCGCAACAGAATAATGCGACAAGCGGATCAATGACGCTTGGTTATGAAATTGGCCCTTATACCACTATGAATGCGACAATGAGGTATATAGACTTTGATCAGGTTATTGAAACTACTGAACAAAGCAGTCGAACCAAAGCCCTTTCGATGGGGATTAACCGTAGTTTTGGTCGACAGCTAAAAGCGTCATTCAGTTATATTTATACAGATCGAAATGGTACCTTGTCCGACAACGTATTCGGAACAAACTATAAGGACAACCGACTGGCTTTATCGGTAAGTTATACCACTAATTAGTCATGACCATTTACCTTGACAGTCACTTTACTGACTTGCTTAATAGCAGGGAAAAGGCTTAAATCTAGCTAGCCTTTAAGCTGTCAGTAATGATATTTACATGGTTTAGATGGCGTTTCATGTTAGCGGGTACACCCGCAACCATAGTATAGGGCGCTACAGACTTAGTAACTACCGCACCGGCAGCCACCACCGCGCCTTTGCCAATCGTCACGCCCGATAAAATGATAGCCCCTGCGCCAATCCAGGCATAATCTTCCACGATAATAGGTTGCGAATAGTATCCACGGTCACGCTCCGTTAGCAAAGCGATATGGTGGGAAGCGGTCTCAAACGCCACTCGAGGGCCAATTAGCACCCGGGCACCAATAGCAACCGGACATTCTTTACAACCAAATCGCACTTCGGAATTTAAATAGCTGTGCTTGCCAATGCGCAATAAATGGGTAACACCCGGATTAATAGAAATTTTACCGCCAAAAACCGTGCAGGTAGACACATGCATTGCCGTTAGGCGCAGCAGCCTGTTTCGAACAGAGTTAAACTCTGGCATTAGGGGTAAGTGATTCGCCAGCCCGATTACACAATGGCACCACAGCCCCCGAATAAAACGTAAATACCGATTCATGCTTTATATTCCTAGAGAAGAAAACATCCCGATAAATCAACATTGTTGCGATTCACGCCACAAAAACCGTTAGTACAGGGCATGTAGTTTAAGTTAAAAGCTAAATAAATATACTGACAACCTACCTGCCAGCTGTAAGGTTTGTTCGCCATTCTGTGTTGGCGTTACGATTATCAATAATGAAGGGCATTGCCGAATTTGTACGGATAACGGCGATAAATCAGCATGACCGGCATACAGCGAATACAATGCCGGGGTCACACAAGTTATATGGTTTACAATAAATACTTTATACGAAACCTAATGAACACTGCAAAACTTTTTCGTAAAAAACAGCCCTTCCAACAACGTAAATACAAACAATAGGTTAAAACTGCTTTTTTAAGTATACTCGCCAGAACAGTGCCATAATTGTGACTATTGCTATCACCAGCGTTTATTTTGGCGCAGGTAAAACAGGAGATACAGGTGACACCAAACGTGATGCGCTTAACGCCGCTGGACAGTGAAGTTCGTGGTGATAAGGTAATCAGGCAATGTAAGATTGAGCGAATGGATAATGGTAACGTTAGCAGCGAACAGATCCTGTGGTTTACCCTTCCAGCCTCTGTCCCTCAGATAGACAACAACGACTGCGATGCCTACACCATTATTATGCTCATGGATGCAATGCAGGAAGCCCGGCAAATCGAAGTCAAAGGCAGCGTGTGCCAAGAACTGCTGTCTAACCTGGTTGAATTTCAGGGGGCATGGCAAAAGTGGCGTCCGGGTACTTATCACCAGGTAGCTATGATCGCCGACGAAGAGCGTGCGCCAGTAGCGCCGACGCCGGGTGCCATTTGCGCTTTTTCGGGTGGTGTAGATGCCACCTTTACGGTATGGCGGCATACCCAAAATAAGTGGCAGCAACGCTCTCAGCACATTACGCAATGTGTAATGGTGCACGGCTTTGACATTCCACTTAAAAAAACCCAAGACTATGCACGAGCCTTTCACCGAGCTCAACGAACACTTAACAATATCCCCCTTTCAATTAGCCCGGCAGCCACCAACTTTCGTGAGCTTAGCCGGGTCCATTGGGAGGATGCCTGTGCTATTGGTATTGTGGCTACCTTAAGTTTGTTTAAACGCTGTGCCGGCAAATGTCTCATAGGCAGCACAGAGCCCTATGATGCGTTAGTGATCCCCTGGGGTTCATCGCCGATTACCGATCACCTGCTCAGTTCATCTCAATTCAGCGTTATACACGATGGCGCCACCCATAACCGAACCGAAAAAGTAGCACAGATTATCGACTGGCCTGCCGGCATATCCAATCTGAGAGTATGCTGGCAAGGTGAACAACATGACAGTAACTGCGGCAGATGCGAAAAATGCCTGCGCACTATGGCCAATTTTCGGGCAACCGGAACGCCTATCCCCAATTGTTTTAACAACGAGGATTTCGAGGAAAAATTAAGGCACCTCAAGTTGAAAACACCTTTAATACGCAGCGAATGGCAACAAATTTATTACCATGCCGTGGCCAATGGCATTAATGCCCCCTGGGTCAAACGCGTGAAACAGGTAGCGTTTCACCTGCCACTAAGTGAGCGCTTATTTCCCAAGAGCTCGAAACGCAGAGCGTTATTAAACCGAATATCAGTATGGCTTCGGTAAACAGGCGAAAAATACAGGTCAGAAAGTAAATCTGTTTTAGCCCTATTCAATAACAAAACACGATACGGATATTGTTTTAAGCCCCGTTCATCGTGATTTATTGGATTGCTTTTAGATTTCATACTACGAGTATGTATGGGTAAAGCACGCAGTGAGGATATTTCTAATGCTTCATCCTGAACGGTTTGTTTCAAAGGCAAGCAGTCGGCGAATTTTGCCTAATAAAAAGCTATGGGTAGAGGTAAAGTGTACCTACTTCCATTGCTTTAACATCTTGTTATTAGCCAATAGCCATTCCTTAACCGAAACAGCTTTAGGCAGCACTGCATAAAGGCAACTGGCAATGACTTGTGAATATGAAGTGAGCATATTAACGGCTTTTTTTAATCTGAATTGGACCGGGGGGACTAAAAAACATATCGCCATCGTCATGAAAAACAAAGTCGCGCTAAGATTTAGACAAAGCACTTTGTATTTTTTGAAATCATTCAAAAAGGTCTGTAGGCTAGCTTGGCAATGTATTCTGGATACCTTAAAGTAGATTATGAAGTTTAGTTTAAGAGAAATCAAAAATGACAACGGTAGTCAGTAACCCGGATGAGACGCCGCTCATAAGTGTTGTCATCCCCTGTTACAATAGTAATAAGACGATTGCTCAAGCAATTACATCTGTCAAAGAGCAATCATACAAAAATATAGAAATTATTGTTGTTGATGACGGAAGTACCGACGACTCCCTCTTTAAAGTACAATCAGAATTTCCTGATATTCGAGTTTTTTCGATTAATAACAGCGGCGTATCAAAAGCTCGCAACATTGGAGTGCAAGAGGCACAAGGCGAGTATATAGGGTTTCTGGATGCCGATGATTATTGGGCCCCTACGAAATTAGAAAAACAACTAAACTCGATGGGCTCTTCCCTATGGTCACATACCGATTCGTTTTATTTTGGTTTTGACCAGGACGGCACAACCAAACGCAGTGATTTATCCGAGTTAAAAGGCGGCAATGCATTTAATGCTCTGTTTATCGATAATTTTATTACTACGTCAACGGTAGTCATATCCCGTTCACTTTTTTGGGATATGGGGGGCTTTGATGAATCCTTTGAAGTGCTTGAGGATTGGAAGTTATGGCTTACTGTAGCACAGCGTTATCCGCTGGCTTATGTTGACGAAGCACTTGCTTACTACAGGGTTACACCTGGTTCTGCATCTCGTAAGGCAAGAAAAGTCTATCCTTATCACTTAAAGCTAATTGACACGGTATCCCAGCAAAACAGTTCTACTAAACAGTTAACCAAAGCAAATATACTTCAAGCTCGACTCAATTCCAGTATTATTTGCTCCTATATTGCTGAAAGCTCTCATGATAAAAATTTCGCCGTGTATTGTGCTATAAAGGCAATAAAGTTCGCCCCAGCCAGTTTAGTCGGATATAAAAGACTATTGTCTGTATTAATCTCATTGTTAAGAACAAATTAGATGACTATATTTTACTTTAAGGATGAACGTGGGAATGTAGGTGATGATCTCAACTCGTTGATCGTGCCTGCTATTTTCAATGAAAACGAACTGGCAAACGCTGCCTATATGTTTATTGGGATTGGCACTTTACTTAACAGCAAACTACCCAATGCCGACGAATACGTTATTTTCACTTCAGGGTATGGCTATCACCAGGGACCTGCCTTTACCGATAAGAAAGTGACAGCGCTAGGTTTAAGAGGGCCGATGACATTGACTGAAATGAAGCCATTTCTTAGTCAGTCTGAATCCGATATTCCCTTAATTGATGGAGCTTATTTAACGCCAGAGTTAATTACAGGTAAAACGTCTCAGCTTAAAAATAAAATCGGACTTATACCGCATGTAGACAGTATCTCCGTCGGGCTATGGGAAGAGGTCGCATCGCTTGGTGGCTTCGAGCTTATAGACCCGAGGCTTAGTCCTGAAGCTTTTGTATCTTCGATTACGTCCTGTGCGTACGTGATTACTGAAGCCATGCACGGAGCAATCTTGGCTGATGCTTATCGTGTTCCATGGACTGGTTTTATTGCATATTCTCACATCAATGAAGCAAAATGGCAAGACTGGGCTGAGTCGCTCAATCTAAATGTAGGTTTGCAGCAAATTTCGCCTACATTTCGCGGTGATTTGGGTTTACCGCCAGGTGATAAAATAAAAAATAAAGCAAAGCGAATACTAAAGTCATGTGGCTTATATAATGAAGCTTGGTCGCCACCACCACAACAAAAATCCTCAAAAAGTGATATAGAATGCTCTGTTGACATGCTCAATGCAATTCATGATCAAGGTAACTATAAGCTGTCTGAATCATCTTTGATAAAGCATAAGCTTGAGCATCTCAAAGACAATATTAAAAGATTTAACATCAATGGGTATATATGATTACTTTGGTACTCAAATGCGATTTTGAGGCTTTTTGCTATTATTAATTCATAGGTAGGTCTTAAGGAAATTAGAGCTTGAATGCATGTCTCAAATTTGATCAGATGTTTATCGCCAAACAAACGTCCTGAAGAAATTTGAGAACATGCACGATAAGAATAACGAGCTAAACAAGATAACGGAAGTCCTGAACGAATTTAATATCAATGATATCGGTAAACGGTGTGGCTTCTGCCATCGGGAACGTATTGTGAAGCCCTATGAATTAGTAATGGCACTGGTGACAGCCATGGGGGACAAGAGCATTGACTGCATCAGTGATTTGCACCGTTATTTTACTGGGTTGACGTACACCGATGTACAGTACAAACCGTTTCATAATCAACTGAGTAAACCAGCATTTAAACAGTTGATTCAGCGCATAGTGGGCGTTGCCTTGCACAAATGGCAGCGGCATATCCTTGGTACAGACACAGACCTGTCGGCGTTTAAGCAGGTCGTGTTACAAGATGGTAGCTCGTTTGCCGTCCACGATGCGTTAAAAGAAGAATTTAAAGGGCGTTTTACGACCATTAGCCCTGCTGCTGTTGAGGTTCATGTGAGCTGGGATATGTTACACAGCCAGCCTGAACGGATAGCGGTTAGTGCAGACAGCGTGGCAGAATATGATTTTTTACCGCCAGCCGAATCGTTAGTGGCCTGCTTATTTATGGCAGACCGGGGCTATTTCAAACTGTCGTATCTGGAGAGTATTTATCAGGCGGGAGGGAGTTATCTGGTCAGGGCAAAAACGACCGCTAACCCTTTGGTGTTGCTGGGTGTGAATGCGCAGGGTAAGCGCTTGAAACGATTCCAAAATGTGAAGCTCAAGGACGTGAAGCACCATATCAGACGAAGTCAGGTGGTCGATATGGACGTTGAGGGAAGCGTATCATATCGCCTGATAGCGAGTTGGCCTCCAGGTAAATCAGAGCCAACCTATTGGGCGACGAACTTGCCGCGCGAGCAATACCCGGCAACAACAGTCGTACAACTATACAGCTTACGCTGGCAGATAGAGTTACTATTCAAGGAATGGAAGTCCTACTGCAATTTACGCAAGTTCAATACCCGGAATGCGGGATTGATGGAGGGGCTGATATGGGTCAGCTTGCTGGCATTACTGGTGAAACGGCGTATTGGATTTAGTATCCAACGACTGATGGGCGTCGATATATCAAGCTTCATGGTAGCGAAAAATACGCAGAGCTGGTTTTATCCATTAATGGAATCGATACTCCATGACGCTTACTCTGAATTAAAAGAAACTTGGAATTGGGCAGTGAATTACCTGTCAAGATATGCCAAACGGGCACACCCTGACAGAGATAGGAAAAACGGACGTTTGAAGTATGGCTTGGTCTCGATGAATCCTTAATGTCCAACCTATGATTATTAATTAGCTATAAGCAACCATGCAAAATTTTTTGTAAGAGTTGAAAAACTCTGCACATACGTTAGTGTGAAGCATTGGCCCTGTAGGTGTTTGGGATTTTATGCGTAACCTCAAATTTATTATATTGTGTATTGCTGTTGTAATGGCTGCCTGTGCATCAACCGGCAGCAGCGAAGAAGCACCAGCAACCAAGGTTAACCTTATTACCTTACCTATGCCGCAAGCAGAGCCTGGCTATAAACTGATGTCTATTTATCAACAGTCAGCAGATGAAGCCTCATTTGTTGGTGAAGCGAAGCAGCTACTAAAAAAAGAGCGCATTAAACGTATAGTTGGCTCGCTCGATGATGAACAATACGCTGTGCTTTGCCCCTTGCTTGCCGAAATGCAAAAGCAGGAGGGCGATGTAACTCAAGCCGTACGTCAGTTGCTTAGTCAACCATCCATTGCTAATGCCAAGCTCATTGCGACCGTTTTTCAGCTTTTCCCGGTAACCCGTTACCCGCTTTACCATAGCTTGCGCAAGGATCCGACACTCAACGAATTACCCTGGGCGCAGTGGGCGAACAATAAAAAGATCCTCCCCCCCAAATTTTTACCTCGCCAGGCTACCGATACCCATTTTGTGCAGCCACTTATTCACTCGGCCAGCATTACCCTATTTGATAAGCCAGCCACCGTAGCCAACACCGTGAAGTACCGGGCGATAGGCAGCCAAACCTGGCTACAGGCCATGCCATTACAACACGAGCCCATTACGAACGTACTAACCGGCAGTATTGTGCATTTAGCGCCGGCCACAACCTATGAAGTAGAAGTGACATTGCAAAACCACAACGCGGCCCCGGCGCAACAACACCTCACCTTTACTACCCGCGCCAATACGCCGCCCATTAACCCCGATAAAGTGTATCAGCTGGCCGATATATACCAAGGCGGCACACTGGACTTAGCCGCCCTTAATATCTCGGGCGATGAAAACGGCTGGGCAAAAATTGTTGGCAGCCCCGAACTACCTGTTGAAGCTAACGCTGGCGATAATTACGCCATTAATATTGGTGCTCAAAGCTACATCTACTTTGAAGATATTACCGTAAAAGGCGGCCGACGATTTGCTATACACAGTGATAAAGCGCATCATCTTTGGTTTAATCAATGCGATATATCCGGCTGGGGGAGAGCGCCCGGCCATATAAAAAACGGGGTAGCCTATGAAAGCGAAAATGCCAATAACCCCATTAATTACGATGCCGGCTTTTACTTAAAGGAAACCGGTGTGGTAGTGGTAGAACACTGCCACGTACACGATCCAATCCCCAAAGCCAACAGCTGGAAACATGGCCACCCACAAGGGCCAACGGCGTTTTTAACCCATGCCAACCACCCTAACCCAGCCTACAAAGGGCAAGTGATCCTGCGTCATAATACCTTTGAGGGCAAACCAGAACACCGCTACAACGATATAATAGAGGGCCGCTATAACGGCGAGTTTTATGGGGCGTTTGTAAGAGATTCGGCGATATACAACAATACCTTTAAATACGGTAACGACGATGTGATTGAGTTAGATGGCAGCCAGTATAATGTGCTGGTTTACAACAACGATATGTCGCATACCTATGCCGGGATCAGCGCTATCCCCAACCGACTGGGCCCCAGCTATATTTTTAATAATTACCTGCATGATTTAGGCGATGACACCGGAAAAATGTGGACTGCCATTAAAGTGGGCGGCTTGTATACCCGCCCAACCGGACGGGTAAATATTTGGCAAAACTATATCACGGTTTACCGCAACGCCATTGCCGCTTCCCGATTTGAAGGTAACAGTGCTTTTTGGTTAGATGTGCAAAACAATGTATTTATTACCCGCTCTGCCAATAATACCTCTGGCTTTGGTATTTACGATATACAACCCTACGCGCTAAGCATTTATAAAAACAATTACGACTACAATTTAAATACGTCGGCCATGCGTAATAAAACAGCAGCAGACATTTATAGTGCCCCAACGCAGGATATCGACCTGGCAGCGCAGGCCTGGACTTGGTTTAAAGACAATCACCCCGTGCGCCAATTACCTGTAAATAACGCACTCCCTGCCCTGCCAAACTTTGCAGTACAAACCGGGCACCATCAGCTTATTGGTAACTACACTATGGATTCAGGCTCACTAAAAGAACGCCCGACAAATTAATAAAGAAAAATTTTATTGTTAGCTTATAATGAGTTAACAATAAATAGAGAACCAGAACAATGACGTTTTCGGTGGTAGTGACAACCTTTAACCGGCCACAGTTGTTAGAACAGGCGCTTAAAGGCATTGAGGGTCAGTTACACCCTCCCCATCAAATAATTGTGGTCGATGACGCCTCGGTTAAAGACAATCGGGCGATCATAAGGCAGTTCAGCAATTTAACCATCACTTACCACAAATTACCTCTACACAGCGGCGCTAATATGGCGAGAAACGCTGGCATTTTACTGGCTAATCAGGATGTAGTTGCCTTTTTAGATGACGACGATATTTGGTTTGAAGATTACCTGCAAACACTAAATGAATACTATACCCAAGGGGCCCAGGCCATTGTTACCGGCTTTCAGCGCCTAGAAAAGCGAACATTACACCTGAATACCGACTCCTTTGTCACTAAAGCCTCGCTTCAAAAAGGTAATACGTATTGTGGCACCAGCGGCTTTAGCTGCAAACGCGAACACCTGACTAAGATACAATTCGACGAAGACTTATATAATGGGCAAGACTGGGATATGTATGTGCAGCTGGTGCAACACGACGTTCCTATTACCAATATAAGCAAACCTCTGTTTTACTATCGCGAGGGCTCATTTTTAAGCATATCTAAAATGCAAATCGCGATGACTCCGGAAGATGTGGACATACGCTTTCGCTCAGCCAATAAGCACCGCAAATTTATAGGCGAGGCCAACTACCGACGACGCATAGGCGAGCAAATACTCATGCACTTACTGCAAAAACGAGATAAGCGGGCATGGGTCAAGAAAGCAATTTCAGAGGTGGGTGTTTGGGTTACGTTAACTTTACTTGTAGAGTTTGCTGCGCGGGTATTAAGCCGAAAATTTAGTAATCATCGTTAACTGAACCGGCTTCAGATACCTGCATAAAGAAATCCCAGTATTCTTTAGTGATAGTCTCAATCGCAAAATTTTTACTTCTTTTTTCCGCAAGAAAGCTGTAACGCTCACGTTTATCGGTACTTTGAAAATAATTCATAGCACGGGCTAGTTCTAATTTATTATTTAAAGGTACTAAAACGCCAAACTTCTCAGGCGTCATTTCACTGGTATAGTAATCACTTTCTTCTGCCATTATTTCAGACGGACCGGAAGGGCAATTACTCATGATACATGGTCTGCCGAGAGCCATTGCTTCTAACAGCGCATTGGGGAATCCTTCATTTGTAGACGCGGATATAAAGTATTTTGCTTTGGCAACAATAGCGAAAGGATTCTGCGCATAACCTAGCAACTTAACACGATCATCAGCTTTCCTTTGTTTGATATAAGCTTCGAGCTGCTCTTTGATTTCTCCAGTACCCAGAATACAGAGTGATGCGGTTTCGTTTGACTCAAGATACGCTTCAATCAGTAGTTGCATGTTTTTAGCGGGCGTTAAACGACCAACTGAAATGATAAAATCCGCGGGTAACGGGAACTCTGGTTCACATGTTCCCTGTTCAGATATAAGTTGTAAATCGTAAGGGTTAAAAATTGTATGAGCCTTATGGCGGGGCAAATTAAAACTATCCAGGAGGTTTTTGGTAACCCCTGTAGATACCCCTAAAGCTTTATCGGTGAACCTATAGAATAATTTGGGAATAGCTTTAGCTATCGCCCTTTTAAGGCCCGTAAACTGATTGTCCAAGTGGCTATCTAAATGCATTCTTTCGCAAATGACTACCGGGCAGTATCTACCAATTAACCCAGCAATAATATTACTCACGTTGGCCCTAACTAAAAAACTTACAGAGACATCTGGACGAACTGTTTGCTGAACCCTAAGCACATTTATAATACTGGCAAGCAATTTTTTTTTACTGTTTCTGAAATGAACAGTAACGTGTTCCGGAAGTTCACGAGCCAAGGGCTCATCATCTAACAGCAATACATGGATTTTAGTTTTACTATCAGGTGGATGACGCAAAATATTAACCAGAGCACGCTCAGCGCCTCCGTACCCTATCGAGTTAATTACAAATAATATTACTTTCATGAGACATCCTTTTCACATAATTCCAAGCAGCGCTCTGTTCCGATGCTGTTAAATCGCCATTTTTATGCTTGTTTTACGGTATTCAGATAGTTTACTGTATACATAAACTACATTAATAAAAAGCTATTGTTTGTACCTGAAAATGAATTACACCAAACCGGTTTGAAGAGCAAAAGGGATTTTTAAGAAATGACTGATGTTTGTGTTATCGGCACCAGAGGAAGTAACCGTTCACCAGGGCCCTATTGACAGGCAGCTTTAAAGTCGT
>CEQU01011386.1_pt1 | contig 15710 bp, 9 predicted proteins | sample 531031 | NCBI WGS metagenome assembly CEQU01 (sample SAMEA2621216, study PRJEB7988) | marine metagenome | isolation source: saline water (ENVO:00002010), including
TGATGGGAATTGAATTGGTGCTCAATGGTGCAAATATCAATTTTATTGCATTTGGTAGTCCCTATTTGCGAGATGATAACCTTGGTCTGGATGGCCAGTTGATTTCACTTTTTGTAATTGTTTTGGCTGCTGCAGAAGCTGCGGTGGCATTAGCGATTGCACTTAACTTTTACAACAACCACAACACAATCGATATTGATCGTGCAGATGAGTTGAAGGGTTAATGGACACACTTCATATATTATTAGGACTTGCGACGCTCATACCGTTAGGTGCGTTTTTCTTTAACCTGACGTGCGGGAACAAATTGCGCGAAGCGGGGAAGATACGCGTTGGTGCATATGTGAGCACAATTGCGATCGCGTTCTCCGCGTTGTTGTCATTCCTGAGCTTATTCATTTGGCTCGGTGGTGGGGAAAACTGGGAAAACTTAAACGCTTTATTGGCCGGTGAGCATGCTCACTTTGACGCAATTTCCGGTGAATACTACGTTCTTGGCGAGTTTGGCGATAACCTCAAATTGTCGATCGGTTATTACATCGATTCTCTGACCGTCTGCATGTTTACGATGGTCACACTGATTGCGACCCTCATTCACATCTATGCCCTGAAGTACATGGATGATGAACTACCGGCTCAGGAGCATGATCACAGCCATTTCCCGTGGCCATGGGCCGGAAAACATGGTCATGGCGAACATGATGAGCACCACGGTGATGATCACCATGACGATCATGGACATGATGAGCATGGACATGATGAGCATGAAGAGCAGGGTCATTTTGATGAATACTACGTTCACCACGAAGTGGTCATGGAAGACGGAAGTCATCTGAAACGCCGTGGGCGATATCATCGCTTCTTCCAGGCACTTTCGCTGTTCTGCTTTAGCATGCTTGGCCTTGTCCTTGCTGGTAACGTGGCAATGACATTCGTCTTCTGGGAGTTAGTCGGAATCTGTTCCTTCTTCCTGATTGGCTTTTACGTGGAACGCCATAGTGCATCCACAGCGGCTAACAAGGCCTTTATCGTAAATCGTGTTGGTGACTTTGGGATGATCATTGGCTTAATGGTCATCTGGACAGGCTTTGGCACGTTTGACTTTGGAGACACCGACATTGATGGCCATAAAACGCTCGGACTGTTTTCACAAATTGAGCGACTTGCCGATGACGTACACGCTTCCGAAGATGCCGGACACGCGGATGCTCACGCAGCATCCCCTAATTCAGAATTTACAGCTGGTGCTTTGACGTTTGTTGCAGCTGAAGATGAGTCGCAAGAAGCTGATACCGCAGATCACGATGAATCGGAATCACATGAGGACGGTGAGCATGCAGATGGTCACGACGAAGGACACACCGAGAGCGATAATGCGGAGTCACATGCAGACGGACACGATGAGGGGCATGACGACGGACATGGGCATGATCATGCACGTGTTCAGGTCGTCGTACCAGAAGGACTAGTCATCGCTTCAGCTCGCGAAGAAGTGAACGCATATATGCAAGAGCATGGTGTGGATCAAAGCGTGGCAGCGAAGGCTGTGCAGGCGAAACAAATTGAAGAAGGTGGCATACCGTATGGCTATTGGCTGCTAATCATTGGCGGCATTGGTATTTTCTGTGGCTGTATTGGTAAAAGTGCTCAATTCCCATTGCACGTTTGGTTACCTGACGCGATGGAAGGTCCCACACCGGTATCCGCACTTGTGCATTCAGCAACGATGGTGGCCGCAGGCGTATTCCTGACGGGTAGATTCTTCCCGATGTTCGTGCCAGAAGTTCTCTTGGTGATTGCCGTGGTTGGTGTAATTACCTTATTCATTGCGGCAACCATTGCGATTACAGCGGTAGATATTAAGAAGGTACTGGCGTACTCAACGATTAGCCAACTTGGTTATATGATGATGTCGCTTGGTCTTGGTGGTTGGCTCGCCGGCTTGCTTCACCTGTTCACTCACGCGTTCTTCAAGAGCCTGTTATTCATGGGTTCTGGAAGTGTAATCCATGCTGTTCATACAAATGACATGCGTGAGATGGGTGGTCTTTACAAGAAAATACCAGGTACCTGCTGGACGATGTTCATTGCCTGTCTGGCGATCGCTGGTGCAGGTATTCCGTTTCTAATCGGTACAAGTGGCTATTATTCAAAGGACGCTATTCTAGAACAGGCGTTTAGCTTCTGGAGAGTAAACGGTGGTATTGCGTCTGGGTTATTCTTCTTCCTAGCTGCAGCCGGTGCTGCAATTACAAGTTTCTATATGTTCCGTATGTGGTTTATGACCTTTGTCGGCAAGCCGCGTAATCAGGAGCGATTCGATCATGCCCATGAATACTCCAAGATGGTATGGCCATTGGTCATTCTTGCCGTATTTGCCGTTGGCGTTGCATGGAAGTCGGTTGGATTCTGGGAGCTACCATTTAGCCTCTCTAATATGATTGAAGCGTCCCGTCCGGTAGCCATTAGCCACGTGGATCAAGCGGGAGTCATTTCGAGCATGGTCTGGCCCGATGAGCATGCGAGCCATGCTTGGTCGATCGTTTTCCCGGTAACACTGTTGGCTACGGCGACTGCAATTATTGGATTTCTACTAGCCGCGGCGTTTTATTGGAAACGGGCGCTTGATGTTTCCGATGTCAAAAACAACTTTGAGTCGATCTATCGACTGCTTTGGAATAAGTGGTGGTTTGATGAACTGTACGACACCTTGTTTGTCCGTCCGGCACACAAGATCGGCAAGTTTGTCGCCGCAATAGATAAGTGCATCTTTGACTGGCTGATCGACAGATCAGCGGTTGTTCTTCGTGCTTTCTCCAACCTTTGGAATAAGTACATCGATCAAAAGGCAGTCGATGGTGTTGCAAATGTTGTAGCTGGGTGGATTCACTCGCTAGGTCGCGGGCTTTCCAAGGTGCAAACCGGAAATGTCCGACAATATGTGCTGTTTATCGCAATAGGAGCACTTGCTTTGTTCCTGCTGATTACCGTGTTCTTCAGTTCGTCGATACAAGCACAATAAATTGGAATTTTGAAATACTAAATTACTTTCGTTTCGAAAGAGATAACTCGGATCAGTCAAAATGTCAGCTCTGATTTCCACAATTATTTTCCTGCCAACCGTCATCGCTCTTGGGCTTGGGTTCATGCCTAATAAGAAAGATGAAGACGGTGTCAACGATCCTGCAAACAAGAACCTGTTTCTGGGTATTACGTTAGTTACATCTATCGTGGTGATGTTGCTTACGTTTGTACTCTGGACCAGTTTTGATTCTGGCAGTGGTGAGATCCAAATGGCGGAGAATCTTGCCTGGATTCCATCATTTGATATTTCGTATTTGATGGGACTGGATGGGATTAGTCTCCCGCTTGTATTGTTGACATCTGTTGTCAGCGTACTTTCAATTGGTGCGAGTTGGTCGATCAACAAGCATGTGAAAGCATATTGTGTACTGTTCTTGTTGCTGATGACCGGTATGCTCGGCGTCTTTATGGCGTTGGATTTCTTCCTGTTTTATATCTTCTGGGAAGTAATGCTATTGCCGATGTATTTCCTAATCGGCATTTGGGGTGGCCCGAGACGTGAGTACGCCGCCATCAAGTTCTTCATTTACACGCTCGTTGGTGGTGTGTTGATGCTGATCGCAATCCTCATGCTGTATTTCAGCAGCGATGTAACGGAATTGGCACAGCATATCGAGGGCGATGTAACCGCTGAGGTTGTCCAGGCTGAACTTGGTAACCTGCATTTGCACGAAACGACTTACACAGCCATTGCTGATAATGTGAATAACGCAGCAGCTGGTGAAGCCGTCGATCCAATTCACACTTTTAATCTGCGAGCACTGGCTAGCATTGGGCAGACGACAGAACAGTTCAGTGTGACGCTTCAACGCTGGGCATTCCTGTTGTTGTTCATTGGTTTCATTATCAAGGTACCCTCCATTCCGGTTCATACTTGGCTGCCGGATGCACACGTGGAAGCACCTACACCGATTTCGATGATTCTTGCCGGTGTTTTACTGAAAATGGGTGGATACGGTATTATCCGAATCTGTTATCCGATTTGCCCTCACGGTGGTTATGATCTTGCATATCTGGTTTGCTTCCTTGGTGTCGCCAGTATGTTGTACGGTGCCTTTGCTGCACTTGCCCAAACCGACTTTAAGCGACTGGTTGCATACAGTTCTGTCAGTCACATGGGATATGTCGTACTCGGCATGGGTGTGTGGTCGATTTACGCACCCGAATACAACGGTGATTATTGGGCCATGGGTATAACTGGTGCGATGTACCAGATGATTGGTCACGGTATTAGTTCCGCCGGTATGTTCTTCATGGTCGGAATTATTTACGACCGTGTGCATCACAGAAATCTGGCCGAATTTGGTGGCTTGTACGGCAAGATGCCGAGATACACGGCTTTGGCGATGGGCTTGTTCTTCGCTGGTCTTGGACTGCCCGGCTTGTGCGGATTTATCGGTGAAGTACTCGTTGTGCTTTCCGTTTGGAACTTTAGCAAATTGCTTGCCATTCTTTCCGCCGCTGTCGTAATCCTGACAGCTGCATACATCCTTTGGTGTCTGCAACGTGTATACCTTGGACCTCAATACAACGGTCCGCATGAAGAAGAGATCAAACCGATTAATTCTCGCGAATTTGCCATCGGTGGCACATTACTAGGATTAGCAATCATCTTCGGTGTGTTCCCGAATATCCTGATCAGTCGAATGGATGACACGATTAAGGCTCAGGTAAGTGACCTAAATACCTGGACGCAGGAAGTTAAGCTCGCAAACGCCGAGGATGCTGAAGAAGCAGATGAGTCTGAAGCAGTTGCGGACGATGAAGGTCATGCAGAAGAAGCCGATCACGGTGATTCTCATGACACCGAAGATGCCGCAGATGGCGAAGCAGAAGATGCGGTTGAAGCGTCAAATGCTGATCGCAGCGAACCCGCTATTGAGCAGCTTTCAGCATTAGCTCCTTAGCATCCGGATAAATACAAGATACGCATTAAACAACACGAATTTACGTTATGAACCTGCAACAGTTAATTGAACAACTTGTGAATGACTCGACAGAAAGTCTGTCGTGGTTCTTGCCAGAGATCGTACTTTGCGGCGTGATTATGTTGTTGCTACTTGTTCGCCTCTTTGATGGTAAACAACGCCTAGATCTGTGGTTTGTTGCAATTGCCGGATCGGTAGTTTCCTTTTTGTTCTCACAGCCCTGGCTCGTTTGTGGTGGAGGAGTTGAACGCACGGAGATTTTTACTGGTCTGCTGGTGATTGATGGATTCACGATCGCGGTACGATCCATCATTCTGCTGTTCCTAGTGCTGTTCCTGATCTTTACAAAGATTTCCGGCATTCCCGATAGCGATGACTCGCCGGATATTTACACGCTCGTTTTCGGTGCAACTGTCGGAATGTGCCTGATGGTATCATCAAACCACTTGTTGATGGTTTTCCTGGCGATCGAGATGGCATCGGTTCCTTCATATGCTTTGGCCGGCATGCTAAAGGGTCGAAAGCGTGGTAGCGAAGCGGCACTGAAATATGCGATTTACGGTGCTGGTGCAGCTGGGGTCATGCTCTACGGCATTAGTTTACTAGCTGGGCTGACCAGCTCGGCGCATCTACCGACGATCGCACTTCAGTTAGCTGGGAATCTGGGCACGATGTCAGGTAGTGAGCAATTGGTATTAGTGCTCTCAGGACTACTAATAACTGTTGGATTAGCATTTAAGCTATCAGCTGTTCCTTTCCACTTCTGGGCGCCGGATGTATTTCATGGTTCGTGTGCTGAAGTCAACGCATTTTTGAGTATTGCTTCAAAAGCAGCGGCATTGGGATTGCTGGTGCGAATTGGAATTGGTGTTGGGTATGTTCCGGGTCTGGAGCAGGAAGTTGCACACGAGGTTGAAGCGGGCCCAGCGGTCATTGCTGGATTACTGCCTGTCGCTGAAGAAGCGGTGGAGCCGACCGAAGAATCAATTGAGCAAGAAGTCACAGTAAACGAAGCATTGCAACCGGTAAGGGATTTTATCGGCAAACTCATCGCGCTGCTGGCGATGATTACCTGCACCTTTGGAAACCTGGCTGCATACTCACAAACCAACATAAAACGATTGTTAGCCTATTCAACGATTGCCCATGCCGGTTACATGATGATGGCTATTGCACCATTGATGTCGTCACTTGGCAGTGATTACGGGGTTGCTGAAGGTGCATTATCCGGTTTGTTGTTGTACATCGTCATATACGTTTTTATGAACCTTGGCGCATTTGCAGTGGTTGCGTTTCTCCGAAATTACATCGCCAGCGAAGAGATTGCCGATTACAGCGGCATGATTCGATCGCGACCTTATATTGTTATCTGTTTGGTACTGGCTCTGTTTAGCCTGATAGGCTTGCCACCGCTAGCAGGATTCCTTGGTAAGTTCGCCGTGTTTGCGTCGATTGCCGATGCATTTAGAGCAACAGATGCAACTTACTTGCTTGTATTACTTCTCGTCGGTGGTGCTAACACAGCCCTGAGCCTTTACTATTATCTGAGGGTCGCGAAGATCATGGTGATGGAAGAACCGGCAGAAGGCGTAGATATTGAACAGTATCCAAAGGCGGGTTTAGAAGCTGTCTATCTCGTGGCCGTTACCCTTCCAACAGCATTGTTGATCTTTTTCTGGAATCCCGTTCACGCATACGTGGTTGATGCAGTAAAAGCGTTAATCAGTTGATCTGCGTGTATAACCATTAAGGGAAATCGATAAGAAGTCATGAGCATTTCAACATCAGACATTCTTAATCACATTTCAGCGATTCACACGTACTCGCTTGCAGCCTATCTGCGCTGGACAGCACCATATTTTGCTCCGGAGCAGCAAGAAGAACGTGAGACTCTCGACGTAATCATTGCTGATCAGGAACGAACCGTCGATAAAATCGGTGCCATGATTATTGATATGCGGGAAGTGGTCATCGGTGGCGAATTCCCTCTGGATTACACCAGCTATCATGATCTGGGATTCGACTATCTGCTCGGAAAGCTCATCGAAAATGAGACAGAGATTATCGAGAAGGTAACGAAGTGTGTAAACGCACTACCGGAAGACTCTGAATTTCGTGCGGTTGCTGAAGAAGTGCTGGGTAATGACAAAGCACATCTTGAGATGTTACAGGAACTACAGGATGGCGCAGCTACTGCTTAGTTGTCCGCACGTGTAGTTACTCTCTACTGTTGCTTTCCGGGAGAGATTCTATGCTCATCGACACACACTGTCATCTCGATGATGAGCAATTTGACCAGGTTCGCGACGCGGTGATTACACGGGCATTGGATGCCGGTATCGATTTCATGCTGACAATCGGCACGACACTCGAATCATGTAAGAAGACCATTGAAATTGCCGAGCAGTTTGCATCCGTGAAGGCTGCCGTGGGTATTCAACCCAACTATTGTGCAGAAGCCAACGATGGCGACTGGGAGCAAATAGTCGAATTGATTAATCATCCAGAAGTAATCGCCATCGGCGAAACGGGTCTGGATCGCTACTGGGATTACACTCCATTCGAGATGCAGCAGGATTTCTTCGATCGGCACCTGCGATTGTCACAGCAAACTGGATTACCTTTTATCGTGCACATGCGAGAGTGTGGTGATGATATTATCAAAATGCTGCGACGTGCATCAGAAAGCGGTCCGCTAAATGGTGTGATGCACTCATTTACCGGCACCGTGGAGCAGGCACAGCAGTGCGTCGAATTAGGAATGTACATTAGCTTCGCTGGGATGGTGACGTTTAAGAAATCTGAAGACTTACGTGACGTAGCAGCATCCGTTCCGATCGATCGAATTCTGATTGAAACCGATGCGCCCTATTTGTCACCACATCCGCATAGAGGACAGCGACCAAACGAACCGGCGATGGTGATCCATACGGCGAGATGTGTTGCGGAACAGCATGCAATGGATCTTTCGGAGTTCGCAGTTATTTCGACGCGCAATGCTAAGCAGTTATTTGCCTTTGGCCCATAACTAGTCGATGCTGTTCTTTGGTCGTATTAGAATAATTTTATATCTCGTCGGAATGTTCGCCAGCTTTTAAGTCGTTACGAGCACTCCCGATATACTTTTGAATACCTATTTCTGGAAACGCACATGAAGATTCGTCGGTTAATCTCTCGTTCCTGTTTAATACTCTCGAGCGTGTTGGTACTTGTATCGTGTATCAGTGGGACACTTCAAGCAGATGAAGTATTCAAAACTTGGGGCTTCAATGGCGCGACAGATGGCTGGAAACAGCTTGCGCAGGTTGAATTAACGGCTGGCGATACGACGTTAACCGTTAAGGGCACTGGAAATGATCCACACTTTATCGCACCGGTTAAGGGACCATCCGGATGGATCAAGGTTTCGATTCGCGCCAAGTTTTCCGGCCAATTTAATTCACAATTGTTTTGGACAACCACGAAGCAGCCTGGTACGAGCGAAGGCCTAAGCGTCCGTTTCAAGATGATTGGTAAAGGAGATCGCTTTACAGATATAGATGTTTTCTTGAAGACGGAGCATCCGATCACCCAATTGAGGTTCGATCCACACTCTGCACCGATGACGATGGAAGTAGACTCAATCACCATGGCAGCAACTGATGCACCTCCCGCAGACCCAGCCACGGACCCAGTCGGATTAAAAGTGGCTAGTGGATTCAAGGTAGAGCTTCTATACAGCGTGCCAGCAGCTGATCAGGGATCTTGGGTCAGTATGACTGTCGACGATGAAGGTCGCCTTATTACCTGTGATCAATATGGCAAGTTGTATCGGGTTACTCCTCCGGCGATTGGATCAACGGAGAAAACTCAGGTGGAGCCTATTGAGATTGAGATTGGAGAGGCTCAAGGGTTGCTATATGCGTTTAATAGTCTTTATGTAGTAGTGAATCGTGGCAAGAAGTTCGCAAGTGGTGTGTACAGAGTCCGGGATACAGATGGCGACGATCAGTTTGACAGTCTTGAAACACTCAAGTTACTGGATGGTGGTGGAGAACACGGGCCTCACTCGATTATTAAATCACCCGACGGCAAATCACTTTATGTTGTCTGTGGCAACAGCACTAAACTGCCTGACGACATAAAGCGATATCGTTTACCAAAGAACTGGGACGAAGATCAGCTGTTACCACGTCAGCCATGTTCGAATAATCACAACACCGGCGTGTTGGCTCCCGGTGGATTTGTGTGCAACATGGATCCGGATGGTAAGAACTGGACTCTGGTTGCTGCTGGTTTCCGTAATCCATTTGATATAGCGTTTAACGATGTTGGAGAGTTGTTTACCTACGATGCTGATATGGAAATGGACGTCGGCACACCATGGTATCGACCAACGCGTGTTAATCATGTGGTCAGCGGTGGTGAGTACGGCTGGCGATACGGCACGGGGAAATGGCCTGACTATTCGCCGGACAGTTTGCCTGCTGTGGCTGAAATTGGTCAGGGATCACCGACGGGAATTCTATTTGGCACACAGCTGAAATTTCCAATGGTGTATCAACGTGCCTTGTTTGTGTGCGATTGGACATACGGCAGACTGTATGCGGTTCATTTTCAAGCGGAGGGTGCATCGTACTCATCGCATCTGGAAGAGTTCATCACGGGCACACCGATGCCACTAACGGACTTGGTAGCAAACCCAAAAGATGGAGCCATGTACATTACCATCGGTGGCAGACGCACTCAGTCCGGTTTGTACCGTGTAACGTACAGTGGCGGTGAACTGCACACGAAACTAACCGACAACAACCGCTCTATTCAGTTGAGAAAGTTACGGCGCCGACTGGAACAGTATCATGGCTTGCAGGATGCATCAGCAGTAGCCGTGGTGTGGCCATATCTAGGCCATGCGGATCGACATATTCGCTACGCAGCACGCATTGCTGTTGAACATCAGGATCTAGAAGGCTGGCGAGAGAAAGCAATCAAAGAGCCGGATACACGTACGGCAATCCACGGTTTACTCGGTCTCATTCGAAGCGGTACAGAGGCTGATCAAATCGCTGCAGTGAAGCGATTGTCTCAGTTAGACGTGGCTTCGATGGACGATTCTGTTTTGATTGAATGGCTGCGCACAGTTGGCGTTGGACTTGCTCGCAGCGAATCGACAGATATTGCGACACGTGTCGTATTACGTGAAAAGGCGGAAGGCCGATTCCCAACGGCAACGAGTGCCGGCAATCATGAGCTTACCAGACTACTGGTTTATCTCGATTCCAAGTCAGTTGTAACAGATGCCATGACGATCGCATCTACATCTGTTACTCAGGAAGACCTGTTGTTCTATGGAATGGTATTGAGAGTGGCTACTGAAGGATGGGATTCAAGCCTGCGAAAGAGCTATTTTGAGAATCTCAATCGAGCCGAGGAAGGTGCTGCAGTCGGTGACTTTATCGGTGGGGGCCACTACCAAATCTATGTCCAAAACATGCGCAAAGATGCCGTGGCGTTGTTAAATGACAAGTCGAAAACCGCCTTGGATGCAGTCATCAATGCTGAGATTGCAAGTGCCATTCCCGGTGGCTCACCAACACCGAGGAAATTCATCAAGAACTGGACGGTTGATGAACTGATACCGCATGTGGCTTCTCTGGAGAACGGGGGTCGTTCTTTTGATGCTGGTAAGCAGTTGTTCAGAAATGCTGCTTGTATTCAGTGCCATCGATTTGCAAATCGCGGAGGTATTCTGGGTCCGGATATTACAGGTTCGGCCAAGCGGTACAGTATGGCAGTGATGTTGCGAGAGATAATTGATCCATCAATACAGGTGTCAGATCAGTTTGAGAATCACGTAATCATTACCGACGAAGGAAAGTTGCTTGAAGGCCGGATTCTCAGTGAAAGTGATGACACGGTCACGTTGGCTGTCGACCCTCGACAGCCTGAGTCCATTTTGCAGATTCCAACGGTATCGATCGAAGCAAAAAAAGTGTCACGCACAAGCCTCATGCCAAAAGGACTACTGAATACGCTAACTCGCGAAGAGATTCTCGATTTATTGGCTTACATACTCTCGGCAGGGGATTCCGAGCACGACGTATTTAAGTAGATCAGAGGATTATCTGAAGCTACTGGCTACGATATTTGAAAGCTGAATCAATCGCCAGGGAGCTTTACTGCGAATGGCGGTTGTAAGCAAAACACAGAATCCATCACGTTCACGGTCCATCCAGATGGTAGTGCCAGTCGCACCTGTATGGCCAAAGACATTTTGGTCTAACAAGTCGCCCCAAGTATCGCGTTGGCCGGTATGATTCATACGCCAACCGAGTCCCCACGGTTCACATCGCCGGTATGACTCTGGTAAATCCGGGTAGTCATTGAGTCGATTTGTTGTAGCCATTTGAACCATTTGAGGTGAGAGGATTTGATTCCCGTTTCCATGGCCATAGTCCATCATCCACTGAGCGATGACGGCCATATCTTCGGCGCTACTGAACATACCGCCCCATGGCACACCCAATTCCTGCCAGTAGGAGCTGTTCCAGCCAAAATTGGACATGCCCTGATAATCTGGAGTCTCTACACGGACAAGCCGCTCTCTTTTGAATCCTTTGCTGCCGAGACCGGTGGATTTCAAACCGAGAGGTTTGATGATTTCATCTCTTACGAAGTCATGGATTGACTGACCGCTCAACCGTTGCACGATTTCCGCCACTGTCAGCGTGCCCATGCTTTGGTAGCTCACCTTTGTTCCATGATCGAATTTAGGAATGGTGTCGTATATCGCACCGTGGATGAATTCACTCAACGGCGCATTTGCTTTTCTTAATTCAACGTTGTTATCAAGCATGTCCGGGAGACCGGACGTGTGTGTGAACAGATTCTGCACCTCAATCTTATCTTTGTGATGTGCTGCGAAGTCAGGAATATACGTGGTAACGCGTTCGGTTAAGTTAAGCATGCCCTGCTCTACCAGTTTCAGGGCACTCATATAGACAATGGGCTTGGTAATGGATGCGAGTAAGAACATCCCATCTTTTCGAATGGGTTCTGCGTCTTTTTCCGGTCCTTGATTTCCCGCAAATATAGGTTTGAGAATCTTGCCATGGCGTCCAATGACGATGGCCGCTCCGGGTATCGGTGCATCAGGTCCATCTGTCCATTCGCGGATTCGCGTTTCTAATTGCTTGATTCGGCTTTCATCAAGATCCAGTTCTTTAGGCGAGGCATGTGGCAGTCGTGTCATTGCTGGTCCTGTGGTGGTGCTATGCTGGTACCGTGGTAGTTTTGCAGGTCGTAGCCTTTACAATAGGCAACTGCATTGTATCGCAAGGTGCGAGACCAACCCAATCAACAAGTAAAAGTTTGACGACGGAGTGACCGATGGCACGTGTAGATGGAAAAGTCATTATTTGTACCGGTGGCACACAGGGTGTCGGTGAAGCCTGTGCGCTGCTCGCTGCAGAAACAGGTGCTGAGGGCGTGGTCATCTGTGGACGACAGGAAGAGCGTGGCCAGGCAGTCGCAGCCAAGATCACTGATTTAGGTTCGCGAGGTGTGTTCGTGCGAGCTGATCTTTCCCTGGAAGAGGATTGCCGCAATGTGGTACGCGTTTGTGATCAGGAATTTGGCCGAGTGGATGGGTTGGTAAATGCTGCTGCTGATACGAGTCGCGGTACAGTGGAGGAGACAACTGTTGAGTTTTGGGATTACCAATTTGCAGTGAATGTACGTGCACCCTTCCTGTTGACTCAGGAATCCGTACGAATCATGCAACGCGAGCAGAGCCCCGGATCCATCGTGAATATCCTAAGTGTTGCAGGCTACTGTGGTATGGATATTCTCTGTTCCTATAGCACTACAAAAGGTGCCTTAAAGACGCTCACTAAGAATAATGCCAACGCATTGCGGAAGCATAGAATTCGAGTGAACGGAATCAACCTTGGTTGGACAGATACACCAGCTGAGCACGTTGTTCAAAGATCACAGGGAAGCCCGGAGGACTGGCTGGAACAAGCTGAAGAGATTTCCCCATTTGGTCGACTTCTAAAACCGATTGATGTAGCACGGCTTAGCAATTACCTGCTCAGTGATGAATCGGGCATCTTGACCGGATCATGTATGGATTATTCTCAGCGTGTCATGGGTGTTTTTCCACCGGACAAAAAATAATCGGTCTACCAGATCTCCAGTGAGTCTGTGAACAGGTTTGTCAGCTCCTCTGCGTGCGCTTCAATTGGCGAGAGTTTAGTTACCCGGTGTTGAGGCAGTGTTCCTTCAACAAGAGCTGGAATGTCACTTTCGTTATAGCCAACAGCTCGCAGACCACTCGGTGTGTTGAGGGTCTGCATGAAGTGGATAACCTGGTTTGCCAGTACTTCGCCTGCCGACTCATCCGGTACATCAGTAATGTCTGCACCCAATGCCTTAGCGGCCGTTAAGTGACGTTGTGGATCTGCTGGCGAGGTAAATCGAACAACCGCCGCAGTATTGAGAATCACAGAAATTCCGTGTGGCACAATAGGATGATCCACATCGTATCCATCCGGATAGAAGTCTTTGACCATACCTGCGATCGGGTAAGACATGCCATGAGGTAGATGTACGCCAGCATTTCCAAAACCAATTCCGGCAATCGCCGAAGCGAGGAGCATGTTTCCTCGGGCTTCATCATCTGTAGTATCCTGATATGCGCGAGGTAAGTAGTCACGTACCATTTCCAGTGCTCTCAATGACCAGATGTCACTGATAGGGTTTGTTCCCTGATATGCCGGTCGTTGAATGGGTCGATCTGGCTTTGGCCGTGAATCAAATGGAATCGCCGTAAAAGATTCCAGTGCGTGACTGAGGACATCCAGACCTGTTGCTGCAGCAACTGCTGCCGGCATCGTTTTTGTGTTGTCGGGATCAATGATACCGAGCGTCGGTTTCATGTAGCGATGTGCAATGCCGGTTTTTGCTTTCTTCTCCACATAATCAAAAATGGCAACCCCTGTCGTTTCACTGCCTGTGCCAGCCGTAGTAGGGACTGCAATCAGTGGCTTGAGAGGACCGGGTACTGGTTGACCACCACCAATTGGCGCATTCACGTACGTGAAGAATTCAGCAGGATAAGTTGAATACAGATTTGCGGCCTTCGCTGTATCCATCGTGCTACCACCACCGACAGCAACAAAGCTGTCATAGTTTCCTTCGGTGGCAACTTCCGCAGCGCGTTTAAAGCTCGAGTCTGTAGGTTCAACGGAGACTTCAGAAAAGAGGTCGTATCCGACGTCATTTTGATTTAGCGATTCAACGACAGCTTGCCCAGTAGGCAAGCCCACCAGATTTGGATCCATGATGACGAGTGTGCGCTTGACACCCATGTCTTGAAGATCCATGCCAATTTCAGCCGTGATGCCCTGGCCGTAGCGAATATTGGAAGCGGCCATTTGAAAGGCTGTATCTTTTTGCATCTTAGTCCTCGGTGCTAACTCATTGCATGTATATTCGATTGGTAAGCAATTGCGATTCTACAACGGTTCGAAGCGGAAACGGTAGAATTGCAGTAAGAATATTTAATAGCAAGATCAACACCCCAACGGTCCATCGGGCAATCATGAAATACTCAGCACTTGAAAATTACATTGGCGGATCATCTTCACCTGCGGAGAACGCCATAGAAGTTATTTCACCGGTAAACGGCGAGCAATTATCTACCGTACCAGTTTCCGGTAAAGCGGACCTAGATGCTGCTGTTGCGGCTGCTGCCACTGCGTTTCCCGCATGGTCTCAATTGACCATTCGTGAACGTTGCGATGTATTTTATCGCTATCGAAATCAGCTTCAGGACAACATGGATGAGCTTGCCCGTATTTGTCATGAAGAAAATGGAAAGACGATAGCTGAATCTAAGGCTGAAGTTCTTAAGGCGATTGAGTTAACTGAACTTGCATGCTCGCTGCCAAATCTACTTGCTGGAAAGGTATTAGAGGTAAGCAAAGGCTTCGATTGTTCCATACAGCAAGAGCCGCTTGGAGTTGTATCGTGTATCACTCCGTTTAATTTTCCGATTATGGTTCCGCATTGGACCATCCCGATGGCATTAGCTCTGGGAAATACAATGGTCTTTAAACCATCAGAACAGGTGCCCTTAAGTGGTAATAAGACTGCTGAACTGCTAAGTCAAGCAGGGTTGCCTGCAGGTGTTTTTAACGTCATCCATGGTGACAAGTCGGTGGTTGAAGGGATTTGTGATCATCCGGATATCAAAGCTGTGACGTTTGTTGGATCGACACCGGTGGCCAAGATCGTATATGCGCGTGCAACTGGAAGCTATAAGCGTGCGTTGGCCATGGGAGGAGCAAAGAATCATCTGGTTGTCATGCCGGACGCAGACGTCGCCCATACTGCCAGTAATGTTGCAGCCAGCGCTTGTGGCTGTGCAGGGCAGCGGTGTATGGCGGCCGCCACGCTCGTCGCTGTCGGGCAAGTGAACCACATCATTGACGAAGTGGTGGAAGCTTCCCGGCAAATTGTGCCGGGTGATAATTTGGGTGCGGTAATTTCGCAATCAGCCAAACAACGCATCGAGGGATATATCACTGAGGCAATAGAGCAGGGCGCAACGGCTTTGCTAGACGGTCGCGACACGGTTGTGGAAGGCTGTGAAGAAGGATCATACGTCGGACCAACGGTGCTTGATAACGTGACATCGGACATGAGAATCGCCAA
>CEQU01036653.1_pt1 | contig 15707 bp, 13 predicted proteins | sample 531031 | NCBI WGS metagenome assembly CEQU01 (sample SAMEA2621216, study PRJEB7988) | marine metagenome | isolation source: saline water (ENVO:00002010), including
TCTTTGTTTCCTGGTTATTCATTTGTATACATATCAAAAAATGACCCTAAATGGTCAGATATATCCAAAATTTACGGAACATTAGGATGGGTAGTGTTTGATGATGAAATTCCATTTTTGAACGATTTTTCAATTAATAAAATAAAAAGAACAATATTTGATTTAAATCAAAGTGGTGGTTTGTGGAATAGATACATTGCTGGAGACTTGGTTCGTATTCAAAATTCAACTTTTGATACGTTTGGGGAAGTTTTAGAAGATGTTAAATCTCCCGATTCATTTGTTCAAGTAGTAATGCAATTTATGGGAAGAATGGTTAAGGCTTCTGTCCATGCTTCAAGGTTGTCTAATTCAAGTTACGAAACTAATTTTGGTTACAAAAATGGCAATCGTAGAAGCCGTGGGAACGGAAGGCTTATTAAAAATAATATCTAAATCTAATTAGAAAAAATCAATTATTACAAATGAATAACACTGTTGTTGTAGCCTTTGCTCCATGGTGTAGTTCTCACAGAGAAGTTTTATTCGATCTCATTCGAAATGGCGGAGCTTTAGCCTAAAAAATGGAGTTAATACACATTTGTCACACATAGATAAATTAAAAGAAAAAATAAACACTGATACTGCAATTGTTACAGTTATAGGGTTGGGGTACGTAGGTCTTCCTTTGGCACTTGAATGTTGCAAGGCTGGAATGAATGTTTTTGGATTTGATGTTGATACAGATAAAATTTTAAAATTAAATCAAGGTGAATCATATATTGATGATATTTCAGATGAGATAGTTTATAAATCAATATCAGGACATCTCAACGGAACAATCAAATATACGTCTGAGGTTGATATTTTATCAGATACTGATATTGTGATCATTTGTGTACCAACTCCTCTTAGTAAAAATGGTAACCCTGACGTTAGTTTTATAGAATCGGCTTTAAGAGATGTTGTTGATCATGTGCATGAAGGCATGTTGATTATTTTAGAAAGTACGATATATCCAGGAGCCACTAAAGAATTACTTCTTCCTAAATTCCAAAATAATGATGGATTGGCATTAGAAGTAGGTGATCAAATATTTATAGCTTTTTCTCCAGAGAGGGTTGATCCCGGAAGAACAGACTGGACAATTACTAATACCCCTAAAGTGGTAGGAGGAATAACCCCACAATGTTGTGATATTGCCCATTCATTGTATGCACGTTTTGTAGAGCATGTTATAACTGTTTCTGATACAACTACTGCAGAAATGGTAAAGCTATTAGAAAATACTTTCAGGGCAACTAATATTGCTTTGGTTAACGAGGTAGCCATAATGAGTGAATTGTTAAATATAGATGTTTGGGAAGTAATAGCCGCCGCTAAGACTAAGCCGTTTGGCTTTATGCCATTCTATCCTGGGCCTGGTATTGGGGGACATTGTATACCTGTGGACCCTAGATATTTATCATGGAAAATGAAAAACCTGAATTATGATGCAAGGTTTATTCGACTTGCAGAAGATATAAATTCTAGTATGCCAGATTTTGTTGTAAATAAAATTGAAAAAGCATTAAATGATTCATCAAAAACTATTCAAGCGTCTAATATTCTGATACTAGGAGTTACATATAAACCAAATATTTCCGATATTAGAGAATCCCCTGCATTAGATGTGATGCAGTTATTAATAGATAAATGTAAGTCATTAAAATATAGTGATCCCTATGTCCCCACTTTAAACCTAGAAGATAATATTTATGAATCTGAGGCAATAACTACTAAATTATTACTAGATCAAGATGCGGTAATAATTCTTACAGATCATTCGGATTATGATTTACTTGAAATTATTACTAATTCGAAATTGATCATCGATACAAGAAATGCAACCAGATATTTTGCTGATACAAATACTAATATCAGCGATTATTGTGACATTGTTTATATTTAATAAATCTAATGAATTTTATAAGGAGTTTATGTAGATAATGGCAAAAGAAATTTTTGTAGAAGGCCATAGAATATCCGATAATGATCCTTGTTATGTTATAGCAGAGATAGGCGCTAACCATATGGGGTCACTTGAAAATGCTAAACAAATGTTTTTATCAGCCAAACGGTCTGGAGTCAGTGCGGTTAAGTTGCAAAAAAGAGACAATTCATCGTTATTTACCAAGGATATGTATAACATGTCATATGTTAATAATAATAGTTTTGGGGATACATATGGTGAGCATAGAGAAGCAGTAGAATTTGGAAAAGACGAATATAGGGAATTACAAAGATATGCTAAGGAAATAGGATTAACTATGTTTGCTACTCCATTTGATATTCCAAGCGCAGATTTTTTAAGAGATTTAGATATGCCTGCTTATAAGACGGCATCTGCGGATATTACTAATACTCCATTGTTGAAACATATTGCTAGTTTTGGTAAACCAATGTTTGTTAGCACCGGTGCTGCAACTATGGAAGATGTAGAAAGAGCTTACAATACAATAATGCCCATTAATCAGGAACTATGTATATTACAATGCACTTCTAGTTACCCTGTTGAACCGGATGAAATGAATTTAAAAGTGATACAAACTTATAAAGATAAGTTTAAGGATATTGTTATCGGATTATCTGATCATCAGAATGGTATTGCAATGGCACTGGTAGGATATGTTTTAGGTGCGCGAGTGATCGAAAAACATTTCACTATTAATAGATCTTGGAAAGGTACAGACCAACCATTTTCTTTAGAAGAATCAGGATTACAAAAATTAGTTAGAGACCTAGAAAGAGCTAGTATTGCTTTTGGTGATGGGATTAAGAGACCTTTTGATAGTGAAAAAAAGACAATGTACAAGTTAGGTAAAAAGCTTGTCGCGGCAAATGATATGCCTATCGGGCATATCATTGAGGAAGACGATTTAGCAGTTAAAATTCCAAATGATGGATTACCTCCTTACGAAATTGACAAAATTGTTGGTAAAAAGATTACACGAAATGTTATGAAAGATGAAAATATTTCATTCGATTATTTAGTATAAAAATGAAACCATTTAATTGTATTGATATAGAAATTCAAAATCTTATAAAAAAGATAAGATTGATAGCATTTGATTTTGATGGAGTATTTACTGATAACAAAGTTTTTGTATTTGAAAATGGCAATGAGGCAGTAACATGCTACAGAGGAGATGGGATTGGTCTTAATAAATTAAAAGATATGGGTATTCATGTAAAAATCATATCTTCAGAAATCAATCCATTAGTTATGAATCGTGCTGAAAAACTTGGAGTTAAGGCTATCAACAATGTTCAGAATAAAAAATCTGAATTGTTAAAGATTATGCACAATCTAAATATAACTAAAGATCAGGTTGCTTTCGTTGGGAATGATGTAAACGATTTAAGTTGCATGAATTTTGTAGCATTTCCGATAACAGTTAATGATGCTCATCCTGATGTTTTGGGTCATGCTTTATATAAAACTTGTAATAATGGCGGGAATGGCGCAGTAAGAGAGATTTGTGATTTGTTTGAAAATATTAATAATAAAGGTTGATATGTATGATTAAAAATGAATCTACAGATATTTTTGATCTTAATGGTCGTATTGTTGTTATTACAGGAGGATTAGGACAATTAGGTACTCAGTATGCCGTTTCTTTACATAATAAAGGAGCTAAGGTTGTAGTACTTGATTATGATACTGAATTCGATATTGAAACTAGCAACCTGAAAGAAATTAATGATGATAATTTTATGTTCATATCTGCTGATGTAACAGATAAAGAATCGTTAGAGAATTCACTGAATCAAATTCTTGATGATTGGGGGCCGCCTTATGGCTTAATAAACAATGCGGCTTTAGATTCTCCTCCTAATGCTGACACTAGTGAAAATGGTCCATTTGAAGAATATCCTGTCGCGTCATTTGAAAAAATAATGGATGTAAATGTTAAAGGTGTATTTTTATGCTCACAAATTTTTGGGAATCAAATGGCCAAAAGTGGAAAAGGGTCTATTGTAAATATATGTTCAACATACGGTATTTTGTCTCCCGACCAAAGGATTTATGAGTATAGGTCAGATGATGGAGACCCTTTTTACAAACCTGTTGCATATTCAGTTTCTAAATCTGCGTTGTTAAATATGACTCGCTATCTTTCAACTTATTGGGCAAAAAATGCAGTTAGGGTTAACACTTTAACCCTAGGTGGTGTTTTTAATGCTCAAGATGATAGATTTGTTAAAAATTATACGGCGAAGATTCCTTTAGCAAGGATGGCTAATGAATATGAATATAATGGTGCCGTTATTTTTCTGATGTCCGACGCTTCTTCATATATGACAGGTTCAAACCTTGTTATCGACGGGGGCTTTTCAGCATGGTAATTAATGCCAATAAGCCTAGCGTAGTAGCCTTAATACCTGCTAGAAGTGGTTCTCTCAGAGTTCCGGATAAAAATATTAGATATTTATCTGGACATCCATTAATTGCCTACACAATTTCTGCAGCTTTAGACAGTGGAATATTTTCTAAAGTCATAGTTAGTACGGATTCTATTGAGTATTCAGAAATATCAAAATATTATGGAGCTGAAGTACCTTTCTTAAGGCCAGAATCAATTTCGGGAGCTCACTCACCAGATATTGAATTTGTTGAGCACGCTATTCATGAATTAAAGAAGATTGGGTCTGAATTTGATTGTTTTAGTATATTGAGGCCTACTAGCCCATTTCGTAAACCCGAGACTATTAATAGAGCTTGGAATGAGTTTTTGTCTCATGATGAGATTGATTCATTGAGAGCTGTTGAAAAATGTCATGAACACCCAGGTAAAATGTGGGTTGTTAGTGGACAGAGAATGCACCCTTTAATGCCATTTGGCCCAAAAGAACAGCCCTGGCATAGTAGTCAATATCAAACTTTACCTGAGATTTATGTCCAGAATGCAAGTTTGGAAATTGCATGGACTAAAGTTGTAGCCGGCACGAGAACTATAGCTGGAGACACAATTATTCCATTTTTTACTGTGAATGATGAAGGTTTGGATATTAATGGAGAATATGACTGGAAAATTGTAAATGCCATGTTAGAAGAAGGGCAAGCTGTATTACCTCATGTAGATATAAAACCGTATAAGAAAAATTGATAATTGGACAACTTAAATGGAAAAAAATAAATTAAAATTTGTAAATACATTAGAAGTTAAAAGGATATTAAATTCTTCTAGTGATCCAATAATTGTTGCTAAGTTATTTTCCAATATTGCCCGTATTAATACTTTATATATGATAAAGAATGCCGGTTCAGGGCATATAGGAACTAGTTTCAGTAGTATTGATATTGTATCTTGGTTATATTTAAACGAATTACAAAAACCAGAATCTAGTATCTATTTTTCTTCAAAAGGTCACGATGTTCCTGCGTTATATTCAGTATTGATTTCATTAGAGTTGTTAGAATTTGATCTAATTCACAAGCTTAGAAAAATTGATGGATTACCAGGTCACCCTGATATAAAAATACCTTTTATGCATATAAATAGTGGTTCTTTAGGAATGGGTATTTCAAAGGCCAAAGGTATGGTTATTGCCAATAGGCTTAAAGATAAAAAACAAAATATATTTGTTTTAACAGGCGATGGGGAATTACAGGAAGGGCAGATTTGGGAATCTCTTCAGTCCGCTTCTAATAATGAAATGTCAGAGATTACAGTTTTTGTTGATCATAATAAAGTGCAGTCAGATTATCAGGTATCAAAAACTAGTGATCTTGGAGACATAGAATCTAAATTTAAAGCTTTTGGCTGGAATGTCATCCGGTGTGACGGGAATGATTTTATTTCTATTTCAGATTCTTTAAATCAATCTTCTAATATATCAAATCGGCTACCAACGGTCATTATTGCAGATACTATTAAAGGTAAAGGAGTTTCATTTATGGAACATACTGCAATTACTGACAAAAGTAGGTACATGTATCATAGTGGAGCACCTACTAATCAACAATATATTGAAGCAAGTGATGAATTAATAAGTGCACAAAATATATTACTGAATAAATTAGGAGAACCTGAATTAAATTTTCAAGAAGTACCGTTAACTCCTTTACAAGTTTCAACTGATAAGAAAATTTCTTTGATGAAATCATATTCAGATGCTTTAATTGATCAAGCTGATAAAAATCCTAATATTGTGGCGATGGATGCAGATTTGATATTAGATTCTGGATTAATACCTTTCAAAGAATCATTTCCTGATAGGTATTTCCAATGTGGTATAGCGGAGCAAGATATGGTCTCCCAAGCAGGAGGAATGGCATTAAACGGATTGCTTCCGGTCGTTAACTCATTTGCCTGCTTTTTATCAGATAGACCAAATGAGCAAATTTATAATAATGCTACAGAGAAAACCAAAATCATATATGTAGGTGGCTTAGCAGGAGTAATACCAGGCGGAACAGGGCATTCCCATCAATCTGTTAGGGATATCGCTGCATTAAACGGAATTCCTGATTTTATTATGATTGAACCATATAACGAAGTTGAAGTTCAAGCAGCTCTTGATTTTTGTGTAAATAATTGGGAATCTAGTTCATATATTAGATTAACCCCTCTCCCCTGCACTCTTTCAGTAGACTATGAGGTTTCAGATTTACATATAGGTAAAGGAACTACCTTAGTTGATGGAGACGATATTGTTTTATTTTCTTATGGCCCTAATACTTTAGAACAAGCTGTTCAGGCATCACAAATTTTAAAACTAAAAGATATTAGTCTAAAGGTAATTAATTTACCCTGGCTAAATTTTGTGGATATAAATTGGTTGAAATCTGTGACAGAAAAAGTTTCGCATATTGTAACGCTGGATAATCATTATCGTATTGGCGGTCAAGGTGATTATTTAGCCTCAAAATTTATCAATTTTAAAGATTCAAAAAAAATACAATTTTTAAAACTTGGTTTAGATAATATTCCAGAATGTGGAACCAATGAAGAAGTTTTGAGAGCTCATAGGATGGATGCTGATAATTTGGCTATAGATATTGAAAATTTCTTTAATGGTTCAAATATCTAAGCTAATGTTAATGAACAAGATAAGTAACAAAATAATCAGGATTTATGAAAAATTTTTTATAAGTATTGGGTCAACGTCAATTTTTATAGCTCAGTCAAAACGGTTTATTATTGAAGTAAAACCTTCTAACGGAGAATGTGATGTCGATGCCCCTAGACTTTTGGCTTTAAGTCCATTTAGGTTTCGAGGTGATTTGGAAGCTCTTGCAGACTCGAAAAAATTTCAAGTTTTCAAAGTCTCAGATAAATGGCAAAAAAAAATGGCTGCATTATTTTACCCAAAAGGATTTAAATTAGGTTTTAATTATTATGACTCTAATCCTGATACTCAGATAAAAAAAATACAAGATTCTACTAGGAAATTTTTTCTAAAATTTTTGAAGGATCTTTATGCTAAATTTGATATTGATTGCGTTATAGGTGCTTGTGTTTGGTACCCACAAGACTATGAATGGGGTTATGTTTCTAGAATGATAAATACGCCATATGTTGTTTTGCATAGAGAAAATCTTATAACTGGAGATGGCCATTATGAGCAAAGGGTTTTGCAGTTAAAGAGATACGGTATATTTTCAGGGAATCACATTATCGTGCACAATGAAAGGTCAAAGAAGGCATTTGTGGAATCGGGATATGTTACTTCTGAAAAAATTGATGCTTTGGGATGTGTAAGAATGGATGAATTTATCAAAAGTATAAATGCCCAAGTTTCTATTGGTGCATCTGTCAATATGCAAAATTCTAAAAAAGTAACATTTTTCTCTTTTCAACGTGGAGTTGGCCTTAGGGGTGTGACAGAAGTATGGCCTCAAAATCATGAGGAAGGCTATACTGACTTGTTTGCAAAAACGCATGTAGCTTTTGCTCAATTAGCTTTAGATAATCCAGACATAGAATTTGTTATAAAAGCAAAATGGGGAGGAGGATGGTTATTGGAAATAGAAAAAGTTTTATTAGATGCTGGGATTAAATATAAAGAATTAAATAATTTGATTATAACGGGTGACGGTAATGCTCAGGATTTAATATTTAACTCGGATGTTATTGTCTGCTTTGGTTCTACTACACTACTTGAAGCTGGGGTAGCTAATAAATTTGTGGTAATTCCATATTTTGACGAAGCTTTAGACAGCAAACATTCTAGATTTGTTCATTTTAAAAAAGAATTTAGCCTTTTTAAAGTAGCAAATAATATTCAAGAATTTAAAGATCAAATTCTTGAAGGACTAGAAAATCCTTATATTGATTCAAAAATTATGGACGCTAGATATAAAGCCTTTGAAGAACATGTTTCATTTATGGATTGTTCAGCTACAGAGAAATATTCTAAATCATTAAAAAAAATTATAAAAACATCTAGTTAGATTAACATAGGATTAACTATTAAAATGGAAGAAAAAATAATGTTTAATAATCCTAATATTGGAATATTAGGATTAGGTCATGTCGGGCTTCCTACAGCCTTAGGATTAGCGGATATAGGATGGAACGTTATCGGGGCAGATGATCTTAAATCTAAGGCTCAAGATATAGCTAATGGAGATGCTCCATTTTATGAGCCGGGTTTATCTGAAATGTTAATAAAAAATATTAATTCTGGCAGGTTTTCAGTTGCTAGTTCAGTTGAAGAAGCGATAGATGCGAGCGATGTGATATTTGTATGTGTAGGAACTCCCCAAAATGACGACGGGTCTGCAGATTTATCTCAAATAGAGAATGCAGGAAGGACTATAGCCCAAAACTCTAACACTAATAAATTAGTTGTTGAAAAAAGTACTACTCCTGTATCTACTTCTTTACGAATAAAAGATACTTTAAGAAGATATGCAAAGGAAAATGTAGAGTTTGAAGTAGCTGTAAATCCAGAGTTTTTAAGAGAAGGGACTGGGCTATATGATTTTTTCAATCCTGATAGGATTGTTTTGGGAGTCGAGTCAGAAGCAGCTAAGAATACTTTGTTACAAATTTATCTTCCTTTATTAGATCAAACTAACCCTTCGGATATATCTGATAAAGAAATATATGAAGCTAAGAGTAATGATAAATTTGTAATTACAGATGTTAATACCGCTGAGTTGATAAAACATGCGTCTAATAGCTTCTTGGCTACAAAAATTTCTTTTATAAATCTTGTAGCTGATATATGTGAAAAATCAGGCTCTGATGTTAGTAAGGTTGCTAAAGGCATGGGGTTAGACCCTAGGATAGGCAGTAGTTTTCTGCAGGCTGGTTTGGGATTTGGGGGGTATTGTTTACCTAAAGATATAAAAGCTTTCACAAAAATAGGTGAAGATTTAGGTGTAGATATGTCATTCTTCAGAGAAGTTGATAATGTGAACATAAGACGTGTAGATCAAATTATCGATAAATTGAAAGGAAAACTTTGGGTGTTAAGGGATAAAACTATAGCTGTTTGGGGAATTGCATTTAAACCAGGAACAGACGATATTAGAGAGTCCCCAGCAATGGCTCTGATAGAAAAGTTGATTGAAGAAGAAGTTAAGCTGAATTTACATGACCCTAAAGCTATGGAAGAATTTAAAAGAACCTCATTGAGCGAATATAGCAATATTGAATATTTTACAGATCCAATAGATTCTTCTAATAATGTAGATGCAATTATTATTGCTACAGATTGGCCAGAATTTAAATCTGTGGATTATAAAAATATTAAAGATGCTATGCAGTATCCATTTGTATTAGATGCTAGAAATCTATTAAATCCTGTTGAAATGTTAGATATGGGATTTGATTATATTGGTGTCGGGAGATACTCGTAGAATTTAAATATGGTAACTTCATTAATAACTGGTGGAGCTGGATTTTTAGGGTCACACCTTTGTCAAAGATTACTTGATGAAGGCCATAAAGTAATATGTTTTGACAATTTATTGACAGGTCAAAAATCTAATATATATAGTAACCTCGAAAATCCTAAATTCCAGTTTATTGAAGGTAATGTTACCGAATTTGTAGACATTTCAGATGATGTGGACTATTTACTTCATTTTGCAAGTCCTGCTAGCCCAAAGGATTATAGGGATAATCCAATTCATACGCTAAAAGTTGGATCTATTGGAACGCATAATGTTTTAGGTCTTGCTAGAGCCAAAAAGGCTAAAGTTTTATTGGCTTCTACATCTGAGATATATGGAGATCCTTTAGAGTCACCTCAAAAAGAGTCATATTGGGGTAATGTAAATCCTGTAGGTCCTAGAAGTGTATACGACGAAGCAAAAAGATTTTCTGAATCGATTGCAATGGCTTATCACAGGGAGCATGGAATTGATGTCAGAATTGCTAGGATTTTTAACTGTTATGGCCCTAGAATGAGACCTGATGACGGTAGAGCAGTTCCTAATTTTTTCATACAAGCACTTAAGGGTGAACCTATTACGATATACGGTAAAGGACTCCAAACGAGATCTTTTTGTTATGTAAGTGATCTTGTGGAAGCTCTTTTTAAGCTTCTAGTGTTACCTGAGGAAAAAATGTCAAATTTATATAAAAGGATTTTTAATATTGGAGCAACTGAAGAGGTTTCAGTATTGACATTAGCAGAAATGATTAAATCACAAGTCGGAAGTTTAAGTGATATAAAGTTTCATGATTTACCAGAAGATGATCCTATGGTTCGGAAACCAGATATTACTAGAGCGCAAGAATTATTAGATTGGTCACCTAGAATTGACCTAAAAAAAGGGATAGAATTTTCTGTCGATTGGTTTGATAGGTACAAAGCTTAAATTTAAGTTATAAAGTAAATATGTTGGGGTAAATTTATGTTTAATGATAAAAATATTTTAATAACTGGTGGTACTGGGTCTTTTGGTAGAGAATTTTGTGAATATGTTTTAGAAAATTACTCTCCCAATAGGTTAATAGTATTGAGTAGAGATGAGTTGAAGCAGTTTGAGATGAGTGAACAGCTCAATAATCCTAAGTTAAGGTTTTTCATTGGAGACGTTAGAGATAAAGATAGACTTGAAAGAGCAATGAAAGGTGTAGATTATGTCGTACACGCAGCTGCATTAAAGCAAGTCCCGGCATGTGAATATAATCCTATAGAAGCTATAAAGACTAATATTTATGGAGCACAGAACGTAATAGATGCGGCAATCAATCAGGGTGTGTCCAAGGTTATTGCTTTAAGTACTGATAAGGCTGTTAATCCTATCAATCTTTACGGAGCAACAAAATTATGTGCAGAAAAACTGTTTGTCCAAGCAAACTCATACTCTGGGAGTAATGGCACAAGGTTTGCTTGTGTTAGGTATGGTAATGTTGTTGGAAGTAGAGGAAGCGTTATCCCAATATTCAAAAAACAGAAAGAGTTGGGAACTTTGACTATAACTGATGATAGGATGACACGATTTTGGCTTACATTAGACCAAGGAGTCCAATTTGTTTTATCTTCTTTAGAAGAATTACAAGGTGGAGAGGTTTTTATTCCTAAAATTCCAAGTATGAAGGTGTTAGATTTAGCGAAAGCAATTTCTCCTGACGCTGAGATTAAGATAATAGGAATAAGGCCAGGCGAAAAATTAAATGAAGTCTTAATATCTCGAGACGAATCTAATTCGGTTATAGATATTGGTTCTAAATATATCATTCAACCTCAACATTCATCATTTAGAATGCCTATATATTCTAATTCAGTATCAGTTGAAAAAGATTTTGAATATAGGAGTGATAATAATTTGGATTGGTTAGATGTGGCCCAGTTAAAGGATATGATTAACTAATATGTCATTGATTAATCCTGAATTGGCTATTAATGGTGCCCCGCCTGTTAGGACTGATATGCTTCCTTATGGTCGCCATGATATAAACGATCAAGATATAAAATCTATCATAAATGTTTTGAAATCTAATTGGTTGACGACGGGTCCAATGGTTCAAGATTTTGAATCTGCTTTATTAGAAAAAACTGACTCAAAATATGCTGTGGCAGTTAGCAGTGGCACAGCAGCTTTACACGCAGCTATGTTTGCTTTGGGAATAGGCCCAGGAGATGAAGTTATTGTTCCTGCGATTACTTTCGTGGCTACAGCTAATTCAATTTTATATTTAGGGGCAAAACCTATATTTGTTGATGTTAACGAAAATTCATTACTTATTGATGTGGATAAAATAGAAAACAGTATTTCTACTAAAACTAAAGCTATTATAGTTGTGGATTATGCAGGTCAACCCTGTGATTACGATTCCATTAGAACCATTTGTAAGAAAAAAAGAATAGCATTAATTTCTGATTCTTGCCATGCTTTAGGAGCAGAATATAAATCTTCAAAAATTGGAACTATTTCAGATATGAGTACGTTTTCCTTTCATCCTGTTAAACATATAACTACAGGTGAAGGTGGGGCAATTACAACTAACGACAAAGACTTAGCAGATCAAATGCGTATTTTTCGTAATCATGGAATATCTAAAGACCTTCATGTTCGGACTAGAGATGTTGAGCATTACTACGAAGCTATTTCGTTAGGCTTTAATTATCGTCTATCTGATATACAGTGTTCTTTAGGAATAACTCAACTATCTAGACTTGAAGATTCCGTTTCTAAAAGACAAAATATTGCATTTAAATACGATGAAATATTTAACCAAATGCATAGAGTATCTCAACTTTCTATTTCTGATGATATTTCACATGCATATCATTTGTATGTCATAAAACTTAAATTAGAAGATACGGATGTTACTAGAGACGATATATTTAAAGCACTAAGAGCAGAAAATATAGGAGTTAATGTTCATTACTTACCTGTTTATTTACATCCTTTGTATAAAAATTTGAATTATAAAAAAGGAATTTGCCCTATAGCAGAAGATGTTTATCAGAACATCATTAGCCTTCCAATATTTCCGAACATGAATGATGATGACATAAATGATGTTTTGAGTGCAGCCAATAAAGTAATGGGATCTATTAATGAATAACAATTCGATATCTGCCTTAATAGTCGGATACGGTTCTATAGGTAAAAGACATACTGGAAATCTTCGCACTTTAGGTGTTGACGATATTTATATTTGTGACCCTTATATAGATTCTTTGGCATCTGAATCAGACTTAAAAAACTCTTCTGGGGTATTTCTAGACATAGATTCCGCTCTTAGTTTTGTTAATTTTGATATAGCGTTAGTGTGTTCACCCCCTTATCTTCATGTGGAGCAGACTAAAAAATTACTATCATCAAATGTGAATGTTTTTGTAGAAAAACCGCTTTCAAACACATTGGAAAATATAGATGACTTAGTTGCATTATCCAAAAATAAAAATAAAGTAGTCCAAATAGGATATAACTGGAGATTTTATAAAGGTCTTAAATTTATCCAAGAAATTCTTAATAAAGGATCTATAGGCCGTATTTTATGGGTGAGATCAGAGTTCGGTAAATATCTTCCTGAGTGGCGTCCACAACAAGATTATAGAAATAACTATACTGCTATTAAATCGGAAGGTGGCGGTATAATTTTCGACGCTTCGCATGAATTGGATTATTTAAAATGGTTGTTTGGAGACATCCACAGTGTTTTTTGTGTTTCGGATAGGTTGGGAGATTTAGATATTGATGTTGAAGATACTGCATCTATTATATTGAATTTTTCTTCTGGCTGTATAGGTGAAGTTCATCTCGATTTTATTCAAAGGACTCAGACAAAGTCTTGTAAAATCGTAGGCTCTGAAGGCACTTTATTTTGGGATTATAATGGTGAAGAGTCATCGATTAGTATATTTGATTCAAAAACTAATGAAACAGAAAAATTTGACATGTCTTGTGACCCTAACGACAAATATATTGATGAATTAGAGTCATTTTTAGATTGTGTTAAAAATAAAAGATCTCCAATTGTAGATCTTGATAATGCTATAGATACTCTCAAAATTATTATGGCTGCATATGAGTCATCCGATAAAGGTGTTCCGGTATATATATAAATATGTGTTCTGATAATAACAGTCTGAAATTAAGCAAATCTTTGGAAGGTAGTAGGCTAAATCTAGAACCATTTCAACAGGAATTTATTACAGAAAAATATTTAGGTTGGTTATCAGATTTAGAGGTAACAAAATACTTGGAAGTATCCAATTACAAACAAACCAAAGATACGGTTATAAGTTACGTTAAAAGGTTCAATAATCCGGAGAATTATATATTTGCAATTATAGTAAATGAAACGAATGATCATATTGGGAATATAACTTTACAAAATATTAATTGGATACATAAATTTGCTATAGAAGGGATAATGATTGGTGACAAAAAGTATTGGAATGGTGGTTACGCCACGGAGGCTAGAAGCCTTTTACTTGAATTTGCATTCAATGACCTTAAATTAAATAGGATTATTTCTTCCGCTTTTGTTGATAATGTAGCAGGTATTAGGAGTAACTCTAAGCTTGGATATAAGAAAGAAGGCCTTCTTAGAAGCCATATGATATTGAATGGTCAGTACTCAGATGTTGTCCAACAAGGGATTTTAAAGAAAGACTTTGTCCCATACAAAGATATGGAGATTAAGAATTAGATGATTTTAGCAATAATTCAAGCACGCATGAATTCATCTAGATTGCCTAATAAAATGTTGGCAGATATAGGAGGCAAACCTATGTTGTCTCATGTTATTGATCGTACTATGGAATCTAAATTAATCGATAAACTTTCAGTTGCTACAACTACTGATGTTACAGATGATTCAATAGACGATTTCTGCAAAACAAATAAAGTACATGTTTACAGGGGTTCCGAAGATGATGTATTGGATAGATTTTATAATCTAGCAAGACTTCAAAAAGCAGATGATATAGTCAGAATAACTGGTGATTGTCCATTTGTAGATCCAGAAATTATCGATGAAGTAATAACAGTATATAAAGATGGTAACTATGACTATGTTACTAATAGTATGCGATATACATATCCAGATGGGCTTGATGTTGAGATATTTTCATACGAAGCTCTACAAAAAGCTTGGGAAAATTCGACTTCCTTACGTGAAAGAGAACACGTTGTCTCGTATTTTAAATACTCTGGATTATTTAAAATACGAAATGTTATGAACCCTGATCCTGTAAAACATGAATATAGATGGTCTGTAGATCAACCTGCTGACCTTAGATTTGTGAGAGAGGTTTATTCTCAATTTGTTAGTCAAGGAAACTTAGAATTTAGAATGAACGATATATTGAAATTGCTATCTGAAAATCCTCATATATTGGATATTAATTCAAATATTGATAGAAATCAGGGAAGTTATACCTCATATGCAAGTGATCCTCCTATTGCTCCATTGAATAGGAGTGTATCTAAATCTTACGAAATTAAAGAAAAAGCAGAAAAATTAATTCCAGGTCTTACTCAAACTTTTAGTAAAGGGCCTCTGTTATTCATACAAGATGTAGCCCCTGTATACCTTACTAGAGCTGAAGGGAGTCATACTTGGGATGTAGACGGTAATGAATATATAGATTATCCGATGGCATTAGGACCTGTCATTTTAGGACATAATTATCCTGCCGTTACTGAGGCTGTGATTGAGCAGATACAAAATGGAACTTCGTATTCTTTGGCTCATCCATTGGAAGTTGAAGTTTCCGATCTAATTGTTAATCATGTTCCGTCAGCTGAAATGGTACGCTTT
>CEQU01014618.1_pt1 | contig 15647 bp, 14 predicted proteins | sample 531031 | NCBI WGS metagenome assembly CEQU01 (sample SAMEA2621216, study PRJEB7988) | marine metagenome | isolation source: saline water (ENVO:00002010), including
GATGAATAGCAATCGGAATGATGAATGTGAAGGTAGGTAAATTGGCGAGAAGGTCAGCATTAGATAGACCCAACGCTTGGATTTCTCATGTTTTAAGAGATGCGAGGCGATAAACCGATTCTTATTACTGACACGTAATCGTATCTGATATACGGGCAGCAGGGTTATTCATATCGTGTCGTTTCAGGTTTCAGCACAACGATGCTGATTTTAAGTCGATTGAAAGGGTGAGCAGGCGGTGAATCATTCGGTACTTTCACCAACCAGGCCGTTTAGTCAGCGGATTTGCGTGGGACACGCATTTCTAGATTCTGACTTGGAGCAGGTTCTGGAAAACACAGCACGAGCTGTAGCTCGCCAGGAAGGCGTTTCACTGGTTACCGGTGCAATTGGTACCGGCAAAAGCCTTTTGAGTCAGTTACTCGTAGCCGGTCTTAGAAAGTCCGTTAGAAGAGTCGTGCTGGCCAACGGAGGCTTGACGACACGCAAGGCACTACTAAAGACGCTGCTCCATCAATTGGGGGGAAACATCAGTCGCTCAGGAGAAGCAGAACTTAAGATAGCTGTTGCTGGCATCATTTCACAAAATGGCCCGGTATGTGTGATCATCGACGATGCCCATAAATTGACGACAGATCAACTTGAAGAACTTCAGTCACTGAGTAACCTGACTACGGATAATTCGGGTGTAGTTTCATTGGTGCTCGTCGGCCAGACTCGACTTGAAGAAACTCTAACTCATCCGTCTCTACAGTCGCTTAATCAACAAATCTCTCAGCGAGCCTTCATCAAAGCGTTCAATTTCAACCAAATGCGTGACTATCTCAGTCATCATGTTCAGTTAGTTGGGCTGCAACTGGAAGATCATTTTGACGATAGTGCCATCCGCTGCATTTATGACCTAAGCGATGGTGTTCCAAGAGTTGTTAATCAAATCGCAGACCGTAGTATCTTACTGGCCTGCCGCAACGGTATCGAACGACTCGGTGAATACGAAATCCAGTGTGGATGGGCGGATATACAACAAATGCCCGTGCCGAAGCCCGCACCAGCATTGACTGAAGATCAATTTGAAGATTCTCCGAATCCCCAAACAACTTCTTCGATCGAGTTTGGTAGCTTGAGCGAATCTGTAGAATTTGGTGCATTGGAAAGTGAATTCCAAAGTGACATCCAACAAAATGAATTCCAAAATAAGACCAGCGAATCTCAACTCGCTTCGGTGTCAGAAACGCTTGAGCCTTCTGAGTGCGAAGTAACATCTCCAATTGCTCCACTACAGGACAGTGTTTCAATTACCGGCGATTCGACCAGTAGCGGTGCTGACTGGGAAAACGACGCCATAGTAGCCAGACTTCTAACTCCTCCCGAAGCACCTGCCGTCTCCTCCAATGTTGTAAAAGTGCAACTGGATTGTGACAGGGACATTCTCATCGAAGAGGATGCTTTTGAAGTCGAATCTGAGCTGATTGAAATCGAAGAGCATCTAAATCAGCACTACGGCAGGTTGTTTGACCGGCTCCGTCGAGCATAATGCACGTAGTTCTGTAGCTACATATAGCTTCCTTACATAGCTTCCGGGCACGCGACGTTCATCTGGACGGTCACATGACTTTGGGCGTTACGTTAAAGCTTCTTTGTATTTGCAAATCCAAATAAGTACGACACAAATGGCAAATTACTTGGTTACTGGCGGTGCCGGATTCATTGGTTCGCACATCGTCGATGCGCTTCTGAATCGTGGTGATTCAGTTCGCGTCCTGGATAATCTCAATAGTGGAATTGGCCAGGAGCGTCTAACGGATCGCAACCGACTGGAGTTTATCCAAGGTGATCTGCTAGATAGTGAAGTTATATCCAGGGCTGTGGAAGGGATTGATGTTGTATTCCATCAGGCTGCATTGGCCTCTGTCCCGTACAGCTTAGAAAATCCTTTAGCAACTCATAGTGTGTGTGCTACAGGAACCCTTCAATTACTGGAGTCATCCCGAGCGGCAGGAGTCAGGCGGCTGGTTTACGCAGGCAGCAGTAGTTGTTATGGCCAGTCAACTTCTGAAATCCAGCGTGAAGGCGACGTAACCAAGCCTTGTTCACCCTACGGCGCGGCCAAACTTGCCGGGGAACAGTATTGCCATGCGTTTTACGAGTCCTATGGATTTGAGACTGTGGTGCTACGCTATTTCAATGTTTTTGGTCCACGTCAGGATCCGAACAGTCAATATGCTGCTGTCATCCCAATTTTCATTACAAGAATGTTGAACGGACAAGCACCGATTGTTTTTGGTGACGGTACACAGTCACGCGACTTTACATTTGTTGCAAACGTGGTTCATGGAAACTTACTTGCAGCCGAGGCTTCGGCGGCAGTTGGCCACAGTATCAACATGGCCGCGGGAATGCGCGTCTCGTTAAACACTTTGATTGATTCCTTAAACGACTTGATGGGCACGGAAGTGGCAGCAGACTATCAACCGGAGAGAGCGGGGGACATCAAGCACAGTTCTGCGGATATCTCACTGGCAAGGGAATTACTCGGATATGAACCGGTTGTAAGTCTCCAGGATGGCATTCGCGAGACGCTTGAGTACTACAAGAGTGTTTATTCGGCCAAAAACTAAGGGGCAAATGCGATGAAGGTATTAATCGTCGTCGCCACTTATAACGAAGTTGAAAACATTCCTACGCTCGTAGAGCGTCTCAACCAAATCGTGCCGGATGCCGATATCCTAATCGTTGATGATGACTCTCCCGATGGAACGGGCCAATGGTGTAAGGAAGCATCAATGGTTAACGATCATCTTGATGTGATTATTCGCAAGGACGAGCGCGGTTTAGGTTCAGCAACTATTCGAGGCATGCAGGAAGCGATTGACCGTGGATATGACGCCTGGCTTGGTATGGACGCGGATTTTTCACATCCACCGGAAAAGGTGCCGGCTCTCATTTCCAGACTTGCTGATAGTGGTGAACGGGAAGTGGATGTGGTCATCGGATCCAGGTACACCAAAGGTGGTGGCGTGGATGGCTGGCCGGTGCGAAGACGGCTAATGAGTCGTGGTGTCAATTTATATGCCCGCACGCTAATGGGATTACCCGTGAAGGATTGTAGCGGTGCATTTCGGTGTTGTCGGACGAAGATCCTCGAACGAATTGATTTTGAAATATTCCGTAGCACGGGTTATTCATTTTTTGAGGAGTTTCTGTGGCACGCTAAACGAGCAGGAGCTCGATTTGCTGAAGTTCCTTTTACATTCACGGATCGTCGATTTGGTGAGAGTAAGCTCAATGGATCAGAGGCGGCCAAGTCACTTGCTGTCATGGCACGTCTTGGCGTAAAGAACTGGCTCAAGTTCTGAGAATCGCTGGCTCAGTGTGGCAGCATTGAGTAAATTCCGCGGTTACAATGCGGGAATCCCGGACTGGTCAACACGCATTTAATTCACAGCAGGATCAAAAAGTGAATATGGTTAAGCCTCTGTTTTTTGCTGTCTCGCTGCTTGTCGCAGCCCAATCCACGGTCAGTGCTGAAGAATTTAGTACAGATGTCGCAATTAATATTGGCGATGTGCAGCGCATCAATACGCCGGTAAAACTTCTGGTGGAAATGCCGGAGAAGTTTGTTGGTAAACAAGGGGGAATCATAATTGGTGATCGGTTCCTGCCGGCACAAATCTCGAAACCGGGATTAGTGTCCACCCGTAATTTCGATACCCAGGGAAAACTGGAAGTGACGCTGTTACTGGCGAATATTCCAGCAGGTAGATCATCCGGCGGCAAGCTGTTGGTTAACGACGAAGTCGATGCACCGGCAAAACTCGAGTTTCGTGACGAGGCAGGGAAATACACGGACATTTCCATCGAAGGTCGAAACGTATTGAGATACATGTATGAAGCGCTTGATAACTCGACAAAGGAGCGGCGGATGGAGACTTACAAGGTCTATCACCATCTGTACGATCCGACGGGCAGCAAGTTTGTAACCAAAGGTGCCGGTGGTTTATTCCCGCATCATCGCGGTCTCTTTTTTGGATTCAATCGCATTAGCTACGGTGATGGTAAAACCGCCGATATTTGGCATTGTAACAATGGTGAAAGTCAGGCTCATGCCAAAGTGATCAGTGAAGATTCGGGGCCACTTTTCGGTCGACATACACTGCAGATTGAATGGAAAGGTAAAGACGGCGCAGTGTTTGCCGTAGAGACGCGTGAAATGACTGCATACAACGCCAAGGGCGGGGTGATGGTGGAATTCGCGACAAAATTAGAGTCCAAAGTCGGCAAAATCAAGTTAGACGGCGACCCACAACACGCTGGATTCCAGTTTCGTGGCTCACAACACATTCCGGACAAGACAAAGGACCAGACGTATTACGTGAGGCCGGACGGTAAAGGTGAACCTGGTAAATTCCGAAATTGGCCCAACGACAAAGATCATGTCAATCTTGCATGGCACGCCCAGTCATTCGTAATCGATGAAACCCGATACACGTGTTGTTATCTCGATCGTCCTGACAATCCAAAGGAAGCAAGATTCAGTGAGCGAGATTACGGTCGCTTTGGTTCATACTTTGAATACACCGTTTCCGAAAGTAACCCTTTGTATCTGAATTACCGGATTTGGTTACAGGAGGGTGAGATGACCGTGGAGCAGGTCGAGCGTTACAGTAAGGATTTTGTGTCGCCTCCGGAGGTTACGCAATAATCCAATCGTCTCTGCTACTAGCACGCAGATTTATCGCGTTTTAAAATACTGGCAAACACATAACAGATTTAAACAGCTGGGCATAACTGAATGCGGAATGCCTAAGTTTCTTTTCAATTTGCCATTCAACGAGGATTCATCAGATGTCAGAGCAAACCGGTGGAATTGACAACGTGATGCAGGAAACCAGACTCTTCCCACCTTCAGAAGAGTTTGCATCGGCTGCAAGTATTGGATCGCTCGAGGCATATCAACAGCTTTATGATCAGGCAAAAGCAGATCCGGTTGCCTTTTGGGGAGAGTTGGGGAAACAGGAATTGCACTGGTTTGAACCGTTCAATGAAATTCTGCAGTGGGATGAACCGTATGCAAAGTGGTTTGTCGGCGGTAAGACCAACGTATCCTACAATTGCCTTGACGCTCACCTGGATACAGAACGGCGTGACAAGCTGGCGATAATCTGGGAAGGTGAGCCGGGCGATAAACGCACGTTGACCTACGCTCAGCTGCACTCCGAAGTTTGCCGGTTTGCCAACGCTCTCAAATCAGTGGGAGTGGGTGAGGGCGATGTTGTTTCCGTTTACATGCCTATGGTGCCGGAATTGGCAATTGCCATGCTGGCATGTGCACGTATTGGAGCAATTCATTCAGTTATCTTTGGCGGATTCTCTGCGGAATCAATTGCAGATCGAAACAATGATGCCAGTGCCAAAGTTGTACTGACCGCTGATGGTGGATGGCGGCGCGGCAAAGTGCTCGAACTGAAAAAGACGGTGGATGAAGCACTTGAAAAGTCACCAACAGTGGAATCCGTGATCGTTCTTAAGAGAACTGAGAACGCAGTGGAAATGGTGGAAGGACGCGACTATTGGTGGCACGACCTTTTGGATAATGTCGATGACGATTGTCCAGCCAAGCCGCTGGATTCCGAGGCCCCGCTGTTCATTCTCTACACGAGCGGTTCGACGGGAAAACCAAAAGGCATTAAACACACAACAGCCGGATACAACCTATACGCCAAGAAAACGTTTGAGTGGGTGTTTGATCACCGCGATGACGACATCTATTGGTGTACGGCAGATTGCGGGTGGATTACCGGTCACAGTTACATTGTTTACGGTCCCCTTTCTGCCGGCGCCACGGCACTGATGTATGAAGGTGCTCCCAACTTCCCGGAAGAGGATCGATTCTGGGATCTTGTTGAAAAGCATCAGGTGACTATTCTCTACACTGCTCCGACAGCGATCAGGGCGTTTATCAAATGGGGTGATCATCACGTTGAAAAACATGACTTATCGAGCTTGCGTTTGTTAGGAACGGTGGGAGAAGGCATTAATCCGGAAGCATGGATTTGGTATCACGAGAAGATCGGTAGCGAGCGATGCCCGATCGTTGATACCTGGTGGCAAACTGAAACTGGTGGCATCATGATGTCGCCACTCCCCGGAGCCATCGCTACGAAGCCAGGCAGTTGTACGAAGCCATTACCGGGAATTATTCCGGCGATTGTTGATGAGTCGGGCGCTCCGGTCGGACAGAATCAAGGTGGCTGGCTAGTCATGACGCACCCATGGCCGGGAATGCTACGCGGTATTTGGGGCGACGATGAACGATTCAAGGATCAATATTGGAGTGCAGTTCCGGGTAATTACCTTGCCGGTGATAATGCCCGTTGCGATGAAGACGGGTATTACTGGATCATGGGGCGCATTGATGACGTGATCAATGTTTCCGGACACCGACTAAGCACCATCGAGGTTGAAAGTGCTCTTGTAAGCCATCCTTCGGTTGCTGAAGCTGCAGCGGTAGGTCGTAAGGACGACCTCAAAGGACAGGCCATTGCAGTGTTTGTCACGGTTGTCGGTGCTGAACCGACTGAAGAACTCAAGCAGGAGTTGAAACAGCACGTGCGCAATGAAATCGGTGCACTAGCTCAGCCGGATGATGTTCGGTTTACCAACGCACTGCCCAAAACACGAAGCGGGAAGATTATGCGGCGGTTGCTTAAAGATATTGCCGAAGGCACCGAGTCAGTTGGTGACACGAGTACTCTGGAAGACTACTCAGTGCTGGCACAGCTTCGTGCACAGGACGAGTAAACAAAGACGAAGATGACTCTTAGTTTCCGGCCACTTCCACAGCAGACTCAGATGGGTTTCCGGCACTTTCAATACGACTGAGCATTTCTTCAGGATTCTCGAAGTTTAGAAACGTCGGAGATGACTCAGGAGTGATTCGTGTTGCCATGCCAGCCACACGCCATCCGTCTTTCTGGTTTTTCATCACCCAGATGATTTCGAATTCTCGGGCCACGGTTTTACCTGGCGGGATTTCGCTCCAGGAGCTGTTCACATATGCGCCCCCTTTTACCGTTTCAACTTTGCCGACCTTGAATTGTGCTGACGGCGATCCCGGCGGTTGAACCACGAGATTATGCTTACTCGTTTCGATTCGCGCTTTTTCTGTGAGCAACGCTGCTACGATTGGTTTGTCGCCGTCCTTCATTGCAGCCAGGAACTGCTTAATTACCTGGTCTGGCGAGGCATCCTTAGCGATATTGAAACTTGTTGAATCAACGTTTATCTCAGTTTCATCAGTTGATTGGGTGTTCTGAGCACCTGTCAGATTCGAATCATCCAATTCCCCTGGTTCTACAACAGGCGGATTCTCTTCTAAATCCGTTGAGGATTCATCGACGGGATCTCCACAACCAATGGTAAACGTGGCTGTGATGAGAATTGCTAGCCAATTGGAGGAAAATAGGTGTCTAAGTTCACTAGAGAACATCGTTGAGGGCCCTTCCCGTAATCGCAAATCGATGACGTCATGTCATTTCTTGGTGCGGAGTTTCTCACAGAATGATATTCGTGGTCAATATGGATTACAGGGAACCCGGATTTGGCCGCACAGTTTAACAACTGTGCTTTTGATTGATAGATTCGTGATTAAGAAATAGGCACTCTGCTTAGGAATTGGGCAGGGTCTAAACATCACTCTCGCTCTGACACGTTTCCGTTCTCAATATAACCGTCAAAAACTATACAGCCCTAATTGTGGGTCTATTTTCACAGCGGAATAACTAAATTCGACGATGAATGGTGTGGAGTAGTGCCGGCGCTTGGTCAGAATGGACTATTCCGTAGTTGAAAAAACATACTTGTTTTGTCGTTGGAGGAATAGTGATGAAGCGTTTAATGATTGCGATGCTTGTTATCGCCAGTATTTTCACCGTGTCTTTAAGCAACAGTTTTGCTGGTGAAAAACGTGCAGTAGTAGAAAAGATTTCATCGATCGTGAAGATTGCAAAGACTGAGAAGTCCGAAGATGCAAAACCACTGATCACCCGCATTAAGAGCGGTGTGGAGGCAACTACAGACGCAGTGAAGGATGCAACCGACGGCAGAGTGGCAACCATTTGCGAGAAATGCAAAGGTGCTGTTAGCAAAGCTAAGAGCGTTGTAGCAAAGGTACGTGAAAAGGTATCTCGTAATTAGGTTGCGACTTGCCGGTATTGATTCATCTATTGATGAATCGGTCGAAACAACCAAACGCACGGTTGAGACTCCAAATCTCAACCGTGCGTTTTTTTTGTTCTGTGATTAGCAGTGTATTTCGACGATGTCTTTATCTGCCGGTACGTAGTCGCCTTTCACCTGAGTTCCATCGTGGACATTGATTCCCCAGACTTTCGCAAATTTGAACGACTCTGCTACATCTTTATGGATCAACTGTGAAAGCTCCACTAATGTCTCTCCGCGTTTGATAGTAAACGGCTTGTCAAAGTTCGCTTCCTTTTGTGTTGGCATCTTGGTGTAAACACGAACGACATCCAGTGCACGAAAAACTGCATCACGTACTTCATCTAGTCCAGTCCCGGTCGTTGCTGAGATATCAAAGGACTTGAACACGATTGGGCATACTTCGTTAATCCATTCTCGCCTACCGGCTGAGTCCGAGTCATCCGTCTTGTTATAAATAGCATAGGTGCGGGTATAGGATCGCCCGATGTCTTCTTCATCCAAATACGTATCATTGGCTAGACGCGTTTTTCCATCGTTAAATCGATCGAGTATGGCGGCGATATCTTCAGCACAGTCATCATTCCCTAAGTCGATAAACAGAAGGACGATGTCTGCCCCGCGTACGAGGTTGACCATGTTTTGGTCCATGACATCGTTGGTGATCGGCGGCGTGTCAATGACCTGGATCATCACGTCTTCAAAGGCCATCATGCCTGGAATCGGATCTCGTGTCGTAAATGGATAATCGGCTACTTCCGGTGTAGCTCGAGTCACTGCTGTTAGGAATTGACTCTTACCACTGTTTGGTGGCCCGATAAGCACGACGCGTCCGGCACCTTGATGTGGAATTTTAAAACCACTTTGAGCATCACTTGTAGGTTTTTTCGCACCATCAGAGATATCATTCTTTACCTTGCTGATCTTCTGCTTGAGATCAGATTGGAGCTTATCAGTTCCTTTGTGCTTTGGGATTTCCCGTAGCATAATCTCAAGGCAATCCAACTCTTCCTGAGGACTGGTTGCTTGACGGTATGCTTGTTCGGCTTTACGGTATTGCGGTGTTAGATTTGCTGGCATGCAAAACCTAGTCAAATACGTGCTAGATTACTATCCTGTACGCGTTCAGTTTATCGCGCCGTTGGCGCAGGCTAAACAGCTGTTAGCTCAGATGGTTGGTCATACTGTTAGTCCGGAATACGAGGGAGAGTTTGTTGGACAACGCCAAGATTTCACAAACAATAACGATGCTTGCTGACCTGCTCGAGTTTCAGGGTGCCAATGCGTTTAAAATTCGGGCTTATCGAAACGGTGCACGTGTCATTAAGGACTATCCGGATTCCATCAATTCGATCATTGAAGAAGATCCAGCCAGCCTTCTCAGTATTGACGGGATCGGCAAAGGTGTGGCTGAGAAATGCGTGGTGTTAGTAGAGACGGGTGAGCTACCACAAATCAATGAAATCCTGGAAGAGATACCAAGGTCTGTTTTAGATCTATTGCGAATCCCGGGAATGGGACCCAAGAAAGGAGCCATGCTATATCGGGAACTAGGTATCGCAAACCTCGATCAACTTAAAGAGGCATGCAAAGCGGGTGTCGTTTCCGACTTGAAGGGATTTGGTGCCAAGACAGTTGAGTCGATTCTGGCTGGGATCGAAATCGCCGATGCTGCGAATAAACGGGTTTATTGGGCGAAGGCGGATGAAACTGCCAGACAGATTCTCGATCACATGCAGAGTTGCGGAGAAATCAGCAAGATTGAACTTGCCGGCAGTTATCGTCGTCGTCGCGAGACAGTCGGAGACTTAGATATTCTTGTCGTTTCCGAAAACGCAGAAGTTGTCATGGACCATTTTGGTGCTTATCACCTGGTTGAGTCAGTAATTGGACGCGGCGATACGAAGATGAGCGTACGAATCGAAGAGTCGTTACAGGTTGATCTGCGCGTCGTTCCTGCAGATTCATTCGGTGCAGCGTTGCAGTATTTCACAGGTTCCAAGGATCACAATGTGGTTCTGCGCGGTCTGGCCAAGCAAAGGGGGCTAAAGATCAACGAATACGGTGTTTTCAAAATGGATGGAGACAAAGAAACATACGTTGCCGGTGCGACCGAAGAAGATGTCTATGCCGCGATGGAGTTGCCCGTATTTCCACCCGAATTGCGAGAAGCCAGACGTGAATTTGACTGGGCAGCAGAAAAGACGATTCCCGACTTGATCCGCGAGCAGGATCTCGTTGGTGATTTGCACATGCATACTACCGCTACCGATGGCAAGGCAACTCTCGAAGAAATGGTTGAGGCAGCGCAGGCACGTGGTCTCAGCTATATCGCAATTACGGACCACTCTCAGCGTGTAAGTATGGCTCACGGGTTGGATGCAGACCGCCTGCTGGCACAGTGGAAGGAAGTTGACGCACTAAATGAAAAACTTGATGGTTCGTTCAGGATTCTGAAGGGGATTGAGTGTGACATCCTTGAGGCGGGTGGAATGGATCTACCGGATGAAGTGTTGTCTCAGGGTGACTGGATCATTGCCAGCGTTCATTACGGGCAGCGTCAGAGTCGCGAGCAGATCACAGACAGGATAGTCGGTGCACTGGAAAATCCTCATGTGCATATCATTGCTCATCCCACGGGGCGGCTCATCAATCGCCGTGAGGCTTACGAGGTGGATATGGAGGCGGTCATGCAAGCGGCCGTGGAAAACGGCAAGTTACTCGAGCTAAATGCTAATCCAGCCAGGCTCGACCTCCATGATGTTCATTTAGCCGCTGCAAGGAAGTATGCAATACCAATCGTTATCAGCAGTGATGCTCACAGTGTTGATGGGTTGGATGTGTTGAAATACGGTGTGTTGCAGGCACGGCGTGGTGGTCTGACGGCTGATGATGTCGCTAACACCAAGAGTTGGGATGCAATAGAGAGTATATTAGGGCGATAGACCTACACTTGGAAATAAATTCGATAAAGGGATGAATCATGGACCGACGTAAGTTCATAAAAGGCACTGTTGCTGGAGCAGTGGGAATAGCCAGTGCTACTAATACTGGGTTATTTGCAGCTGAACCAATCTCCCGACATAGCGGCCATAAATTTAAGTACAGTCTGGCTGCTTATAGTTACCGCCAACTTCTCGGTGGTGACCTTAAGTCGCTGTCGCTTCATGAGTTTATTGACGACTGTGCCAGTATGGGACTAGAAGGTACAGAATTAACGAGTTATTACTTTCCAGAGGAAGTAACGCCGGAGTACTTAAACTCACTCAAGCAACATGCTTTTAAGCTTGGAGTGGATGTCTCGGGTACGGCAGTTGGGAATGACTTTGGGTATGCAGAAGATGATCCGAAGCGTAAAGAGCAAATCGATCACGTGAAGACTTGGGTCAAGCATGCGCAGATTCTCAATGCACCGGTCATTCGTATCTTTGCTGGTCACCAAAAGCCAGGTGTTGACGAAGCCAAGACTCATAATTTGATGGTCTCGGCAATCGAGGAGTGCTGTGATTTTGCTGGAAAACATGGCGTGTACCTGGCACTGGAAAACCATGGTGGTCCAACCAGTACGGCAGAGGGTTTGATGAAATTCGTTAACGATGTGCAAAGCCCCTGGTTTGGAGTAAACCTGGATACCGGAAACTTTAGTAGTGATGATGTTTACGCAGAAATGGAGCAAGTCGCACCTTACGCAGTAAACGTACAGGTGAAAGTTGCAGTACGCGGGCCGGATAAAGTAAAAAAGCCATCGGACTTCGACCGGTTACGGAAGATCCTGCAGAATTCAGGTTACCGCGGATATGTTGTGCTTGAGTATGAAGAAGGTGGGGAACCCAGAGAGGAGTCTCGGCGTTGGATGTCGGAACTCAGAGAAGTTATGGGTGGTTAAGTGACTCCAGCAGTGTTTGCGGAAGTCATCGATGACAGCTTTTACTACTATTTAGATTGTCTGTTAGTTGCCCAAAGAGGGAACCGACGTGCTGAAAATCGAACGGATCTGGCAGACCAAACAAAAATCGCCATCCCATCATGCGCAAATGTTGGGTGTGCTCGGTGAGTTGATTTTTTATAACGTATTGTTCTTGCTGGGAATTATTGCTCTCGGTTTTCTACTGTTTTCCTTTGAGCAGCGTATTCAGTACTACTTTCTTTTGCTCGCCATTATTTCTTTTGTGGTGATCGGCGGTCGCGGGATCGTTGGAATCTTGAGCAGCAGTAAACTAGCTGGTCGGCGATTACTTCAGATTCGTCGTGTCCAACGAACCGGTAAGACGCTACTAGGGGAAATCAAGGATCATATGCCATATGTTCCACCTCATGATGTGTATAGCGATAGCCACGGCACTCATTTTAAGTATCGACTGGATAGGGTGAGAAGTGACTTTTGGAGCATGTTGGCGATCGCGTGCTTTTCTTTCACATGGGCCGGTGTTTCCGTGTTTCTATTGTTGATGTGCTTCGATTCGCTCTCGGATGGTTTCTGGAGCCATTGGATTCTTTGGGCATGTTTACTTAGCTCGGTTGCCATCTGCGCTTGGTCGGCCAGGTATTTCTTCGTTCAACTCAAGGTCATCACAAGTGTTGGACCAACAATTTTGGAGATCGACACACATCCCTTACGGCCGGGGATGTCCTTTAACTGTATGGTTCGCCAGACGGGTATGCTCAGTGTGAAGTCATTGAGGCTTTATTTGATATGTGAAGAGCTAGCAAGTTATCACCAGGGCACGGATGTTAGAACGGAAGTTGTCGAAGTCTTTAACGAACAGGTGGGGATTGAAAAGAATTTCCAAATCTCCCTCAACGAAGCATTCTCGATGATTACACCGATACAGATTCCGGATCAGGCCATGCATTCCTTTCGAAGTAGTTCGAATGCAATTCAATGGAAACTGGTTGTATTAGCCAGATTCAAGACTCAGCCCACGATTCGCCGACAGTTTCCAATCATCGTACATCCGGTTGGCGTGCCCAGTCAGATAGATGTTGATCAAGGAGTGAGTGGTGCAGTTTGACCCTCTAATCAGTATTCATCTTGATAAGCCTGGCAAGGATTACCTGCCTGGTGATTACCTGATCTGCGATTATCAGATTGATGCGATCGAGGCGGAAGAGATTTTAATGGTCGAAACTTCAGTGCTATGGGTTAGTAGTGGGAAAGGCGACGAAGACAGTGGTATTCATTTTATAAGGCGGCGACTGGCTGATTCGGCGATGGATGCTGATCTCCGCGAAATGGAACGCATCGAAACAGCATTACCACCAACGCCATTGTCATACAACGGCGAAATTCTCAGCATTCAATGGTGTGTGCGGATCCGGTTGATCCTCAAGAATGGTGACGAATATGTAGTGGATCAGGAATTTCGAGTTAGTGATATGGCACGACCGAAAATGGAAGGAATCACCACGTGACCGACCATTCATCGCAATGCATCTCACACAAGACATCATTGTTTTCCAACCCATTTTGTACTCACTGGATAACTCCCAGTAGTTGTGAATTTAACCAACGATTTAATGGTGAAATACAGCACGTAATGCAAACAATGCTTGATTTTGGTTGCCGTGGTCAAATCATGGGTCCGCACGGTGTTGGTAAGTCCACATTAATGCATCGGATTTGTAAACAACTGGATAAGGATGGGCTAAACCCCGTCCTTATAGACGCCGATCTCCGGATAGTTGGTAATCCCGAAGAAGAGCTCCCTGCAAAGAATTGCATCTGGGTAATCGACAGTTTTGAATCACTCACACGACGTCAGCAATCACGGGTTATCAAACATACAAAACGGCAGCGTATCGGCTTACTGGTGACAGCACATCGGCAGCTGTCGCTACCGGTAGTAGCCCGTTTGAGTCCGAACTTGGATCACGCGATTGCAGTGGTTCGGAACTTGCAGTCTAGGTTTGGCAAAGTCTATCTGAGTGATGATGACGTCAGACGGTTATGGCCTGAATGTCAAAACGACTTAAGAGAGTTATTGATGGCTTGTTACGACAAATGGCAGGAGCACTCTCGCACTCCTGCCACGTTGGTCGTTTAGCAATAATTCGGGATTCTGTTTCCCTAGGTGATGTTATTTCACCTTTTCCCATCCTTCGTCATCGAAAATGATGGTGCGTTTCACAGGTCGTACGACGGTTTCTTTTCCGTTGCTGTCGTACAAGCGAATCGCAGTCCGGTCGAGGGGGTTTGAGAGCTCAGGCTGTTTAAGTTCAGCATTCGTCTTTTCGTCTTCCTCTTTTTGGCCTTCAGGATCCGGAATCGGCTTGTTCGGATCTTCAGCCGACGGTTCAGGTTTTGCTTCGCTAGCTTCTTCCGCAGTTGCTTCTGGTGTTTCCGGAGTTTCGATTTCCGGTTTTTTCAACACGCTGGAGCCTTCGGATTCCTCTGCAGGTGATTCGGTTGTCTCACCGGAGTCATCACTAGTGGTAGCATCGCCTGTGCTGGATGTGTCGTCGCTAGTTTCTTCTGCAGGGACAATCGGTTTTAGTGATTCACGTTGATCACTAATGTCCGGTTGTTGCAATTCGTTTGGATCCAGATTTGGCTTTTGATCAGCAGCACTGCTGTTGGTGGAATCTGCAGCGGCATTACCTGGATTGTAATACTGAGTACCAACCTTGCCGTCATCGTCCACCTTTTGGCAGCCAAGACATCCGTTCGGCATGATAGGACTCAGAAGCACATCAATGGCATTGATGTTTATTCCAAGGAATCCCTTGTCGTCATCCAACACAGGTCGGTAGTTCGTCATTGGAACCATGCGAAGTTGATACATATTCGTTTCATATGGTTTCAACAGCGTTGTTTGACCTGGCTTTTCAGTCAAATCCAAATTTGGTCGGTATAAAGTGATTGGCACTTTGACCCAATGAGGCTTGTACTGTGTTACCGGCTTATAGTCGGTGACCGTGCGGTATGGCTTCCAGGGTGTAAGTGGGCTCCAGACAGACTGACCAACTGAAGTCGGCTTCATAGCCGTTGTCTTAGTCTTACCATCTTCATAAACGGGAATAATGGTTGGCTGCTTACCACTTAACCAAGCGAATATATCTGCATTGGCTGAACTGCTCGTGAGCGCGATGATAGACACAACGCTCAGCGCAGCTGAAAGGGATTTGAATGACATGGTTCCATTCCTCAAATTGATTGCTCTGGTAGTTGATCCTTGCGCACCAACTACGTGATTTTGAGGAACGGCGAACCGATTCCTCAATACTCTCGACTCTCTGTTGTATTGCCAGGTTGGACACTTCGATGCGGGGGTGAAGTGACAAAACTGGCAACTGTTTTAGTTTGATTACCGCTGTTAGGTATGAGCAAGTATTCGTTCTATTAAAGAAGCAAAAACAGCTACTTTAGGTAGCCTTGCACCATAGGTTGACAGCGATTTTGCGGGTTATGCAGGGGTAAACCCTGGCGA
>CEQU01077001.1_pt1 | contig 15615 bp, 12 predicted proteins | sample 531031 | NCBI WGS metagenome assembly CEQU01 (sample SAMEA2621216, study PRJEB7988) | marine metagenome | isolation source: saline water (ENVO:00002010), including
AATGGTCGGGCTTCCTTGATACTTGTTCTTCGAAAATCATGACTAGTAAATTTTACACTTACCAATATCCCTCTGTCAAGTCAATATGAAAATTTCCCAAAATTTAATTTGACAAACGGAAAACTCACCGTATAATATACCGTGAAACGGAAACAACGATTCTTCCTTTCATAACGTAAAAGGTAAAGTATTACGTTATACTCTAAGTAAAACGTTTTATAAATATAATATAAAATCAAGAATTGAACTTTCAGTTTTTGTGGAAAAAGGTAAACCAGAACATAGAATTGGGTCAATGAGTAGTGACTTGACTTTAATTTCTAAAATTCAAGACGATAATGATCAAGATAGTCTCTTGGAGATCATTGACCGTCACTCTGGGATATTTCATTCGATGGTCAACCATTTCATGTCTCACCCCCAAAACACTGTAGATAAAAATACTTTGGTTGGAGAAAAAGATTCAACAATATATTCAGCGGCTCTTAATTATGACCCTTCAAGGAATACAAAATTTTCCACTCATTTAGCTAACCAAACTAAATGGAAATGCCTTAATCTCCTAAATAAAAAAAAGAAAAGTAAGGAGATTTTCATAGACGATGAAAATACTTATATAGAGCCGTCTTGCGATTCTTTTATAAAAGAAATCAACAGAGGCGAAGCCATGTCTGTGTTTAAGAAGTGTCTAAATGAAGAAAAAGACGAAAGGGTAAAAAAAATAGTTGACATGAGATATGGAGCAGGTAATAATAGACTCACTCCTTGGAGACATATAGCACAAGAGCTTGACATGAGCATTCAAGGATGTATTAATGTTCACAACCGTTTTATTAACAAAGTAAAAAAAGAAGGAAATTATGTTTAATTCAATCACAGCAGCCGCCTACCTCGTAAAAGATCCTGAAATCAGGCAAACGAGCACGGGCAAAAAAGTAGCCAACCTAAGGGCAGGTATTTCCACAGCAAACGCAAAAACAAAATGTTTTATTGATATTGAATACTGGGATAAAACAGCAGAGATTGCTGAAAAATACCTCTCTAAAGGAAGAGAGTTTGTTGTTCAAGGCGAGCTTTGTATGTCTTCATGGGAAAAAGATGGGAAGAGTTTTAGCAAGTATCACATCAGAGGAAAAGACCTTCAATTTTTGAGTTCTAAGAAAGGTAATTCGGATGGAGACAACTCTTCTTCTGATTCAAATGAGTCCGATGACGTTCCTTTTTAATGAAATTAATTGTAGAAGCACCGCTAAATAGTCTGAGCTTTGGTAATGTTGCATTCAACATTATTCGGGAGCTTCACAAGAAAGATGTAGAAATCGGGCTTTTCCCAACGGGAGAGCCCGATTTTTCTGCATACGAACTCGCTGATGATCTGAAAGAATATATAGAGAGGTCTGTAAATAAAAAGTGGGATGTCATAAATCCCCACACTCCGTGTTTAAAGTTGTGGCACTTAAACGGCAGCGAAAACAGAAAAACAAAAGATCAATATTTATATACCTTCTATGAATGCAACAACCCCACAGACATGGAGGTTAAACTTTGTTCTTTGCAGGATAAAACAATTTTTTCTTCAAAGGATGCTGAAGGTCACTTCAGAAAGAAGGGATGCCAAAACACCGCAGTTATTCCCCTTGGATTTGACAAAGATTTTTTTCCCACTGGAAAATCCTACCTTAAGGATGTAATCCATTTTGGTTTAATGGGTAAGTTTGAAAAAAGGAAACATACCCAAAAAATTATTCAGACTTGGTTAAAGAAATACGGAAATAACCCTAAATATCAACTTACATGTTGTGTTAATAATCGCTTTTTTCAGCCCGAACAAATGAACGGTTTAATTAGCGAAACCTTAGGAGGCTCTAATTACAGCAATGTAAATATTTTACCGTCACTTGTCAAGAACAGTGAGGTTAATGAATTACTTAATGCAATTGACATTGATTTAACTGGTTTGTCAGGAGGAGAAGGATGGAATCTTCCATCTTTTAACGCTACCGCATTAGGTAAGTGGAGTGTTGTTTTAAATGCCACATCTCATAAGGATTGGGCAACAAAAGAAAATGCAATCATGATTGAACCTTCAGGAGAAATGGATGTTCAAGACGGCGTTTTCTTTACGAAGGATACCCCTTTTAATAAGGGAACTTTTTATACTTGGACCGAAGACGAAGCCGTAGCCGCTATGGAAAAAGCTGAGTCTAAAGTTGGTCAAATTAACACAGAGGGACAAAAACTCGCAGACAAGTTTACCTACTCAAAAACAGTAGATGCAATTTTAGACTGTATTTTCAATAGTTGAAGAATGGAACATTAAGTGCTATAATATAATAATATGAATACTTTAATTAACTCACTGTTTAATGGCTTAAACGATCTCTCTCCTAGAGATCTAATGATTAGAAAAAAATCCTGTGTTGCTGACACGGGTGATGTTTATGTGGCAGAAATTGAATTAGCTGGCTTTTCCAAGAAAGACATCACCATTGATATTATTGATGGAATGGTTGAGCTTGAAGCAAAAAATAAAGACCGTTCTCAAAAATTTAAATTACATTTAAATGATTTGGTAGCAGAGGATCATGTTTCTGCGGAAATGAAAAATGGTTTGCTCAAGCTAACCCTTCCAAAGAAAACAGTTTCAGAGGCGAGAAAAATCGAAATTAAGTAATGCCTATTTATGTTTATAAACATCCCGAAAAAGATGAATATCGAGAGGTATTTCAAGGGATGAATGATGAACATGTTTATCAGGAGGATGGAGTTGAGTGGCAGAGGGTTTTTTTGTCACCCAACGCCTCCATAGATAATTCTATTGACCCTTTTAGCAAGCAACAATATATGGATGCTACATATAATAAAAAGGGAACTCTGGGTGACGCAATGGAACTTTCGGCAGAATTAAGTGCAAAAAGAGCAGAAAGGGCTGGAGGAAAAGATCCCGTAAAGGAAAAATTCTACGACAACTACGCAAAAGAAAGAGGCGGTGCCGAACACCCCAGTAGAATTAGAGAGCAAGGCTACGAAAGTAAAAATGTTAAAGTCGAATATGACTAAAGGGGAGGGTATCTCCTTAGGTTTAGAGAACCTAAATTAGCAACAGTTACTTTATACCCCGTGCTAACACCAGCGGCTGCATCTGCTCCCGCTATCAATGTATTTATATCGGAGATATAATTTGAGTAAGCAGGTGAGCTTCCCGTGGTATATAGGCTTGACAATAAAATAGCTTTTCCATTTACAATTAAAAATACTGGGTTCCCAGAATCCCCACTCACTAACACTTCAGATAAATTGTTATAAGGAGCAGGAACCACCAAAGGACTGTCAAAATAAGTAATATTTGCTGCAAGATTGCTTATACTAGTTAATTCTAATAAAATTCCTTTTTTGTCAAAATCAAAAGCTACAACTATAGGTCTCCAATATTGATCAATGGTATTAACAGAATCTCTTTTGAAGTATTGGTTAATATTGGCTGGGGCTATTTCTGCTGGTGTTATAGTATCAGGTAAGTCTTCACTTAAAGTGCCTACCTCTATATCTTTAGTCGAGTGATCATCAGTAGCTAAAATAGTTCTACTTATCCAAGTTCCATCTGGCTGACAAAAATAAACTTTTGTAGAGGAAGCTAATGCAAAATGTTTTGCAAAAATAATATGTCTCTTTGTAATTGCTGTCGCCCCTCTCTTTCTAAAATCTTCTGAACCACCCCCCACTGGGTAGCCCTCGTCATTCCAAACAATCGTAGATGTAAAATCTATATTTTTTCCCCAAAAAGAAGGCGATCTAGCTGCGTTATATCCCCCTCCCGTAGCACTTCCATTTGGGTTTGTATATCCTGTTAGCATGGGAGCGTTTCCAGCAAGATCCATTGCATCAGCGATATTTGCATCTAGTTGTTGATTACAATGTGCAGTTAAATTTTGTTGTGGATTTCCAGAAATCTGTAAACCTTTAGGGTTAGGGGAAACCTCAAAAGAAAACGAAGCATTAAACTCCATTAAGTTATTTATTGGCATTGAATAACTAGAAGACTCAAGTTTAGCATCCTCTATTTTATAAGTAATAGATTTTCCACTAGATTCTAAGGTCAAATCAAACCCATAGGTGGAATCAGAACCAAGAACACCGCTTATTACACCTTCATCCCAACCAGATACTTGAGATGAAAAACTCGCAACACCCCTAACAGGCAATATCATTTTTCTCTCATAAGGATAATCGCTTCCCAATCCATATGATGTGCTTCTAGCTATCTCCAGACTTAGATTTGCAGATTGTAATAAATGTTCTCCAGATAAAGCTTGTCCACCTATTTGTAAGTTTTCAAGATTTGCTACACTTCCCGTGTTTGAAGGGTTCATAACAAGAGGCGCAGAATTAAATTCTCTAAGACCGTTAAAAGTTAATTCTCCTACTTCATTAGCATTTCCGCTTTGTAAATTTATAGCTGGCGATGGAACCTTTAAGCCAGTTACCTCCACATACTGCATATTAGAGCCAACAAATTGAGCATTTACTTGAGGTAAACTCCCCACAGAATATGAGAGAGAATAGTTCGTTAAATAACAATTACCAACTGATGCACATTGATATCCAGTAAAATTAGGAGAGTCTCCCTCTATAAAGCCCGTTAAAGCATCCTTGTTTTCTCCAATTCTACTAAATATATAAAAATTGCGAGATGCAGATTCATAACCAGAAAGAATTGCAACTTGAGCGCTACCACTAGGAGAACTTATATCGTAAGAATTCAGATCGGCCAAATTAACTAAACCTTCATTTATAAATGGCCAATTTAAAATGTAATTAAAGTTCAATGAAATATCAGGCTGTCTCATTGGCTCATTAACAGAATAAACCTTAGTTCCCAATTGTTTGGGGGATTGCCTATCAATAGTTACATCAAACGAAGATCCCTGAATGGTAGATAGTATTGAGCCTGTTCTTATACCTGTATAAAAAGCCTCTTTATCCGAAAGCTCTTCACTTGCGATAAAACAATTGTTGCTTTTAAAAACATTAATACTCATACTATGTTCCTGTTGGAATTACACCCAATGGGTCTTCTATAAATTCTACGGTTATAGTGTTTGAATTATAATAATTCCAAGTATGTGTCCACTCGGGACAATAATATACTTTAGGTCTATTATAAACAGAGGGTATCTGATGTTCAAACCTTCTATACCCACCTTTATTTTCTAAGAAATGAATCATGGATTTAGCCTGTCTGTCCGATACATTTGTAAAGGTATAGCTCATGTCAAAAGTAGCTATGTTGTCGTTGGTCTTTAATCTTTGTATAAAAGAATTTTTATAGTTTAAAACATCAGCTTTAATTTGCACATCATTTTGAACACCTATATCTGGCTCAAAGAAAAACTTTTGAGACCACATTGAAGATGCACCAGTAGGGCTATTTGAAGAAGAAGAAGTGTGATCTCCCGTGCAATAATAAAAATTATCTAACTTCAGCCCATTTATTCCTGAATAAACTATATCATATTTAGAATATGAAGAAGAGGGAGTCCATCCCTGAAAGTTTAAGTTTACAAAAGAACCCATTCCTGACCAATTAAACAATGTAGGAGCATGATCAACGTTGATGTTAGCGGCAACTTCAAAATGCTGATTATTAATAAAATTAATTGCATAATTATCACAAAACCCCGACATGGTTTTGTAAATATTAGAATCAGGACCAAATTTAATAGGCAAAAATCCAGAAGAGTTTTCAAAAAAAGCAGCACACCTTCTCGCATTGTCTTCGTTTACATCATACCTTAATTTGAATTTAGCTGTTAGGCTATTCATTGATAAAGGTATTGTGTTGTAATAAAAATCATCAGTAACATATGAATGATTAGTTCCAACAAAATCAACTGTTGACCCATATACTGGAGTCCCCATTCCAGAAAGGCTTGCTGGGACAGCGATTCCTGAGATATTATTATCTCTGTTATAAAATAAACTTTCGCTCATGAGTGTCCTACATAATTAAGGGTTAAGCGAACATTTCCATCTGAAGATGAGGTTAACTGCTCATTAACTAATGAGGCTCTAGGGATTGTTAATGTTTGCAATGTTACCACCCCTGCTCTGTCCTTTATAGAAAAGGAAACATTTTTTCCTTCTTTTTCGTTTTCAAGAAAACTGTAACCGCTTTGCATAAATGCATCATCTACCTCTATTTGGACGGTAGCGGAATATTGAATAGGAGGAATATATTTAACCTCTATGGGAGTTTCTGATCCGATAGAATAATATGGCTTTCGAGGAACAGTTAAAGAATAATCAAAACCGACAACTCTATTTGTCGTGGAATTATCACAAGTTGCTGTAATAGAGCCTTGGCTTGGAACATAAATAGTTTGAGCCCCCGCTCCAGATAAATTCACACCACTCGCAAGTTCGTCATAAACAGCAATTGTAGTGTTTACTTTTGGGATAGAACCTACAGCACAATTCACAGAATACTCAGTTAGATAACCACTGTTAAAACCATAAGACGCATTGTTGTCATAATTAAAACTGCCAGAAACAATTTTATTTTCCCCTGTGTATTCCAAAAGAGGATCATTATAAATTAAATTTCTAGCAAGAGTAAGACTTTGTGAAGTTGCCCCCTGTATGGTGGTTGCTCCTTTTTTATACCCTACTAGTTTACTTGTGTTTTGAGAGTTTTGGTAAGCAATGTTTAACGACTCTATTCCAGAAAGTTCTCTGGTAGAGAGGTAAAAATGAGACTCGTAATTTAACGTTGATCCATACATTATGCCCTAGCTTGTCTTAAAGACCCTCCTAACCTTTTTTCTTCATCAATAACCTGCCTTACAACATCTCTTATTCTAACAGCCAAGCCTTGCTGGTTGTCATCTCCATTACCCGTCTGATCAGAAGTTCCATCTGAGTTGACAGTAATATTAATCACACTCTCCCCTCTGTTGTTTTCTGAAACATTAATAAGCTCATCAAGCCTTCCTGTGATATCGCTGTTATTTCCACCTGCTCCCGAATTTAAAGAAGCTAGATTTCCTCTACCTATGCGATCTGCCGCGCCAGCATTCATTACAAATTCACCTCCTGAAAGCATTGTAGGCACAGTGTCAATTCCCGTAGTATAAGGGACAGATCCTCCCGATGCCCTCCTTGGAGCATTTACAAAACTTAAAGGTAAATCACTTATTAAACCACGATTAATGAAATCGTCTTGGTTCATAGCACCACCAGTTGGCAATGAAGGAGCTGCCGATCCATAACCATAGCGGGGGCGTGAACTTCCACCACTAAACAATCTTCCACCCAATGTTTCAGGAACTACCACTGCTCGGTTTGACATTTGAGATGGTAATGGACCTTGGTATCCCCCAAGATTAGTGAGTCCTCCATATCTTTGCCCACCAAATTCAAATCCTTTGAACCCCGCACCAATAGATTTACCAAAACCTTGACCCGCTCTCATTGATTCTCCGAAACCAGTAGCAAACTGGCTAACACCAGCACTAATGACTGCTGCAAAAATAGAATTTCGGAAAGCCTTTTTACGCCGCTTTTCCTCTTCCCTCATTTGCTTCTCCTTTTCCATTTGTCGAGTGTAAAGTCCGAAGGCTTTTTTCTTTGAAGCTTGTTCTCTCTTAAATTGGGGACTGTTTCTTCTTCCAAACATTGTGAGAGCCCCGCTTTGAGGCTCTAGAGACATACCTGCAAACCCCGCTCCAGAATAAAACTCATCAAATCGACCTGTCGTATAATTCTGCGTAGCAAAGTCTAAAAGGTTTCTCTTTCCAACCATTGGTCCTTGTCCATAAGTTCCTGGGGTAAACAGACCTCCTCTCTGCATTGTTTGGATAGATCCTGCATTCAATGCTTGCAGAAATTCAGGTCCATACTTTTTAACTGCGTTTTTTCTTAAAACAAATTCTCCTCCCGTTAGCAGAGTAGGAACATCATCTTTATTTCCAGATCCACCTCTAACTACTCCCCCACTATTAAGACCCAAGAAACCCAAGACCCCTCCTCGACTACCACCACCTGCGAGGGCTCCACCAGCTATTTGGTTTACTGCATTCTGCATGTAAGCTTGAGATAACATTCTAAAGAAATCCGTAGCAGCACTTCTCAAAGCATCTCCCAAGTCTTCTCCTTTTGCGATAGCATCTACAAGCGCAGTAGCAATATTATTTTTAAAATCTAAAGAAGCCCTAGTCAAAGAATCCGCAAGAACGTCTGCTTGTAAAACAGGATCAAAGTCAGGACTCTCTCTAAGCCTATCCCCAACTGACCTTTGAAGATCGCTCAATCTTGATGCTTGCTCTGGCGTTAAATCAAAGAACTGCCTATCATTTGGATCTCCCGTCCTTGCAATAGCTCTACGTCTTCTCTCACTTGCAAGCTGCTCAGAGATTAAACCCATTTGGCCAAGCTGTGATGTTTGAAGATCTAAATCCCTCAAGGCGACAGTTAAAGCTTCTGCGGCTCTTTGTTGTTCTTCTGCGGATTTTACAGAGGCATCTGCCGACTGCTTATCCACCTCCATTTTTTGTTTTGCGGTTTGCAAGGATTTTCTCAGACTCTCTTCTGCTTCTGGACTAAATTGTCCACTTTTAAGAGCATCCTCAATAATTTTTATAGCCTCTGCTGCATTTTTAGCGTTTGCTAATTGCTCTCTTCGTTCCTCATTAGTATCAGTAAATGAAGGAAGTGGCAGTCCCTTCAGTGGTCCTTTTTCAACAGCACCAAAACCCCCGAATTTAACTCTTGTTCGATCAAAAGGAAGATCAATAGATTGGAGGTCTTTTAAGACCTCGCGTTCGCTTACTGTTCTTTCTAATTTAGAAATTTCTACAGTTAAACTTTTAACTTCATTTTCAAGAGTTTGTCGTCGTGATGGAGAAACACCTCCTGCATCTAATAGTGTTCCAATTTGATCTATCCTTGCTTGCCTTTGATTAATTGTAGCTTTTGTTTGAAATGTATCAGAAAATGCTGCTCCCTCTACGTTCCTTAATCTTACTTCCGAGGCAAGGGTTAGAGCATCTTTTAAAGCTCCAGCCGAATCAGCGGCACCTCTAAGAGCCCTAGCGTGGTTGTTGGCATTTCTAATGCCAACCAGTTCTGCGTCATTACCTTTGAGAATATTTTCAATAACTTGACTCCTCGAATCTCCAAGCTCATTAGTTATAATCAATACGTCTCCCAAAATTTTTCTCAACGCATCTTCATCATTAAGCTGTTCAGCAGTTAAGCCTTGTATTGCCTTCTGAGCATTTGAAATTTTTTCATTTTCACCGACAACACCTTCTAGTTGTGATAATGATTTATCTAAAAGTTCTAATCTTTTAGCGGCTTCTTTATTGGAAAGTCCTTCTTCAAATTGTTGGCGCTTTAACTCCCTCATTTGATCTTTACTGAGCCTTCCAAGTATTTCAGCTTGAGCAACCCTCTTGCCTATTGCAGTATTTAAAAGTAGTTGAGCCTTCTTTCTTTCTATAGCTATTTTTAAATCCAATTTAGCTGAATTTAAATTTATTATATCTGCCCTATTTCTATCTTTTGAAATTTGTTGTGCCAACTCTCCCCTTCTCTGATCAACAATTTTAGCGATCTCCTCGTCGGGTAAACTTTTTAGATCTTCAAAACCTCTAGTGTTTTTAATTGTTTCTAAAGCCTCCTCTCTTGCGTCTCCTCCTTCACGACCTCTTAAAGCTTGTGAAAAATTCTCAAGAACCCTCAGTTGCATTTCCATGCTTCCCGCATTCAACGCTTCATTGGCTCTTACCGCTTCGACATATGCAGAGCGCGTGTTTTGAAATTCTTTTTCAGTTAGAACAAGTTCTTTTTGGAATTTTAAAAGATCAGCAGCATCTAAATCTTTACCAAACTCATCTAACATCGTGTCCACCTCTTGCACGGTTTTACCCATTGCTATAAAGTGTTTTGAGGCTTCAATGAAGGATTGTTCTAGTTGATCTCCAGCTTCTCCAGATCCAAAATCTCTCTTCATTTGCCGAACAAAAGTATCTCCAGCCCTAACTGTAGGGCGATTCCCTCCAGCATATCCTCCATACATGCTAGCGTATGCCGCATCCGATGCCGAGATGGTTCGCGTGACTCCAACCCTACCACCTACAGCTTCTTCTGCTCCTTGAGTTGCCTCCAACTGTCTCGCTTGACTTAATGAATTAAATTTAAAAGTTAGCTTTCCTGTTGCATCAGCCAATTTAGCAGCAGCCATAGCTGCTCTATCATTAGCTCCAGTAACTTCATTAAAGATTTCCACACCCATCTTGAATGCACTAAACAAACCTCCAGCAACTGCACCCCACACACCGATTTTACTTACCATGCCTCCAAGTGCTCCACCTAATTTACCTCCTCCTTCTTGCAGTTGATCTCCAAAATCCTTTAATGCAACACCAGCAAATGCTGCGCTTGTAGCTCCCGATAACCCTTCACTTACTATGTTTGTATATCTACCTAACGCGCTTGAAGCCCCCTCTGTTGCTCCTCCCAAGAAACTTAAACCAGCTTGAACTGCAAAAATTGGTCCAAGCAAATCTCTTTGTCCTTGAGCTAATTCCGTGGCACCCTTTGTAGCTGCACTTACAGAAGACCTAAATGCTTCAACTCCTGCTTTATCATAATTAAAACCTGCTCCTGTAACTTGTTTTTTGGTTACCCCTTTGTTCCATGCGGCATAGTTTGGAATTTGTCCAGTAGGTTCATCTCTGGTATTAGTAACAGCAAGCCCCATGGGGTTTGAAGATCTCCTTAGTTTGCCGCTTTGATTAATTCTAACTTGGTTTATAGGAAGACCCGCAGAAGACTCTCTATTTATAGCTTCTCTTAATGGATCTGACCCCGCACCATAACCTCTAACTGCATCGAAATTTGGAATGTAGCCTCCTGCAAATCTTGTGGCTTTTGTCATTCCCAACTCTTTCTCAAGACCCTTTACTCCACCTTTTCCACCACCCGCGACAAACCCAGCTAACAACTGTTTTGTTGCTTTACCCTTACTAAATTGATCTCCTCCTAATGAAGCCGCAGTATTGCCAAAATACGTTTGTATTTTTTTAGCCATACTGTTTCTGTTATCTAAACTAGTGGAAACCTTGGCTTCTAAGAAAGAAACCTTACTGTTTTTTAAACTTGGAGAAATATCAGAAATACTTTGTGGACCCCTTATGGTATTTGCTCCAACAAAATCAAAAGTAGCAGTTTCCCCAAACTTGAAAGCTTTACTATTTTTAAGAGCACTTAATGCCGCTTCAAAAATAGTTCCAGCAAGCGCTGAGATAGAACCTGCATTTCCTAGTTTTAATTCTTTACCAGGAGTAGGTCTTCCACCAGTCATTGTCTGAGCTTCTCGCCTAGCGATATCTAAACCAAATTCCTTGACTTGCTTTACAATATCTGGCCCCTCTCTGGTTTTTTCTCCTGCTCCGTCTATTCCAAATACTGGAAAGCTGACAGTAGTCCCTCCAAAGGTTCCTTGCATGTAGTTTCCTTTCGCTCCTCTGTCGGGAACAATCATTCCAGCATGATTAATTACGAATGGAGCTTCTTTACTCCCTTTTCCAGAAGCTTTAGCGAAATTAGGAATATATCCTCTTGAAGCTCCGACTCTTCTAGCGCCAGAAGGAAGACCCATTGACGCAACCATATCTTGGTTAAATATTGCAGATCCTCCCCCCGCAAAATTAGGAACTATATATTCACTTGTATTGGCGACAACAGTTCCTTTCTTTCCTCCACCAAGAGCAAAGTTTGGAATAACAACAGGACGAGCAGAGCGAGGTGCTCCACCCACGCCTCTATTAATATCCCCCTGTTCCGATCCAACCACCGAACCTCCACTAAAGTTTGGAATATATCCTCCAGCGGCTCTTCGCGTTCCAGCCCTTACCCCAGGAGCTATTCTAGCCGCGATTCCTTGCATCCTCTGCATCACAGCTAATTGCTCATTGAGTGCAGTAGTAAAAAACTTAGTTTGAGCCGCTCTTTTTTGCTCTGTTGATAACTGGCTTCTTTCGATAGCTAAAATTTGATCCTGAATACCTTTGTTACCTAAAAGGGTGGATGCTATCTGTCCTTGAATGGTAGCTTGTTCTTTAGCAACCTTATTCAAGCCAAAGAAGGTTTTAAGCGAACCTGTTCCAAATTTTACAAGATCAATAGTAAGTTTTGCTATAATAGCACCAAAGATGGCTAACCCAGGTCCAGAGATAACACTGCCTATACCTTTAACTAAGCCTTTAGCTATGTTACTTCCCGTTTCCTCATCAAGTAGACCAGTGATATTGGTTACTAAATTATTAAAAAATCCTAAAATATTTTTAAGGCTATCTGTAACTCCAATTTCTCCTAAAGTTACAGCGAGTTGTTGAAGATTTACTGTCGCTTCATTAATCGCCGCAGAGAGAGTATTATTTAAAGCTATATTTCGATTGTATGCTTCGTTGGTCGCACTAGCGGCAACACCTGTTATCTCAATAGCTTTCGATGTCTTTGAGTTGTAATCATCAAGAATAGCCAAGAAGGGAGCGATTTGGAATTTGCCAACTAGGTTTTCCGCAATTTGAAGTCTTTTTGCTTCAGGTAATGTTTCAATAGTTCGTGCTAAATTTTGAATTAGTTTAGTTCCACTTAAAATAGCCCCTGATGCGTCAGTGATTTCAACGCCCAAATTTTGCATTGTCTTGAGTTTGTCAAGACTTTGTATTCGTGTAAAAATTGTTTTAAAGGAGTTACCAATAACGGCACCACCCCTAGCTGTTCTTTCCTGCACGGCACTAACCACACCAACCAATTCATCTAGACTTACCCCAGCAGTTTGGGCAACAGAACCTGAACGCTTAATTGCTTCGATTAAGTCCCTCTCTGATACTGCTGCTTTGATTGAAGCGGCAGAAAGCTTATTTAGAACCTCTTCACTTGTTACTCCTTCTTTTTTGAAAGAGTTCAAAGCGGCAGTTAAACCAGAAACAGCTTCAGCAGAACCTAATCCAGATAAACGACTTAGTATCAATGCATCATTGAGCCTTTTAACCACCTGTTCTGCTTCTAAACCTTGACGACTTAATTCTAAAGCCGCCGAAGCTACTGTTTCAAAAGACTGCTCTGTGACTCTGGCTACATTAAAAATAGTATCTTTAAAACCATCTAATTGTTTTGCAGAGACATTCAGAATAGAGTTAATGCTAGTTAAAGATTTTTCTACCTCAACAGTTACATTTATTAATTCTTTAAATCCTCTCGTAACGGAAGACAAAACACCAACTGAAGCCCCAAATGCCAAAACACGGGCATTAGCAGCCTCCATAGATTTTGTAAATTGATCTGCCTTACCAGTAATCCTGCCCAAAGGTTGAGATAAGCCCTCAATGCTTTTGGCACTTGTCCCTAAATTTATTTTAAGATTTTTACCCGCTTTTTTGGCCGCAGCCTCAATACTGGCTTCTAATCCCGTTTGTGTAACTGGTATATTAATTGGCATCTCCGTAAACCTTTGTTTTATTTACACAAAGATTTACACATCATGCCCACCTAATCGCATCATTTGTTTCATATCTAGTTTACCTCCATGCTTCTTAGCCTCCTCATGTAATCTTTTATTTCCGCTAGGAGCATCTAAAGTTTCCATGTCTTCTTTGGTCGCACCAAATACCATTGAAACATCAGCATCTTCTCTCAAGCCTGATTTTGTCTGGCTTTTATTTCTTTGCGCTTCTGAATAAGATAATAGTTTCTGTGGGTCTTGTTTGATATTGTCGGGGATATTTTCTGTATATTGAAAAATGTTAAAAAACATTCTCCCAAACAGCACAACTCTAAGCTGATAAATAGTAAGCTCGGTTATGGGTTTACCAAAAAAAGACCCTGCGTCTTCGCATAAAGACAAATACATAGAAAAAAAGGGTCTCAAAACCCCTTCTTGTATTCTTGAATCACTTAATCTATCCTGAATATCAAGCTGTAATTCTGTAAATTGAGCTATTTCCCAAGCTTCTAACTCTCCAAATTCTTCCTCTGTATAAAGATGCTCTGTTAATTCTTTATTTTTAAACAATAAAAATCTTAATATTTCATCCCCACTTCTTGCAGTTGCATAGTCTTCTGCTGTTTTACCGATTACCTCGGACCTTTTAGCTTTAAGATCACTTAACTGTTTAATCTTATCCTCAATGTCTTTTTGCATCCCCTTCCTCTGAGAAGGTAAAAATAAATTTTTTACGGTTATTTTTAAATTTTCAATCTCATTTCCAAGAATAAATATCTCCTGATCATCTTTTTCCTCCCATATTCCCTCTTTTAAAACATAATCTATTCTAGATTTTTCTGTCTCAAGACCTCTGTCTAAAGCAATTTTTCTGTATTTTTCGTAGTATTTATGCAAATACCTTTGATCTCTTATACTTAAATGCTTTAAATATACAGGACGATCTCCAATATATGATTCGGTATAACCATCAAAAGCCTCACCGATTAAAGAGATGTAGAACTCTTCTTTCAAAGTTCACCTTTTTCGACCTTTTCAATGAGATTATTAAATTCATCAGGGCTAGAAGCTTGATTAAAGAACCAGAAAGCTAAAATCGTAGTAATTTTTTTAACTGCTGCTGAGTAAAAATCCGTCAACTGATCCTCCTTATTATAATAATCTTCCATTTTTTCTTCAAAGGTTTCTCCAGCGAAATATGGAACTGGGTTCTCTTGCTCCTCCGTTTGAATATAAGTAAGCATCAGCGTATACCACAAAAGCAACCTGTTTTGAGCTTTTAAATCAGCAGTATGATCAAAAAGTGATTGTGCGGCAGTTTCAGCATCCACGATTTGCCTCCTTGTATCTGCTAATTTATCTTTTACTTCTTCTAACTTCTTTTTATGAGATTCGGTTTTTTCCTCTATAGTTTCAATTCTAGCATACTCATTTTGAAGATTAAAAATTTCTCTATACAACTTGCTATAATCTTTTGCCTCGTCTTCGCTCCACACTCCCCCAGTGTCGCTATATTTTTTATGAAGCATCGCCTTAGTTAAAATACCCCTTTTAACACAGCGGCTCAATTCAACAGAGTATTCTAATTCTGCATCTTCAAGCTCTCTCCGAGAGGGTCTTTTAATTTTAACCTGAACGGGGACTTTTTCCTTAACCTTTTTGGTTACTGTAGTCTCTTCTCCCGTTTTTTTGTTTTTACGAGTATGAGTCTTTTCGATCTCCTTTTCTTCGTCTAGAGTGAATGAATATAGTTCTTTGAAAGCCATAACCTTTTTCCTTATTTAAATACAAAACTTACTTTATAATTATTAATATTAGAGTGTAAATTTCTAATTGATTCATTGCCGACATCTAAAATTCTTTTTCTAATCCAATTAACCTTATCTGGGGTAAAGTGATTAGCGGTATTAATAATAGAGTGGTATTCGTCAGGAATGTTTTCATAAAGCTTTTCGTAATGAAAATCATGATCTTTTTTCATGTCCTCCACCATCATTAGCATTAATTTAAAAAGTCTAGAAATACACTCGTCAGACTCTCTATTTAAGTTTTTTTTAGCGTCCATGCCTTAATCCTATCTTATTATATAAATAAAAGTGTAAAAA
>CEQU01099014.1_pt1 | contig 15543 bp, 15 predicted proteins | sample 531031 | NCBI WGS metagenome assembly CEQU01 (sample SAMEA2621216, study PRJEB7988) | marine metagenome | isolation source: saline water (ENVO:00002010), including
AGAAGTATTCACTGGTTCTCCAGGTAAATACGTTTCTCTGAAAGATACCATCAGTGGATTTAAAGGCATCCTGGCCGGTGATTATGATGATCTGCCAGAACAAGCCTTCTACATGGTTGGTTCTATCGATGAAGCGCTGGAAAAAGCCAAAAAATAAGCCCGTTTGAAACCGACCGGCTCGGTTAAACAGCCGGTCTTATTCAGACAAGGCTTTACGTACCTATCAGGAGGTTATTATGGCAATGACAGTTCATCTGGATGTAGTAAGCGCAGAAAAGTCTATCTTTTCTGGTCTCGTTGAAACAATGCAGGTGACAGGAAGCGAAGGTGAACTGGGTATCTACCCTGGCCACGCGCCTCTGATCACTGCAATTAAGCCTGGCATGGTGCGTTTGGTTAAACAGCACGGTGAAGAAGAAGTTATTTATGTTGCTGGTGGTGTACTTGAAGTACAACCTGGCAGTGTAACTGTTCTGGCCGATACGGCAGTAAGAGCAGAAGACTTGGATGAACAAGCTGCTGAAGAAGCTAAACGACGTGCCGAAGAGCACATCGCCAATCCAGGTGCTGATTTTGATTACGCCGAAGCTGCATTAGAGCTAGCCGAAGCAATTGCCCAGTTACGATTGATTCAAAAACTGCGCAAGTAAATCGTTATAAGCATTATCTAAAAGCCCGGGCATTGTCCGGGTTTTTTTATACCTGGAATAAATGTAAAACCTGAATTGAAATAATAACTGTATAAGTATACAGTTGGCAGTGTATTTTAAGATTATTCAAAGGTTGTCATCATGGCAAAAGCCAGGTGTTGAGTGGTGTTGAATAACGTACCGAGAGTAAAACTCATTCAACAAGGAGATGATTAAATGAGTAACCCCGAGCCATTAACCACCCGTTGCCTGTGCGGCGACACCAGCTTAACCGTTGTACCTAAGTCTATGGAAATAGGCGCTTGTCATTGTAATACCTGCCGAAAGTGGTCGGGAGGCCCTTTTTTAGCCATCGAGTCTGAGCAGGTTAGCCTAACTGGCAACAATGTTGGCCATTACGATTCCTCAGAGTGGGCTGAGCGGGTTTTCTGCCAGCAATGCGGCACTCACCTCTTTTATAAACTAAAAGACGGTCACGCCCACTATGTGCCCGTTGGGTTGTTTGCCCAGCAGCAGGACATGGTGCTGTCTCATCAGATTTTTATCGACAGTAAACCGCACTATTATCACTTTGCCGAGCAAACCACCAATATGACTGGCGCAGAAGTCTTTGCAGCGGCTACCGGAGAGAAACCATGAGCAAAGACACCCTGATTAATTACGTGGAACTGCCCTGCCGGGATTTGCCCGCTACTAAAGCATTCTTTGCGGCGGTATTTAACTGGACCTTCACTGATTACGGCCCGGCTTATGTGGAGTTTCATGACAAAGGCATCGTAGGCGGGTTGTATCAGTCGGAACTTGCTTCCGTCACTGCTAATGGTGCGGCATTACTGGTATTTTACAGCCCGGACTTAGCCACAACTCAGCAGCGTATAGAGGCTAATGGCGGCACTATTATAAAACCGATATTCGATTTTCCCGGTGGCAGACGCTTTCATTTTACCGAGCCGAGCGGTAACGAGTTTGCAGTGTGGAGCGATAAGTAAACGCTTTCATAAAAGCTACCATCACAGTGCTGCATAAGGTAATGTATTGCGTCGCATTGACTTTGCAACGCAATACATTATTTAGTTAGAAGGCAGATGAAAAATAACAAAAACGCAGTGCTGCATGTCTGGATGTTGCCGCTTCTGTTTGTCTTAGCCTGTTTTACTTTATGTTACCTGACCGGGTCGTTGGATTACCGCAGCATAACAGACGAACGCTCCCAGCGTGATTTCAACGCGGCGCTGGGTATGCCGCTGATCATCGGTTATTTATGGCTGGCATTACGGATATTGCACCGACGGTCCGGTAAACGGATTGCCGATTTTCTGGTTCAGACCAATCAACTGTCGCAATACCGCCAGCACATGAAAACGTTGGAAAAAAAGCTGATACGCCATGTTATTCTGGCTGCAACGCTGTCTATCGCAATTACCCTGGTGTATCTGATCAGCGAAGATCTTCTGGCCTTTAATCAGCCATTCTCAGTACTGCTGCTTAATGTTATCGCCGTGCCTTTCTGGTTTTTCCTGTTTTTTCCTGTTTTTGTTCCTTATCCAATCAGCGTCATTCACGCATTATCTTTATAAGCGCTTGGTGCTGACGAATATCCACCAGCACTTTTGCTACTGCAAGCCCATTTGTGACCTGGGTGTCAGCAATGTGATATTTTCGCTGTTTATGTTGCTGTTGATACCTGTATTCTGGATTGGTAAATCGGTGCCGCTCATAGATGGTTTAATTCTGTCAGCGACGACGGCATTTATGATCGTTCTGCTGTTTCTACCAGTATTCAAAACAGTTTTTCTGATGCGTAGGCATCGCAACCAGAGTATTCAGCAAATAGAAGGGCAGCTTGCCAGTCTGATTATGAACGGCAAAGATAATCCCGGAGCGTTTTCGGGAGAAAAGCTGTATAAACTTAATCAGCAACTTGAAGCCTTAAGACAACATCGTTGCTGGCCAAAAGATGGGCCCGTAAATACCAAAGTATTTATTATGTCGACCGGTCTACCTTGCTGTTTTTTGGTGCTTATGTGGTGGTTAATTTAGGGAAGTTAGTAAAATGAAAGTGTACGGTGACAGCCGCTCGGGCAACTGTTACAAAATCCAGTTGCTGTTAGGGTTATTAGGTAAGCAGTGCGAATGGAAAGAAGTAGATATCTTAAACGGTGAAACGCAAACCGATGCGTTTAAACAGCTTAATCCGGTCGGCAAGATCCCATTACTCGAACTCAGTGATGGCCGATGCCTGAGCGAGTCAAATGCTATTCTGAATTATCTGGCCGCCGGTAGCGCATTTATCCCCTCCACCGAATTTGAACTGGCTAAAATGCTACAGTGGCAGTTCTTTGAACAATATACGCATGAGCCTGCCATTGCGGTAGCGCGCTTTATAAACATATACCTTGGTCTTCCTGCTGAGCGCCAGCAAGAATATGAGCTAAAGCAACAGGCCGGCCATAGAGCCTTAGCGGTAATGGAGCAGCAGCTAATGCAAACGGTTTTCCTGATTGGCGATGAAATGACCCTGGCTGATATATCGCTGTACGCCTATACCCATGTGTCTCATGAGGCCGGTATCATGCTTAACGAGTATCCGGCTATCCGCCGTTGGTTGTCGATGGTGGAAGAACACCGCGGCTATATGCCAATGCAGAAGAAAGATTGATTGATCGGCATTAATACCGCCGCGGGAGAAAACGCTGCCATTGGCTGGTAAAGGTATTGAGCAAACTTAGCAGTGGTGCCGGGTCGAGCTGTTCGACAGACTCCAGGGTATAGGCCACGGCCTCTAACGTCGAAAAGCTATAGTCCAGGTCTGAATTTCGAATTGAATACTGACCTCTCTGGTGCAGTGGTAATTTATAAAACGGATAGCGGTTTAACCAGGCATTGCTCTGCCAGATACCGAAGGCCTGCTTCCAACTGGCATCAATAAAGATCGCCCGTTTGATACGAGCAGAAGCATTTTCAGCTCCGGTTAGTAACTCGGTACTATGTTCAGCAGGATAAAACACCGCAGTTGGTGCCGGATTAGCCGCCAGGTACTGCTCAAGCTCAGTAAAATCGCCCGCCAGTTTGCCTGTCACAACGGTGATGTTTGACAGTGCCAGGCTAAGCAGTCTGACCGTATTCTTAGCGTGTACTGACTCTTTAGGATGTTGCATGATGATTACTTCGGTATAATTGGTAATTGGGTGCACTGCATGGCAAAGGCAGGTTTGAACCGGGTAACTACATTTAGGGCATCTTTTGCGCATGACTATAAAAGCGTCGACTGGTAGAGATTACGGTAAGCTTACCCCAGCGGAGCGAATTTGGCACACGGTAGGTCTTATTCCTGAGGGGTGTGTGGCGTCGTACGGTAAAATAGCTGATTTGGCAGGACTACCAGGGCGTGCCCGCTATGTGGGGTATTGTTTGCGCAATGTACCCGCCTCACTTACACTACCCTGGCACCGCGTATTACGCAGTAATGGCCAGATTGCTTTTCGGGCAGGTACGTCACAAGCTGATACTCAATGTGAGCTATTGGCAGAGGAGCAGGTTCTGGTGCAGAATAATCGGGTAAATCTCAAGCTGTATGGTTGGGAGCCTGGGCTGGATGTGCTGCTGCATCAGTTAGCATTTTAATGTCTTCTCTCTGAGCAAGGAACTTATGGCATCGTTAACAATAGGAATTGAACAGCTGGAAGTCGGCATGTACGTACTGCAGATTGCTGAACAAAAGGCCGGAACGGTGCAAATAAAAACCCGTGGCCGGGTAACCAGTCAAGCCATCATTGACCAGTTAAAGCGCAAAGGCATCAAGCGGTTGGTTATTGATACCGACCTGTCCTCCCACACCGCAAAACCAAAAGCAAGCGAACAAAAGCAACCTGAGCTGGATACCCGAGTGCCGCTTGCCGCGGAACTGGTTAAGGCGGAAAGCTTGTATCAGCAGGGAATTGTCCTGCAGAAGAGCCTGTATGATGCCGTCCAGGAAGGCACCCCCTTTGACGACTTTGTGCCGGCAGAATTTGCCCGGGCGCTGGTGGGCTCGCTGGATAGAAACCCGGATGCGTTGTTATTACTTTCCCGGATCCGCGAGAAAGACACCTACTTACTCGAACACTCCCTGAACGTTGGCATTTTATCGGCTCATTTTGCCCGTTCCCTGGGAATGTCTCAGCCGGAGATCGAAGCGGCAGCCTACAGCGGGCTGCTTCACGATCTGGGCAAAATCAAAATCCCTGATGAAATTCTGCATAAACCCGGTCGGTTAACAGAAGATGAAATGGACGTGATGAAAAAACACGTTGAGTATGGGGTTGAGTTCTTGTCTGCCATGAAAATAGATACCGGCCTGATAAAAGTGGTCAGTGAGCACCACGAGCGACTCGACGGCCAGGGATACCCCAATCGTCTGAGTGGCGAGGATATTTCTTACAACGGTCGTATACTGGCCATCACAGACATGTACGATGCACTAACGGCCGATCGCTGTTACAAAGCCGGAATGCCGAGTCAGAAAGCCCTGCAGATCCTGATGAAAGACAGTGAAACCAAGTTGGATGCCACCTTATTGCAGCAATTTATTAAATGCATGGGCATCTATCCACTGGGGTCACTGGTTGAGTTATCCAATCAACGGGTGGCGATGGTTATGCATCAAAATGAGCAGCAGCCTCTGCGACCGGTAGTTAAAACTTTCTATTCCATTAGCGGCGGGCACTACATAACGCCCAAAGACATCGATCTCAGTAAAGATTTACAAATCAATATTGTAAAGGCTGTCACCCCGGCGCAATACAATATTGATATTAATCGCTTCTTTAAAGAGTCAATCATGGTGTAAAAACCGGTGTTGCAATTTAGAAACAGCCGAATGTGTAAACATTGCAATTATTGCATTGAGCAGGCGCTGAAATGACTGCCGTATTACCTCTTCTCCATTCGTTTTTAAACCTCTGCAACTCCCTGATATCAATACCTGAGCGGCGGATTCATCTGACGTTCATTAATCCAAAGCTATTGTTGGAACAGGATTTGCTCCCGTCACATTGTATGCGTAAGTTATCTGAGGAAATTATGAAAAAGCTATTTTTAGTGTGTGCCGTTTCTGCTGCTATTTCTTTAACCGGTTGTGCTAACAGCAACAACACCCAACGAGGAGCTGCGATTGGTGCGGTGGCGGGTGCATTATTAGGTAAAGCCACCGGCGATAATGATAAAAGCCGTTACGCCTGGGGCGCGGTAGTAGGTGCCATTGCGGGCGGTGCTATTGGTAACTACATGGATAAACAGGAAGAAGCGCTGCGCGAAGAGCTTGCTGACACAGGCGTAGACGTTGTTCGGGAAGGCGATACACTACACCTTATCATGCCCGGTGATATTACCTTTGCCACCGACTCCTCTGCTATCAGCCCAAACTTTAATCCGGTGCTGGAAGATGTGGCGCTGGTACTTAACGAATACGAAAAAACCGTCCTGATGATCAAAGGCCACACCGATGATACCGGGGCCGAAGAGTATAATCAGGCGTTGTCGGAACGTCGCGCTAATGCCGTGAAAAATCTGCTGCTGACTTACAATGTAAATGGTCAGCGGATCACCACCGTGGGTATGGGTGAGTATCAGCCTAAGGTGGCTAATACCTCTGCCGAGAATCGTCAGCAGAACCGCCGTGTTGAACTGTCTATTCAGCCCATCACGCAATAAGCACTAACGCAAACCCGCCGTCATGGCGGGTTGTTTGTATCAGTGCATACCGTTGTAAGCTTTAATCTGCTCGGCCACGCTGTCGGCGATGTCATTGGGAATAGGGATTGTCAGGTGATACTGGGTAACCTTCCAGCCCTCATTGGTTTTTATCAGCACGCCCGTTCCGCGGGTTAAGCCCAGTGATTCGTTGTCGAGCAGCTCGTCAAACCACGCCACGTCACCAGATGGTGAGAAATAAACATTCCGATTTTGCGAAACATAGGTCCAACCAGTCCCTCTGTCGAATACGGGTTTAGCGTAATTCTTAAACGACGTTATATCCCAGACTTCTGAAGCATCTGTGCCGATAAATACTGCATCGTCACTGTACAGAGAAAAGTACTTATCAAAGGCCGCTTCTGAAGCGTATTTATAAATATTATTCAATACGTTATCAACGTTATGTCGGTCATTTGCCGAAGCAAAAAAACAGCAAAAACTGACTAATAAAATAACTAGTCGCATAGTAAAAATCCTGTATAAATCGTCTGAAGGCGCTATTAAACGGTACTCAAACCGGCTATGATAGGGATCACAAGAAACTGTTTTTTAATGCTAAATATCCAAAAGTATACTTGCAAACCCCCAGCCCTGAACTACTTTTTGAGTAAGTAAATTAATCAATAGATATTTATCCTCCGGAGTTTAAAGTCGAATGAATTTTCTAATGAAGCTATCTGTTGGCCAAAAGATTTTATTTATTCCAATTATTGGTGCCGTCAGCTTTGCTTTATTCATTATTATTAACAGTGTTGTCTCAACACAAAATGCCAGCAAACTGCGTATCGCGCAGAATATTGATTTTCCGGCGTTACAGCTAAGTACTTCAGCACTAACCAACATGGAGAAGGTACGGGATACCTTGGCTTCCTCTGTTACCACCGGAGATACTGAAGCTATTAGCGCGGCCAGTAATAAAGCAGACGCTGTGCGTGAAGACCTCAGGGCTATTGTGTCTATCGACCCGGCGTTAAATGCTGAAGTTAACCCTATTCTTAAAGCGTTTAATACCTATCAGGAACTGGCGATCCCGCTGACCTCTTCTGTGTTGGACAATACCGCCGATTTTGCCACCCTGGGTGAACAGCTTGAGGTCATGAATACCCGTTACGAGGATGCTATTGAGCAACTTAATGAGTTCGAGCGTTCTCGCCAGGCCAAATTCGAAGAAGCGTTTGAACAATACAATGGGGCACAGGACTTTTTGTTCTGGCTGGGGATAGGCATGGGAATAGCGACTACGTTAGTCCTGTTTGGTACTGCTATTCCGGTTACCAGAATGATTACCGGTAATTTATCCAGAGTAGTGAAATCACTGCGGGAAATTTCAAAAGATGACGGTGATTTAACAATCCGCATAGAAACGGCAGCGCAAGATGAAGTGGGCGATTTGGTTAAGTACTTTAACCGCTTTATGGATAAGCTTCAGCGAGTGGTAAAAGATATCGTGGATACCACACTGCCACTTTCCGAACTGGCGCAAAACCTTAATCAGTTAACCGATACCACCAATAACAATATTTCCCAGCAGCAAGACGCTGCAACGCACGCCAAAGATGCTGTCGATAATATGAATCAATCCGTTATTGCGGTTGCCGAAAGCGCGGCAGAAGCGGCGCGAGCCGCTGATGAGGCCTCGGGCGCATCTACCAACGGCCAGTCTGTGGTGAATAACACCGTCAAAAGCATTCAGGATTTAGCCAAAAATGTAGAAGAAACCTCTCATGTGATACGCCAATTGGAAAATGATTCCAATCAGGTGGGTGTAGTCCTGGATGTGATCAAAGGTATTGCCGAGCAAACTAACTTACTGGCATTAAATGCGGCCATCGAGGCAGCAAGAGCGGGTGAACAAGGGCGTGGCTTTGCTGTGGTTGCAGATGAAGTGAGAACTCTGGCATCACGAACCCAGCAGTCGACAGAAGAAATTCAAAAAACCATTGAGCAACTCCAAAGTGCAGCGCACAAAGCGGTAGAGGTTATGTCAACCGGCACATCGCAGGCTGAAGGTAGTGTCTCTGAAGCCAATAAGGCTGGTGACAGCCTGGTGGTAATTGCCCAAACCATTAATCGAATTAGTGCAATGAACGGCCAAATAGCCAGCTCTACAGATGATCAACAGGCAGTCGCCAGACAAATCGTTGGTTTTGTCGATGAGATTTATGCGCGCACTGATGAGACCTCGCAGAATTCAGTTCGACTCGCCTCAGCCAGCACGGAGCTAGCTGGTTTAGCGAAGAACCTCGAGAGTATCGCCAGACAGTTCAGAGTCTGACAGGGTTTAAGTGGCTTTAAAAACCCGGGGATAACGGGACTTGATAAATTAGGCTGCCATCGAGAGATGGCTGTTTATTCATTTACCTGGAAAATATTATGAAAAAACACATGATTGCTGTAGCAGTTTCACTTCTTGGTGTAACGTACAGCGCGAATGCAGACGTTAACTTTAGTGGATTTGGGAGTGTTGTTGGTGGCTTAGCAACCGGCGATGAGGTAATGGTGCGTGGTTACACCGACGACCTTGAATTTAAGCAAGGCTCCTTCTTTGCCCTTCAGGCTTATTCAGATTTAACTGACGGACTAACGGCAACAGTTCAGGTCAGAGCTCGCGGAAGTGATGACTGGGAGCCTGAGTTTACATGGGCTTACCTGTCTTATGAGCTTGATTCTAACTGGCGCATCCAGGCGGGCAGGCAGCGTATACCATTGTATCTGTATTCAGATTATCTTGATGTGTCTTATGCTTATCACTGGATTTCACCGCCGTCTGAAGTTTACAAGGCTCCCTTTGACTCTATCGATGGTATCGCGTCGATTCATAATTTCAGTATTGGTGATGCGAATCTGGACTTACGGTTGTATTACGGTCAGGAGGATTTTGAAACCGGTGATAATTCTTACGAAATTAATAATATTATCAGCGCAGTGGCGAGCGTGAATTATGGCTGGTGGACATTTCGCAGTAGTTATACGCAATTCGAGATAACGGGTGAGCTCGGTCTGGGGCCGCTGGTTGATGCCTGGTCGGTAACCCCTTTCCCGCAGGTAGGAAGTGATCTTGATGTTAATGAGGATGATTACAGCGGCCTGGAAGTTGGCGTAATTTTCGATAATCAGGACTGGTTGTTTGTCGCTGAGTATATCCCGTCATCACTGGATAACGGACTGATTGGCGACTATTCGCCTTGGATGGTCTCAGTGGGTAAGCGATTTGGTTCCACCCAGGTTCATGCAACGATAGGTGAGGATAAGGTAGATGCTTATGACGAGAGCTTCAGACAAGTGCCAACTGGCGCGAGCGCTGAGCTCGATGCTCTGATAGGTGCAACTCAGGCCGTTATCGACAGTAATACCTATACACGGCCCTTTTATTCATTAGGCGTACGATGGGATTTTCATCCATCAGTTGCTTTTAAAGTTGAATACACAAATGTCGATTTTGAAGAAGCAGGTAATCAGGGTGTAATCCAGACTGCTCTAGTGACAGTCTTTTAAGGAGCTGCAAGATGAAACATTGGTTAGTGCTTAAAAAATTTACTCTGGTACTGCTAATTGGTCTGATGACTACATCACCAAGTGTTATGGCCGATGTGGCTGTGGTGGTTAGCTCGGGATTTGGCGGGTCGCTGGATAAAGATGCCGTTGCGCAAATTTACCTGGGTAAAGATAAATCACTGACACCTTTTATGCAAAAAGGTGCGGTGGCAGAAGAGTTTATCGACAAAGTGTTGTCGCGAAATGGGGCTCAGTACAAAGCGTACTGGGCCAAACTTGCCTTTACCGGTGGCGGACGACCACCGAAAGAACTTGGCAGCGATGCTGAGGTGCTCAGTACGGTGAGCAGCTCAGCGGATGCCATTGGTTTTGTCGATGCAGCAGCGGTTAATGATTCGGTAAAGGTGTTATTTACCCTGTAGTCGGATCAATCGACAGATAGAAGGATAAGGCCCGCCAGCATACGGGCCTTTAATCATAAAAAGCGCTATGTTTACTTGTTTTGGTGTAGGATCAACCGGGTTGAAACTCATCCGGTACCCTGCATGTTATTAAGAAGCTTTATTCTTGCTACGCTGCTTGGCCTAATCTGCGCCTGCAGCACTCTTTCTTCCATTGCCTCCTATACAGTCACTGAGCAGGACATTGAGCAAGGTTTGTTAGAACACCTCGACCAGCTAAGTCAGAAAACCTCCGTCGCGGGCATACCAGTTATGCTGAGTGTGTCATCGCTGAAAGTGGTTGTAGGACCGGATAATCGTTCGGTGGTTGCGCTGCAGGCAGACGCCATTGCCAGTGTGTCAGTGTTTGGATTGCGTTACCCGGCTAAGGTCAAACTGGGATTGGAAGGTGAGCCGTATTACAACCAGCAGGAAAAAGCCCTGTATGTACGCTCGCTTACACTGACCCGCAGTGAAATTGATGCGGCGGGTTTTAAAGGCAATCTGACTCCGCTGGCAGACCGCTACATGGGATTGTTTAACAGTTATCTGGCTACCCAACCGGTTTATGAGGTGGATAACGCCAAAGGCGGTCTGGCCTGGCTCAGTAACGTCCCTTTAAAACTGGACATCGTGCCGGGCAAAATTATATTTGCACCGCGTTTCGAAGAGTAGGTTAAATAACAAATTGAGCCATGAGGTGGCGTAACGACTGCATCTGTTCGGCCAGCTTATCAGCGGTCTGCTGACTCACCTCAGCACGCTCAACAATATTCTGCAGTGTCGCGACCAGATCGCGCACATGATGCTGTAACTGATCGCCTAACGCTACCTGACTCTCCGTTTCTGCCGCAGTTGAATCACTCATCGCGTTAATGGTCGCCAGCGCGGTATTCACCTGGCTAAGCGCTTGTTGTGATTGTTGGGTCACCTGACTGGCCTGAACACTTCTAGCGCTGCTTACAGTCATCGTTTCGACCGCATTGGCCGCCGATTGCTCAAGGCGCGTGATGGTGTGACTAATGACTTCGGTACTGCCCTGGGTGCGTTGCGCCAGTTCGCGTACTTCGTCGGCTACCACCGCAAAGCCCCGGCCCTGCTCGCCGGCGCGGGCCGCTTCAATCGCCGCATTTAAGGCCAGCAGGTTGGTCTGGTCGGCTATACCGTTAATCACCGCCAGTACTTTACCGATTTCCACTACGTCTTTTTGCAGCGTGGCGATTTGCTCGGCAGATACGGATATTTCAGACTCCAGGCCACTCATCACCTGGACGGTTTCATTAATAGAGCGATTGGCTTCATCGCAGTGGCTTTTCACCTGGCTTGCCGCGTGAGCGGTTTGTGTGGCGTTGGTCGCAATTTCTCTGGCTGAGGTCACCAGATCGCCAACAAAGCCCGACACCGTGTGGCTGCTTTGCTGGCCCTTACGCAGTTGTGCACCAGCGTGCCTGGTGTCGCTGCTGATGGCAGTAGTTGACTGATAGGCGGATTCGCTTTTTGACGCTACCTGACTGATTAACTGGTGGATGCGCGAGGCAAAGCCGTTAAAGTTACGCGCCAGTCCGCTGACTTCGTCGTTACCGCCGTCGTTGACACGCTGAGTCAGATCACCATCACCCTGCGTGAGTTCGTGAAATGAATTACTCAACGATAGCAGACGCTGCAGGATCCCGCGGGAAATTAAAAACGAGGTGCTAACCGCAATCAGTAATACTGCTACCGTAATCACCAGGGTCAGAATAAAAGTGTCCTGGCGGGCTTCGCTGGCTTCTTCTCTCAAGGTACTGATGTAATTATCGATATCATCAATGTAAAAGCCGGCACCAATGACAAGATCCCAGGCCGGAATGTAGCGAACATAGGACAGTTTGGGCAGTGGTGTACTCTCGCCCAGACGGGGGAAATAATAAACGTAATAGCCACCATTGGTTTGTTTACCGGTGGCAACCAGGTCGCGCACAATGTACTGAGATTTTTTATCCTGAAGATCCCAGAAGTTCTCTCCCAGGCCGGTGTCGCTGCTACCCAGCAGGTGTCGTATGCCCTGACTGTCGTAGCCAAAAAAGTAGCCGTTGTCGCCAAACTGCTGCTGGCGTAAACGAGCCAGCCCTTCTGCACGGTTGGCGGGATCTGTCGTTAGGTCGCTTACCGATGAGAGGGCCAGGTCGATGTAGTGCCTGAGTTCCTGGTGTTTAACATCCAGTAGTTGTTCGCGGGTTTCCTTCAGTTGCGATTCAACCAGTGATTCCGCTTCATAGTTGTTTAAAAACAGTAGAAAAACACTTAGAAACAGAACCGGAAGAATTGCCAGCGCACGAAGTTTGTTTTTTATTGTTAACTGCATAGCAACTACTTTTTGTTAGATTTATCAATGGTCTTATACAGACGCCATTTTGTGACAGTCAACCTGAATTATGGGTGGTGGGCTACAGTACTTTCGTACTATGGCGGGATGGGCGGCTGTTCGTTGTGAAAAAACAAGTGCTGTAAGAGGCAGAACAGCAAAAAAGAAAACCCCGCAGAAGCGGGGTTTTATCAAAAATTACAGGGTGATTTAAGACTACATTCTGTAGCGGATACCCAGAGCGAAGGTACGGTCACGAATGTAAGTATCGCGAGGATACAAACGTGCGTCGTCTGCTGAGTCGCCACCGAAGTAGTCGTTCGCTACGTCATCGGTCAGGTTAGTACCGTCGAAGCTCACAGTCAGGTTCTCAGTCACATCGTAGTTAACCGAGAAATCCAGGGTGCTAATTGGTTTGTGAACCACAGAGCTGCCCGGCTGAGCGCCTACTTCGTTAAAGCTGCCGTACCACTCACTGCGCCAGTTATACGCTAAACGCATGTTCAGTCCCTCACGCTCATACATCAGAATTGCGTTGTAAGACTCATCAGACACATTAGGTAGTGGCTGCATAACGCCGGCTGCGTTTTCAGTTTCGTGATCCATGAACGTGGCACTTAACTGCACACCGAGTCCATCAAGTACGCCTGGTAGATCTTCATAGAAGTGGGTATAGGCTAATTCGGTACCTTCCAGTGAGCCGCTTCCGGCATTTTGTGGCCGTGAAATCGAGAAATCTACACCGTCAACATTAACAATTTCGTTGGAAACAATGATGTAACCGTCAATGTCGCGGTAGAATACCGTGGCTGTCAGTGAGCTGGCTTCACCAAAGTACCATTCTGCTGCCAAATCGTAGTTTTGCGATTCAACCGCAACCAGGTCCGGGTTACCGCCATCACCGTAACCAATAGAGCCGGTAGCCGTGGTTTCAAAGTAGGTGGTGCTCGGGTTTAACTGGGCAAAGTCAGGGCGCCTGATAGTTTTACCATAGGCACCACGCAGGAACAGATTGTCGATAACTTCTAAGCGCAGGTTAACCGCTGGCAATACTTCTGTGTTGCTGTTATCAACCGTTACAGGCTCCACTACGCCGTCGGTGATGCGGTTACCGTTAAGTTCAGATTCCAGACGAACAACACGAACACCGGCCTGACCATCAAGGATCATGTCACCAAACTCACGGCTGAAGTTAGCCTGCGCGTAAATGGCGTAGTTCTTTTCTGTATTGTCGTAGTAACGCGCTGGCAGGAACTCAGGCTCATCACGAGGATGGCCCATCGCTTCGCGGATATCGGCGCGATTGCTAAGCAGGTAGCTGGCATTCGGCGTTAACCACTGCGTGTTGTTCAGGTTAGTTACGTCACTCATGTAACCGCTGGGCGAGTAGTCTTCCAGGCCCGGGAATTCAGTCAGTGTCACATCACGGCCAGAAATGTTACCACGACCTCCGGTATCGGCCTCCTGGTTAAAGGCTGAGCGGTCGTTCAGGCGAAGACCTACATCTATAGAGTGGATCCAGGAGTCCAGTGCAATATTGGCATCCAGTGTCCAGTCGATGGCCTCACCTTCCTGGTGACCACGAGAATCAAAGTAAGTCCACAGGTTGTACTGGCTCAGGTCGGTCATATCATAAGGCTGACCGTCTCCGTTAAGAATTTGAACGTCGGAGATACCGGCGCCGTTCTTGTCGAAGTCATAGATAATGGTGTCAGCAAAAAACGCTAAATCCAGAATAAAGCCACGGTTGCTGGCTTCGGTATCGGTATACGCCAGGTCTGATTCAACGGTAACGTTATCAAAGTACCATTTACCGCCCAGGGCAAATTGGTAGGTGTCAGATTCGTTAAAGAACGACTGGTTACTGGTGATAGTGCCTGGTGCATCCGGACGAACTACAGACTGGGCAACGTTAGAGCCTTCCTTATAAGACTCAACATAGCCCTGGCCCCAGCCACCCCAGCTTGGTAATGGAACCCAGAAGTTCAGCTGGCTGTTTTGCTCGTAATTAACACCGAACACGTCCAGGTAATATGAGCTGTTGCTGTTTGGCTCCCACTGGAATGAAGCGTTAAATGAATCACGCGTGCGATCGCCGTAGCGGAAATAACCACCGATAACGTTAGGCGCTATCGCCGGTGCGCCGGCTACATTTAGCGGTGCAGAATTTGGGTTGTTTACCACGCTGTCTGGCAGTTCAAATGGTGCCGTTACAAAGTTTACCTGGTCCTGGAAGTCGCGGTCCTGATGCGAAACGCTCAGCATGGCTCCAAAGCGGCCATTACTGTTTTCCCAGTTGTTATTAATGGTAATGCTGCCTACCGGGTTCCATGATTCAGCTTCGTCGCTGTACTCATAGCGCAGGTTACCGGCGGCTGAAAAGCCGTCGTCGAAATCAAACGGGCGACGTAACTGAATGTCGATACTACCGGCCATACCCCCTTCGATATCAGCGGCGCTGATAGATTTTTTAACATCAACGGAATAGACCAAATCGGCCGGAATGTCGGACAATGAGATGGAGCGACCGGTTGTGGTGAAGATATTACGACCGCTCATAGTGGTGACGATATCGGGTAAACCACGAATCAGTACCTGGTTTACTTCACCATTGGTACGGGCTACCTGAATACCTGTTACCCGTTGCAGGGCTGCTGCGACGCTGTTATCGGGTAGCTTGCCAATATCCTGCGCGACAATCACATCAGAAATGTTTGATGCGTTCATTTTCATGTTTTGCGCGGAATTAAGGCTGGCCTTCACCCCACGTACATCAATAACTTCAACCTCGTCCTCGCTGGGCATGCTGTCGGTGTCCTGGGCATACAGAGGCTGTGCGGAAAGTGCGAATAAAACGGCGCTGGCAAGTTGAGCACGTTTA
>CEQU01082982.1_pt1 | contig 15532 bp, 15 predicted proteins | sample 531031 | NCBI WGS metagenome assembly CEQU01 (sample SAMEA2621216, study PRJEB7988) | marine metagenome | isolation source: saline water (ENVO:00002010), including
AAAATCAGCATGAATTCAAAAAGTATTCACTCGCTGAGCGAGTTCTTATTACATGCGGGCACGGATTATCGCATTTTTGATTTAGGTCGTGGAGTTTATCCTGTTGCCTCGCAAACATTTTTAGATATCGAGAACGGTAAAGTTTGCCCTCCCCGCCCTCGTCAGCAACACGCCTGGTATGCCGTGGTGTTCTGGCAAACCAATCCCCAGGCCCAGCGTTATATCTGGTTTGTTAAGTTTCCGCTGGATGAACAGGGTTTATTGATACAAGCTTCGCGCAACCACTTTTTACAAATCATCGTCGATGCGCTGGGAAACCAGATTGCCGGTGAGCAAGGCAGTGATGAATTGCCGGATAACCCCTATACCTTTGTGCCTAGTCAGCAGCTTATGGCGCAGTTTTCGGCCATTGCCCGCCTGGCTCTGAACGACAAGAAAAGCGAGGCACTGGAACAAGCCCGGCAATATCTGCAGGCGCCGGCCATTATTGATTGGCAGCAACTACCGGTTCAGGCCATTGCCGACCTCGCGGTAGCAATTGATGATAAGCAGGCTGCTCACATTATCAAGAACTTCGCGCACTTCAGCGAGCCGTTTTTAGAAACGTTGTTTAGTAGTCTGGAAAGCGTATCATTGCCTGACAACCTGCAAACCTTTTTTATTGAGCAGCTTAGTGTGGTTGCCGAAGATGAAACGCAAAAGCACGTGATGCTTGGCCTGCTCAGGGCATTAAGCACACCAGAGTATCACCCGCAAATCAACCACGCGGTGAATCAGTTGTTAGATAAAACATCGCAGCCTGATATGCATTTACTCAGTGTGATCGCCGGGCGACATGATGCGCAGTTAGATACCCTGACGACGCAGCGGTTTCTGGAGGCGGCGGCTAAAGCGGATGCCGACGGTGCCTATAAGCATGAGTTGTTTATTGGCCTGTTTAGCGATTTGGTGCAAATTCCAACACTGCGCAGAACCATGCTGACCCTGGCCCGGGCACATCAGAATAACCCATTAATGCAGGCTCCGTTAAACAGCCTTTTCAACAAGGCAGGATAAGACACGGTGAATTTATTTGATGTTTTGTTATTGGTGCTACTGTGTGCTGGCGGCGCTTTTTTCTGGCGGATCCGAACGATTTCTGAGTGCGCAAACCAATACCTGCACCGCTACTGCGAACAGCAGCGTTTGCAGTTAGTGAGTGTGGCTAGAAAAACCACCCGCCCCATGTTGTACCGGGGTAAGCTTGACTGGCGCAGTAAGTTTTTATTTGAGTTTTCATCCACCGGCGATGACTGTTACCAGGGCACCTTGCTGCTCAATGGACTGACGGTGGTCAAAACGGAAACGCCACCGCATCGCATCAACACGCACTGAATACCGAATATTCCCCATAAAAAAACGGTGGCCTTGGCCACCGTTTTCTCTGGAATTTTGAGACTCCCTCTCAGCGTTTGTGCAATTTTAAGCATGGCTTATAATCCCGCACGCAATTCCTTCTTACTCTGCTTCACAGCAGGCCACCGGTCCTTAGGCGTATCCCTTTCCATTCTCCGTGAAAATCTTTACATCCTGTAAAGTATTCTCCGCTCCTGGAGTTGTCCTTAGCCGTCCTGGCTTATTCCATTCCTGATGGCATCCCAGCCTCTTCCTTAAATCCTGATGGTTTATTCCTTTAAACCGGATTCCGTTTGTATTCCTGACATCGTCATTCTGACGAATTTCCTGTTGCCGTTCCTGGCTAGTATCTCCCTGATAAGTCACATCTCCTTGCAACATGTTTAGATTACGCCTCTTAGAAAAACCTGCCACCGGTGGATCACATAAAATTACCGTAGTCACCACGTCTCAATGCGTAGCAAGTTTAATAATTTATATTTTTCATAAACTTAGCCAAAGGTGTAAGGCGTGGGCAGGCGAAACAAACCGTCTATTCGTACATTTGTGTAGGAAATGTCTTACAAAGATGCTGACCAGAAGCTATTTGGCCTCAAATAGTTGTCAGAATTTTTCTTCGGGATGAGGCTCGAAGCATGATCAAATTCATAAAAATGTCATAGCACATTCATTATTAAAGAGCATTCGGCTTTAGGCCACATCGGCTCAGGTCACTCCGCAAAAATGATCATAACTGAGTGCTTTACTAATCACCTTGCAACTATATACTGCTGATATCAATATAGTTTTAAAATTAGAAACGTAAATGTCAAAATGGAAGTACGGCGTTATCTTTCTCGCCTTTATCGTTACTCATCTAGCTCACGCAGAGCCTAAAAATGTGATTGTGATCCTTGCCGATGATCTGGGGTGGAATGACACAACCTTGTTTGGCAACGACCAGTTCTTAGAAACCCCTAATCTGGAAAGGCTAGCCGAACAGGGGATGCTTTATACTCACTCCTATACAAACAACCCACTTTGCTCTCCAAACCGGGCCTCAATTTTAACCGGACAAACACCCGCCAGACATGGCTCAATCCAGCCATTACATCATTTAGATAATGTAAGGTTGGTTGCAGATCTGCCAAATTCGGCTCCCAGCAATAGAATGTCAATTGCGCCGCACACGGTCACCCGTCTGGATACGTCCATTCCTACACTCTCGTCAGTGTTAAAACAACATGGGTATCAGACTGCACACTTCGGGAAATGGCATTTGGGAGCAAGTCCATACAGCCCGCTTGAGCATGGTTTTGACATTGATATTCCACATTTTGATGGTGCAGGCCCGACAGGCGGTTTTTTAGCGCCATGGGATTTTGCACCAAATCTACAACCTCAGACCCGCGGCGAGCATATCGACGAGCGTTTAGCCACCGAAGCGGGCAACTGGATGGCTGAAGTAAGCCAGGATGGTCCTTTTTACCTGAATTTCTGGGCCTTCTCCGTTCATTCACCTTTCAACGCCGATCCCGATCTGGTGGAGCATTTTGTAGAGAAACGCTCCCCCTACAATATTCAACGCAGTGTCGTTTACGCTGCTATGGTCAAGCATTTTGATAATGCGATAGGCACATTACTGGATAAGCTGGAAGAATTAAATTTAACTGAGGACACCATCATTATTTTCAGCTCTGACAACGGCGGGAATATGTACAGTGTGCTCGGCAATATTCGCGCCACCAATAATTTTCCATTACGCGGTGGCAAAGCAACTGACTTTGATGGCGGAATTCGTGTTCCTACCATTATCAGCTGGCCAGGAAAAACCACGCCCAATTCAATATCGTCAACGCCTATTCAATCGGTAGACTTCATGCCTACATTGCTTGAGGGGCTGGGTATCCCACTCCCTTCACAGTCAATCATAGACGGTCAGGATATTAGTAATACCTTTACAGGTAATTCGCCTGATCCGCGCCCATTAATTAACTTTTTCCCGGTTAATGCAGTGGTACCTGACTGGCTGCCACCGTCGGTCACTGTCCAATATGACGGTTGGAAGCTAATCCGAAGTTTCGAATATGGCCAATCCGAAAGGCACTTATATTATTTATATGACCTGGAAAATGATGTTGGGGAAACCACCAACCTGGCGGCTGAATATCCCTCTAAAGTTCATGAGTTAGATCTGTTAATACAACAACATTTAGATGAAGCCAATGCAGTAGTTCCAATAGCAAACCCTAATTACCGGTCTGGTACCTTTGATTATTCTTCTATCGGCAATCCCGCAGAACATTGGCGTCTCCCTGTTGTTGATGCGAACAACGCCCCGCCTCAAATTACAGCCTATGCATCTGAGCAACGAATTTCAGAAGGTCAGCAAACCTCAATCCGCTTTTATGTAGAGGATGCTGGCAACAATGCTTCAGTTAATTACAGGCAGGTAACCGGACCGGAAGTTGAACTTCAACAAACAGAACCCGGCACTCTTCTCATTACCGGTCCAACAGTCTATACCGAGACAATTATCACATTAGGCTTTGTTGCTAATGACTCAGTTAATACTTCAGTGAAGCATGTGGCTGTTTTTATCAAACCTGTCGAATCAGCGCCAACAGTTGATGTGACTTCAGACACGTCCTCGGTCGAAAAAGGGAAGTCAATTGAGTTAAACATTACAACAGCAGATAAAAACCGCGAGCCATTAACGTTAGCCGTCAGTTCGAGTACTGTACCTGAATCTGAATTAACAGCACCGCCGCTTCAAGGTTCTTATGACGTTATGATCCCGGCAGATTTTACGGGTGACTCTGTAACGTTAACGTTTACTGTTTCAGATGGCACGTTGCAACAATCAACTGATTTCACTTTTAGCGTAAGTGCACCTGCCGCGGTTGTTGATAACACTTCTAATAACTCGTCTGGAGGCGGTACTGTAAGATTCTGGCAGTTGATCGTATTACTGATGATAGTCTGGGGTCGCCGAACAGGTATCAGCCAAAGGGTAGTTCCTGGCCGGCTCTTAAGCGAGAAATAATGAAATTGTGAAGTTCGCAGAATAACTGATTTGCAAAAAAAACGGTGGCCCGAGCCACCGTTTTCTTCTGGAATTTAGAACTCCTTCTCTGCGCTAGTGCAATTTCGGGGATTACCTGAAACTCCGCACGCAAATCCTTCTTATCTGCTTTGCAGCAGCCCACCTTGTCCGTGGTGTTTCCCTTTCCATTTTTCCGTTTAAACTTTACATCCTGTAAAGTAATCTCCGCTCCTGGAGTTGTCCCTAGCCGTCCTGGCTTATTCCATTCCTGCAGGCATCCCAGCTTCTTCCTTAAATCCTGTTGGTTTATTCCGTTAAACCGGATTCCATTGGTCTTCCTGACATCGTCATCCTGACGCGTGTTCCTGTTGCCGCTTCCTGCGCGCTATCTTCCTGATAGGTGCCTTCCTGGCTGTTGTCTTCCTGACGAGTCACATCTCCTTGCGACATGTTTAGATTACGCTGCTGAGAAAAACCCGCCACCGGTGGATTACACAAAACCGCCTGATTCTCATTCCTCTCATTTGTAACAGATTTAATACTCTATATTTTTCATAACCTTAACCAAAAGTGTAAGGTAAGGCCGGGTAAAACAAACTGCTTATTCGTACACTTTTGTGGGAAATGTCTTACACGATAACGGTAGTCTTTGTCACCCGAGTCCCCAATTGCGTTATGGTTTATCAGCAGGCATAACAAATACTTCTCTGACACAGGCTGTTTTGCTGCTCGACAGCGCATAAAGCACAGCATCAGCAATGTCTTCTGGCGCAATTTTGTCTTCTTTCGGTTCATCAAAAAATGGTGTGTTAACCATGCCCGGGCAGATGGTGGTACACTTGCCGCCCCACTCTCGCATTTCCTCCGCCAGGTTCATGCCAAACCCGTAGGCGAACCATTTGGTAGCACCATATACCGAGCCTTTAAGTGTCATGCGACCGGCTGCAGAACTGGTTAACAGAAAGTGCCCTTCACTCTCTTTTAGGTAAGGCAGACTGGCTTTAGCCGTATAGAGCAGGCCGTTAACGTTAGCCCCCAACATGGTAGACCACTCGTTAACGTCGCCCTCTGCCACGCCCGGAGAGTTTACGCCGGTACCGGCATTAGCAAAGACACCGTCGATGCTGCCAAATTTGCCATGGATGTCTGCAAATGCACTGCTTAATGTGTCAAAGTCGCTGACATCTGCTTTTACTGCATAGGCTTTGTCTTCGCCCAGTTCACTAACCAACTCGTTAAGCTTATCCTGACGTCTGGCCAGCAAAGCAACGTGATAGCCGTTTGCCACCAACGCCCGTGCCGTTGCCTCACCGATACCGCTTGATGCGCCGGTAATGGCGATAACTTTTACTTTGGATTCTTGAGTTACTGACATTATGACTCCTGCCTGCTAATTCTGATTACGCTACCAGTTCACTTATCTTGCCGACAAACGCGGGGATATCGTCAGGGTTTCTGCTGGTTACGAGCTTACCGTCGTGGACAACCTCGTTGTCTTCCCAGGCGGCACCGGCGTTAAGTAAATCGGTTTTAATACTTGGAAACGAGGTCACTTTGCTGTCCCGGGCTAATTCTGATTCGATGAGTAACCAGGGACCATGGCAAATTGCACCAATTGCCCTAACGCGGGTTTCAGCGTGTGCGCGTTTTATAAAAGAAACGGCCTGTTCATTGTTGCGCAGGATATCCGGGTTAATCTGACCACCCGGCAACACTACCGCGTCGTAATCGCCTGGCGCAGCGGCGGTAACCTGTTTATCAACAGCCACTTTCTCACCCCATTGATCCTGGTCCCAACCCGTTATTGAGGTCTGATCGTCAATAGAAAGTACGTCTACCTCAGCACCCTGTTCGGCAAGCATTTCTTTGGGTTTAATTAATTCACTTTGCTCAAAGCCACTGGTTGCCAGAATCGCGATCTTTTTACCTGTTAAATTAAATTGATTGCTCATATTAAACACTCCTGTGACAAGCTGATTTTAAGTTTTGCATGGCCGACTATGCAGCAACATCCGTTCCGACAACATAAACATTTGATTTAGCTTGTTAGTTTTAAATCCATGCGTTTTTTACATCAGTCTCTGGAGGAAAGTTTTGCAGTCAGTGTGAAGGACTTACAGGGCACTGTGATTAGAGCGATTCGCCGTTGGTCTGATATAGTTTATGCGGATATCCGGCAGCAAAATAGCACCTTATGCTGCGCGCAACATCGCATAATTACCGAATGGCTTTGCACAATATTGGCTTTGGAAGACAGAAGGAAATGGCATCTCACTATCGTCCGATTGTAATTTGGTTTCACTGGCTGATGGCCGTAATGCTGGTTACTGTCTGTTTATCGATGGAATTTATCAGCCTTTACCCAAAAGGTAGCAGTGGTCGGACACTGATGTTATCCACGCATTACCTGTTAGGTCTGGTCATCCTTATACTGGCAGTCATCCGGTTGTGGTTATGGTGGCGCAGTGAGCCGATCGAAAAACCCGATCATGGACCCATGCAAAAGTATGTGGCGAGGGCGGTTTTCATACTGCTATACGGCCTTATGATCACCTTACCGATAATTGGTTGGGTGGATATTGGTTTGTGGGATGTGACAGTTTCAGCTCTTGGCTGGCAACTGCCACAAATAGCCTCACCAGACAGCGTAATAGCGGAAGAGTTATCTCAAATTCATTTTCTGATGGCAAAAACCGGTTATGGGCTCGTTGGGCTGCATGGCACTGCTGCGCTTTATCATCACTTCATATTAAAAGATGCCACACTGAAAAGGATGCTACCACGCTTCCGCCAGCGGGCTTAGCTAGCAGCCAGAGCCTGACTAACGCGATCGTAAAACCCCGAGCCAGCTTAAGCTCAAAAGTCATCCGGCTTTATATCCTGCTAATTTACCTTTTTACCAGCCGTTAAATATTACGGGTCGTTCCAGATACAGATACCGGGCTGCCTTTTTCCTCAGACAGGCTAACCCTGATCACTGAAGGTGCTCCCATATCTTCGCCCTGACGGATAGTAAACTGACCGTTGTGGGGCCATTTGGCATCCCGCAGATAACCGGCAAAGGCAGCCGCTGCAGCGCCGGTAGCCGGGTCTTCAATAACGCCACCCGAGGCAAAAGCGTTTCTGACTACAAACACCTGCGGACTCTCAATATACACCAGCATAATGGTTACCAGCCCCAGCGCCTCCATAACAGCCTTACCTGCTGTCAGAGAGTACGCCATGCTGGCCAGGGTTTGCCTGCTTTGCAGGGGCAATACAATGTGGTTTGAACCACCATGAATATAAGCCGGAGATAATCGTGCGTCGAGATCCTGTTCAGAAAAACCGAAAAGGTTTAGCACCTGAGTAAGCTCATCTTTGGTAACCGGCCGACTATGAGTAGGTGGTGACGTTAGCGTAGCTGCCACGCCTTGTTCGGTTTGTACTGTATTAACGGCTATATCAGCGCTGTTAATTGTGAGTTTATACTCGCCGGCTCCTGCATGCTCACCTAACACCGCGCCAAGCGCTATGGTGGCATGGCCGCAAAATGGCACCTCGGATTCAGGCGAAAAATAACGTACCCGCCAGGCAGATTCATCCTCTGCAAGAGGATAAGCGAAGGCGGTTTCTGAATACCCCACCTCAGTTGCAATACTCCGCATCTCACTTTCTGTCATTGGGTCTTTAAGTAACACCACACCGGCGGGGTTACCACCTTTGTTGCCATCGCTGAATGCGGCAATGCGTTGTACGTTCATAACTGTTCCTTACGCGGTAAATTAATGGGCTGATAGTTTTTATAGAATATCACTGGCTTCACTCTATTTTCACTGCCATTCGATAACCCCATCCTTGCTTTTTCCTTTCATATACAGGTAAATTTAATAAATAACCTTTAATTTAAAAATCAGTTATGACAAAACAGATTGACCACCTCGATAAAGCCATTTTAACTGTGCTGGATAACAATGCCCGATTAAGTCTGGCAGAAATAGGTAAAGCGGTAGGCCTATCCGGGCCCGCCGTTGGCGAGCGAATGAAAGCGTTGCGACATAAAAGCATTATCGATGGTTTTGGCGTGCGGCTGGATATGCGAGCGCTGGGTTACAGCATTCAGGCGCTGGTAAGAATAAAGCCGAAGTCGGGGCAAATAAGAAAAGTGGAAAAACTGATTAGCGACGAGCCCCGGTTTATGGCCTGCGATCGGGTAACCGGTGAGGACTGCTTAATCGCACGCCTCGCCCTGCGGGATATCGCAGAACTCGATGACATTATGTTTCCGTTGCACGAATGTGCCGATACCAACACCTCTATCGTTAAATCATCGTTGTTCGAGCCCCGGCTGCCGCAGATCAATATCACTAAAGCGGCCCGCTAATGTTTATTGCCCGTTCGGGGTGATTGCTGTTCAGGCAGTTGGTTCAGTCGTGTCGCCATTGAATCGGCTTCCTGCCTGATCACACGGTCTGCGTCAATATCACTGAGAGGCTCAAGCGTATCCCGCTTCAGATAGCCGTCAGTAATCATAGACAAATAACGGCCGCAGCAAACCCGCAAAAACGAAGTGAAGTTGCCAACGTCATGGTCGGCATCGAGTGACTCCAGATACAGTTTGGAAATCAACTGGCTCACGCTCAGTTCGTCCCGGCTGGCGATTTCCTGCAGCACATTCCAGAAAAAAGTCTCCATGCGGATGGAGGTCACTACACCGTCTATTCGCATTGAACGGGTAGTGCTTGTCCACAAAGATGGCTCGGCATTAATGAATAATCCGCACACAGACTTCTCCCTCTATTTTACTTAAAGCAACGCCATAAACTGACTCAACAGAGCCGGGTGAGCCGGCCAGGCCGGGCCTGTTACCAACTTACCGTCGGTAACGGCTTCATCCATATTCAAGGCAACATAAGTGGCCCCTGCCAGTTTTATTTCCGGCTCGCACGCCGGGTAGGCAGAAACTTGCTTGCCTTCCAGCACACCGGCCGCAGCCAGTAACTGCGGGCCATGACAAATCGAGCTAACCGGTTTGTCCGCAGTAAAAAACGCTGTTACCAACGCCATGACATCCGCATTCAACCGCAGGTATTCTGGCGCCCGGCCGCCGGGAATATACAACCCATCATAATCTTCGGCCTTAACGTCTGCAAAGGTCGCGTTTAGCGTAAAATTATGGCCTGGCTTTTCGGTGTAGGTCTGATCGCCCTCAAAATCGTGGATTGCCGTTTTAATGGTATCCCCTGCCGATTTATCCGGACACACCGCATCCACCTGATGGCCACAGGCCAGCAGGGTTTGAAACGGCACCATGTTTTCATAGTCTTCGACAAAATCACCCGTGATCATCAGGATCTTGCTCATAGTGTTACCTCGATAATAAGTTAACGAATGCTGGTTGTTATACAAACACAGTTACATCACGGGCAGGTAACAACATAGTACTACATGATTAATATGCGTAGGGAAAAGCGGAAACGTCAGGGAGATGTAAGCACCTCCCTGGTGGTCAATCAGGCCTTAAGCTCAACGTTAAAATAGCTGATAGCCAGCTGTTGAGCCCGGCTATTCACTTTTGCCGTCGTTTTCTCACGTAACCCGATATACATGGCAATGCAGGCTTTAAAGGCCGGGATAAGGGTATCTCTTTCAGCCGTAGCAACCGTTTGTTTGAGCTCAGCGGCAAATGCCGGCAGGCGCTTTTCGATGGTACGCACGCCCGATGGAGTGAGCCCTGCCTGTTGTAATGCCAGCGGCGATAACACCACAGTACGTAAAAAAGACAAAAACTCCAGTGCTTCGAAATATTCCCCACGGGCAATTTTGCCTGCGCCGTAGTGCACCCAAATCCAGAAGCGGTCCTCTATCCACTGACAATCCGGTTGCGGATACCCATACTCACTGCTGGCGTAAATATCGGAAAGCAAAGAGGAGCGCTCCCAGATAACCTGAGTATTGTCGACCCGCTGTGCGGCATCCGTTAGCGACACAAATTTAAAATCAACGTGCACGAGCGACGGGTTACTTTGAGGCAACTCATACAGAGCAATAATCAGTCTCGGCTCCCCTACATGCTCGCCGGTAAAGCCTTCAATATAACCCGGTATAGCGTTTACCAGTTTAAACCGCTCAGCCATCACTTCATCTATAAACGCCGGTTCAATGGCAATAACCAGATCCAAATCACTGTATTGATCCATCTGATTGCTGGCGAACGAACCACTCGCGCCAATAGCGTTTACGCGCTTATCGCCCGAAAAAATACGAATAATGTCAGATAACAGCTGCTGATGTGCTGTGGGGAGGGTGCTTGGATATTTCATATTTTACCTATCAGGATTGATGTTAAGAACTGCCGGAGGCAGTTAGTGCGGTAAAATTAGCGCAGCATTACAACTTAAGGGATTTTGCTTCGCGATTCAATTAATCTGATTCACTTGTCAGGGCAAAAGTTAAGGCCACCGCGTAACAGTAACGCCATCAGATAGCGGGAACAGGCACTTTAATTGCGCCTTAATATCATGGTAGTGTTGAAATTAATAAGAACAAAAAATCATGTGATAAGGATTGTCCGTGCGAGGAATGGTTGGTGTAATAGGGGTAGCGTTGGTCGCCAGTGGACTTTGGTTTTATGCCACCGTGGAACCAGTTGATAATACTACTATTCTTACTGAAAATGCTTCCGACCAGGTTGCCATTAATTCATTGCCAAAGAAAAATGCGCTACCCGCTACTCAGGCTGATAATACGCCTGAAGAAACATTTATCCCCACAACCAACCGATGTGCGCAATTTCGCTACGACTTAAATCACACAAAAAGTAAATTTTTCGAACAAACCGACTTAACCCCTTACCTGGATAAAGGCTATTCCGCCGACGATATTACATTAGCTATTATACTTATGGATTCCCGGTTAAGTGCCGTTAGATGGCGGGACACTTATCGCAAACAATTCAGCCCGATTAATCAGGCCAACAAAATCTACGGCGGGCAAATAAAGTCAGACAATAAAGGTTGGATTAGCAGGAGCCCATTCGCGAGCGACGCGCGTACGCGCTGGGTGCTCAAAAAAGCGCGTGCAGGCGAAGTGCCGATAGGAACACTCCCTGATGCATTACTCCCCGATGATGTTGCAACACTAATACTCAACCAATCCATTGGTGATGACACCATAAAGCAATTTGCGTTAGCCCTGGACGATATCAATGCCTCACTGGGCGATGAGCAAGCTCTGGGGATGCTAAATATTCTGGATGCAGCCATCTGGGTTGGCCGCAATGATCTGGCCCGCTGGCTCATGAAACAAGGTGTTACGTTACAATTTGATCCTTTTATCGGTGGTCCACTGGATTTCGCCGTGGACCGACTCCATCAATTGGTGGGAATGACGGGTTCAGGAGGCAAGTCTGAAGATGTCACTCGGCAGTTGGCTTTTATTGATTATCTGATAGGACTCGGGCAGCAGGCCACGGTTGCGCCTTTTGAAAACGGTTATTTTGTTAACAACACCGGGCGCTCGTCCTATTTTTTTAAACCTGAAGGTGTTTCTTCCATACTGGAACGCTTCGGTTACAACCTGTTCGCCATACCAAAGACAATTCCACCAACCAAAACTGCAAAAACAACGCAATTGATGGACGAGTTATCAGCTCAGCAGCAGGCCTATGTTAGCGATAACGGCTATGCCACAGCCAATAAAATACAAGCACAATGTGAAGACTATCGAGCCAAAGTAAAACGTTATTGGAAACCTGAACTTATAGACGTAAGTGAATCTGAGGAAACCGATAAAACGCTATTTAATCGTGCTCCTGAATTAGTCAGTTGCAGACGTTCTGCCGATAATTACGAAGAGAAAAAAAGTGAGAATAAAAATACTCCTGCATACCTGCGTGCCAATATATTATGGAGAAGCGGCAATTACACACTTACCGCCTCCACCCTAAACACCGATCCTGAAATATTGCAACTTTTCTCTCATAATGCGCTGGCGGAATTCCCTACTACATATCCCTCCCTGATTAGTCTTGGCCTCATGCCAGACGAACTAAACTACCTGTTTTTTGATGACGGTATTACCCGGGGCCTTTCTGCCTCTACCCTGCATAAATTAAATGAATCAGGATTTGATCTGCATACCTTAGATCGCTACGGTCGCAGCTTGCTTTTTACTGCGATTCAGGCGATGAATCTGGAAGCTCTGACATTCCTGGTAGAGCAAAACGTGCCCTATTATCAACCCGATGATGCACCCGATCCGCTCTATCAGGCGCTTTACTTTGCCGCCACTCGCGGGCATGAGCAAAATGCGTATGAAATCGTTTCACAGCTAATGAGCTATCAGCCCACTATCACCCAGGCACACCTTAACCAGATGCTGTTGCTAAAACTCAGGTTTCGCCAAACCTATAACAACATCGTCGATGCTTTCCCTGCATTGGCTAGTGATGGAAATAATGCTGTTTACCCTACAGAAACTTGCGCTTTATGACTGCTACGCCAATTCGAGTAATTTCAGTTGAAAATTAACGCGATGTTATGCAGCTAGTCGAATCGCCCTTTTGATTCGCTACATCATCCCAATAATACTTGGTATGCAAACTAACAGGTATTTTCATGACTAATCCCTTGCCCCTGTCGATTCTCGACCTCGCCCATGTCGCCCAAGGCAGCTCCGTACGCGACGCTCTGCTGCGCAGTCAGGCCATCGCACGAACGGCTGAGCAGGCCGGGTTTACCCGTTACTGGCTGGCGGAACACCATGGCATGCGGGCGGTTGCCAGTGCCGCCACAGCGGTGCTGTTATCAAGCGTAGGTGCAGTCACCAACCGTATTCGTATTGGTTCAGGTGGCGTCATGCTGCCCAATCATGCGCCACTGGTGATTGCCGAACAATTTGGCACCCTTGCCGAACTTTATCCTGACCGGGTAGATTTAGGTTTAGGCCGGGCTCCGGGTACTGATATGGCCACCGCTCGCGCGCTGCGTCGCGATATTCAGGGCGATGCCGAGCGCTACCCTGAGGATGTCGCTGAGCTTCAGCGACTGCTGGGCACACCTGCAGAAGGCCAAAAGCCTATTGCTGTGCCCGGCGCCGGCACTAATGTGCCTATTTGGTTACTCGGTTCCAGCTTATATTCAGCTCAGCTTGCTGCCCACATGGGATTGCCGTTTTCTTTTGCATCGCACTTCGCGCCCGATATGCTCGGCGATGCCATCAGCATCTACCGGGCAAATTTTAAACCCTCTGCGCAACTGGCCGAACCTTATGTATCGGCAGGTGTAATGGCGATCATCGGCGATAGCGAAGACCATGCAAAACAGTTGTTTACCTCGGTTCAGCAACAGTTTGCTAACCTGCGTCGGAACGCCAACAAGCCTATGCCACCCCCTGCGGAAGACATTCGCCTTGAGCTCAACGAAATGGAAATCCGCGGCATTAACAGTACGCTGCGCTACGCTCTGGTGGGTGATAAGGCTGCAGCAGAGGAACAGCTTAATCGGTTTGTAGCGGCATTCGGCGTGGATGAGGTGATCCTGTCATTTCCCATTTTCGAGCAAGCCCGGGTATTACAGGCTATAGAGGCAGTAGGTTCTATGCACATCAAATCACCGGCGATATAACAAGGTATTCATCGAACTGAATTTCTGCCACTTAGTTAACGCCATCAGGATGGTTATTTATTAACCAATGAGCTATATTTTGCTTCGCAGACATACATTGTCTCACGCAATCTGGCTTATTACCGATGGACTCGGGACACAACACGATGGATACGTTCGATACTTTTATTGTTGCAGTAGGTGTAGCACTGGTTTTAGTGGGGCTTTACCTGTTTATCTCCGGTAAACAGGGAGACGGCTCTCGTAACAGTAATGTGGAAGGTTTTGGCATCAAAATTAATGTCAGTAACCCTTCCATCATTCTGGTTGTCATTGGCATAGGGCTTATCTTATTGCCCAAATTTTTACCCAATGCCCCGGATCCTAATCCTTATATTCCGCCCGATCCAATTAACGGGCCTGGTCCCGGGCCAGAACCCATCATCCCCGTGCAGCCCGCGGTGTATTATCCCGAAGGTGACTGGTATTTAGTGGGCTACACGCAAAATGGCGTCGATATTTCCATGGCAGTGGAAGCCAATGCCACCTTTAGCGCTAAGTCGTCTAACGGCGTGTCCTGGCGAATGGAATTTGTTGCTACAGACATGTGGGGCAATATGTCACAGTATTTCTATTCGGGCACGATCTCCCACGCCGATGGGGGCTACTATTTCACCATTAAACAAACTAACGATCCGAGTATCCCAAGTGAAGTTCGTTCGCCACTGATAATGAATCTTGAAGACAATGGCCAGTTACATCTTGAATACGCCATAGGCGTTAATAACATCATTATTCACTGGATGAAGTTAAATTAAGGTACGTATCAGCCGTTTCAAGTCTCACAACAACGCCGAATAACGTTGGGCGGAACATGACACTGGTCGTAAAAAGATACAGGACTGACGGATATGTGTTTGCTTACCTTTGTCCACTTCTGCTTTACTGTGACCTATAGAACACAATAAAACTGCCGGGCCTGGAACCAGGCAGGATCAGGAAGTGCAATGGCTGATAAGTCTGTTCAGAAATACACCGCCCCCGCCGGTGGCTGGGGTGCATTAAAAAGTGTCACCAAAAGCTGGATCGCCAGTGAAAAGCCGCTGAAAAACCTGCGCGCTATGCTCAAAACCAATCAGGACCATGGTTTTGATTGCCCGGGCTGTGCCTGGGGCGAATCACCGGAAAATGGCCTGGTTAAGTTTTGCGAAAACGGCGCTAAAGCGGTTAACTGGGAATCTTCAGGTCGTCAGGTAGGGCCTGCATTTTTTGAGCGTTATACCGTATCTAAACTTTTAGAGCACAGCGATTACTGGCTGGAAGATCAGGGCCGGTTATCCCACCCCATGCAGTACGATCCGGCAACGGACAAATATACAGAGATCAGCTGGGATGATGCCTTTGCTTTGATCGCGCAACATCTCAACCATCTGGCTAGTCCCGATCAGGCTGAATTTTACACCTCCGGGCGTACCAGTAACGAAGCAGCGTACCTGTATCAGCTATTTGTACGTGCATTTGGAACCAA
>CEQU01011146.1_pt1 | contig 15504 bp, 11 predicted proteins | sample 531031 | NCBI WGS metagenome assembly CEQU01 (sample SAMEA2621216, study PRJEB7988) | marine metagenome | isolation source: saline water (ENVO:00002010), including
CTTTGAAGTGGACGGAATCGTGTTAAAAGTGAATCAGTTGAATCTGCGAGATTCACTTGGCGCCACTTCAAAGAGTCCGCGCTGGGTGGTCGCATATAAATGGGAACGATATGAAGCAGTTACCCGACTAAACGAAATCTCTGTTCAGGTTGGCAAGACCGGTGCCATTACACCCGTTGCCGAACTTGAGCCTGTTGAACTCGCTGGAACCACAGTGAGTCGTGCCAGTCTTCATAATGCCGAAGAAATCGAACGGAAAGATGTACGGCCCGGCGATGTTGTGGTGGTCGAGAAAGCCGGCAAGATCATTCCACGGGTTGTGAGAGTTGAGAAGCATGAGCGTCCCAACCGTTTACCAAAATATGATTTCCCGACGGAGTGTCCAGAATGTGATACAGGTGTCATAAAGGATGAAGGTGGAGTCTACATCCGTTGTCCAAATTTTCAGTGCCCCGCCCAACTGCGAGAGCGTATCAAGTACTTTGCTAGCCGCAACGCGATGGATATCGAAGGCGTAGGTGACAAACTGGCCGAGCAACTTGTCGACAGCGGACTTGTTAGTACCTATGCAGACCTTTATCGGCTAAATGCGGAGCAACTGCTCGAACTGGAACGCATGGGAATCAAGTCCGCCGAGAAATTGCTGGCAAACATCCACGATAGTAAATCACGCGGGCTGGGACGATTACTGAATGCCTTATCGATCCGACACGTGGGTAACACGGTTGCCCAGGTAATCGCCAAAGAACTGGGATCGATGAGTCAAATCAAGTCGTCGACTCTCGAGCAATTATCTGAGATTAACGAGGTTGGTGAAATCATTGCCCAGTCAGTTTATGACTTCGTCCACGGGGATATCGGTAGCCAAATCATCGAGGAACTTGAAAACGTCCAGGTTGATATGGTAGTTCTTGCAGCCGATCTGGATGGCCCAGCTGACACTCGGTTTGACGGAATGGCATTTGTCGTTACGGGAAAACTGGAAAAGTACACCCGTGACCAAATACACGAACTCATCGAGCGATTTGGTGGCAAAGCATCCTCCAGCGTCTCCAGTAAGACGACATACCTCATCGCTGGCGAAGCCGCTGGTAGTAAACTGGCCAAGGCGGAGTCACTTGGAGTCGAAGTTCTGAGCGAATCTGAATTCGCGGAACTCGTCGAGCAGTCCGGACCTGAACCAGGGATGCTGTTTTAGCCGCTATTTTTTCGCGACACCAAGTTCTGCAAGTTTCTTAGCGACATCAGCGCCGTGAGTCTTTGCGCTAACTTCCTTGTCGACAAACAAAACCTTCCCGTCTTTACCGATGTAATAAGTCCATCGGAAAGGCACGGGCCGGTCATCGTTCACAACACCGAATGCGCCGGCGACTTTTTTCCCGGGATCACTGAGGATCGCGTAGTCGAGTTTCAGTGCTTTGGCATATTTCGTATTGGTTTCAACCGTATCGGTGCTGGCCGTAAAGAAAGCCACGTCGAATTTGTTAAGCCCTGAGCCGCTTGCACGCTTGGCAACTTTAAATTCCCGATCACCGAGTAGTTTTACTGAGAAGTCTTCTTTAATTCCGCTGACACGCAGCGAATCACATTGAGCCGTTCAGCCACCGGTAAACGCTTTAGGGAACCATGCAATTACGACCACTTGCTTCTCACTGAGCTTGGAAAGCGTGTAGGATTTGCCATCGCTTCCTTTGAGTGTGAAGTCTGGTACCTTGTCGCCCACTTTCAATTCAGCATTAGCTGGCGTTGCTGCCATCGTGAAACAACATAGCAAAACGGCTATGGATGTTAGTACTCGTCGCATTGTATAGAACTCCTTACAACTCAGGATGCGATTCTGTGCGTACATGTCGCTGGTAAGATTTTAACAACAATTGCAGTGGACGTGTGAGTCTTTTGCTGGGAAGGGCTATAGCCCTATGAAAAAAAGGCTTTCATCGCCCTTAGTCGCTACGCTCCATGCAACCGCGGTTGCATGTACAACTGTCTATGCCAAGGACGGCAGGTAGACCGGATGCATGGTAGCGTAATCCGCAGGGGAGCAGCGACGTAGGGCCTCGACAGCGAATACACGTAAAACCCTCGGCGAGCCGTAGGTCCTCGCTAGGGAGGATCTACGCAACCGCCCCCATTAACATCTCGTCTCGAACATCCTGTAAAATGACGGATTAACTTTCCACACTTTTCATCACCAGTGGGAAACGACGCCCGTGGCCACCGAAGCACAACGAACGGATTCGCACGGATCGAATGGTTCGATCGATACGAATAAGGTTAATCATGCTCCGCTAGACATGATTAGCCTGCGTGGAGTCGAAGTGCACAACCTCAGGCAGATTGATCTGGATCTGCCTCATAACCAACTCATCGCAATCTGTGGTGTAAGTGGAAGCGGAAAAACGAGCCTCGCTCTGGACACCATCTACGCTGAAGGTCAAAGACGATACATCGAGTCCTTTTCTGCCTACACGCGTCAGTTCCTGGATCGACTGGAAAAACCAGCGGCCGAACGAATCGATGGTATCACACCCGCAGTCGCCGTTACTCGAAAGACACATAGCCGCAGCAGCAGATCCACCATCGGCACAGCGACAGAATCAGCAGATTATCTACGCCTGCTGTTTGCGAAAATCGGCAACGTACATTGCCCGGCCTGCGAGAAGGAAATCCGTAAAGATTCACCGCAATCAGTCGCAAAATGGCTAACGGGAGTGCCACAAGACACCCGCTTTATGATTGGTGCGGAACTTCAAATCGATGATGATGAAGAGCTGGAACTCACCGCCAAGTACCTACTTGAAGAAGGATTTGTGCGGGTCGTGGTCGAAGGCACCACTTATTCGCTCGCAGAACATTTCGAAGCGATTCTGGAGAATCACGCAACGGCCAAATCAGTCGTCGTGATAATCGACCGGCTCAAAGCCGATTGGTCTGAACCAAATAATGATTGCGAAATCCGGAGTCGCGACTCGTTAGAAACCGCATTTTCCATCCCGGATTCCGTTTGTGTCGTATTTGCACCATCCATTGCCGGCGACTCAAGTCCGATCGAAGTGGATGGACGTGACTGGACAGTCAGCCGTTTCAGCGCCCGGCACTGGTGCGAATCGTGCGACCTGGAATTCCCTACTCCGGAACCAAGGCTTTTCAGCTTCAACAGCCCAATGGGTGCCTGTCCGGAATGTGAAGGCTTCGGCAACATCATTGACATCGACATGGAACTCATTGTTCCCAATCCGAATAAAACCATTCGTGAAGGTGCAATCGCACCGTGGAATACACCTGCTTATGAGCATGAACTGCAAGAGTTACTCGCACTTGCCGGCGACTATGATCTGCCAGTGGATATCCCTTTTTCAGAACTCAAGCCCAAACACCTAAAGCTTATTCATGACGGTGTTAAGGAACGTAAATTCGGTGGACTCAGTGGATTCTTCGCGTGGCTCGAACGCCGCAAATATAAGATGCACCTGAGAGTGTTCCTTAGTCGCTGGCGCAGCTATAAGCCATGTCATGTCTGTGATGGTAACAGACTCCGCGATGAAGCTCTGTCGGTAAGAATTGGACCTCACAACATCGCTGAAGTCTGCCAAATGAAGATCAGTCAAGCAAAAGACTTCTTTGATACGCTTGAGTTGAGTCAATGGGAATCCGAAGTTTCCAGATTCATTATCGAACAACTGCGGGCGCGTCTTTACTACTTATCTGCAGTTGGCCTTGGTTATCTCACTCTAGACCGTACGCTACGGACTTTAAGCGGTGGCGAAGCACAACGGGTAAACCTAACAACAGCGCTTGGCTCAAGCCTGGTGAATATGTTGTACGTTCTCGACGAACCGACTGTCGGCCTGCATCCACGTGACGTAGATCAACTCACGGACGCCATTGTAGGACTGCGTGATCGAGGAAACACCGTGGTCGTGGTTGAACACGAAGATGCCATGCTCCGTGCCGCAGACCGATTAATCGAAATCGGACCCGGGGCAGGCAACCGAGGAGGGCAAGTCGTTTTCGAAGGTACACTCGAAGAGGCCCAATCAGACAACGATTGCGTCACGGGAGATTACTTATCCGGAAAACGACGAGTACCAATGCCATCAAGCCGGCGACCCACGTCGCACGGCTGGATTCGACTAACAAACGCCACGGGAAACAACCTCAAGAATATCGATGTTGAGTTTCCTCTAGGCGTGTTATGCCTGGTCACCGGCGTCAGCGGGAGCGGCAAGAGCACGCTCGTTCAAGACACTCTGTATGGCGCCGTGTGCCAGAGAAAACGCAAAGACTCGAACAAACCACATCCGTTTGATGATGTGTTTGGAGATGGTCAAATCGATGATGTCGTGTTGGTGGACCAATCCCCTATCGGAAAATCACCGCGTTCTAATCCGGTTACGTACATCAAAGCGTTTGATCAAATCCGAGCGGTGTTTGCAGAAACTGTTGATGCGCGCACGCATAATTATACTGCTGGTCACTTCAGCTTTAATGTCGACGGTGGTCGATGTGAGACATGCAAAGGCGACGGTCACATCGAGATAGACATGCAATTCCTGGCCGACGTCTATATGAAATGCCACGCATGTGGCGGCCGCCGCTACCGCGATGAAATCCTTCGAGTCACTTATCGAGGAAAGAACATCGCTGACGTTTTGGACATGACGATTCGGGAAGCATTTTCCTTCTTCCGCGGACAACCGAAAGTACAAACCAAGCTCAAGCGGTTGATTGATGTTGGATTAGACTACCTGCGACTCGGACAACCCGCAAACACTCTCAGTTCAGGAGAATCGCAACGTCTGAAGCTTGCCGCCTATATGTCTGCCGCCAAACGCCATCGGACACTATTCATTTTAGATGAGCCTACAACGGGCTTACATTTCAGCGATATCGTTCAACTAATCGACTGCTTTGATGCACTGATTAGCGTCGGCCACTCATTGATCGTGGTTGAACATAATCCACAATTGATGCAAGTGGCCGATTACATCATCGACCTGGGACCCGGTGCATCTGATGAGGGAGGGCAGGTCGTCACGCAAGGCACTCCGGAAGAGGTTGCAGAGGTAGCAGAGTCATACACCGGTCAACACCTAAAAATGTGCCTGGAAAACCGTTTGGCACACGAACAGGACTACGCTACCTAATCACAGTCACAAATTGAGCTGTCAAAAACAAATGCCCAACGAATTAGACTTACAAATCAGCGTTGAAGTGAAGGACCATCATGCGTCTTCAGCTTTGTGTGGCATTACCGTGGAGTCTGACAACATTACCGAATTGCAAACGGGCACCCCATCCCTATCAGGAAACATCTATGGGCCGGTTTGTAAGGGAAGTCAAACGTTACCGTCGCGTGCATCAATCGTTGACACTTCCGCACACGGTGCTCTAACGGGTAGCGCAACCGTAATAGATCCAACACCGTGGACGCCTGAATTGCCCGCTACTTATCTGGCAACCGTTCACCTGAGTATCGACGACGGCTCTCCATCAACCTATAACCACCCGTTTGGATTCAAGTCACTGGAGACTCGCGAGGACAGTTTTTACATCAACCAAAGAAGATTTGTGCCCCGTCTGGCTCAGTTAAATGTCCAAGATCATGATGTCCGCGATTTGCTAGATGTCATAAGAGAAGAATATCTGTGCCTCGCGATTCGTCATCCAAAAACTGAATTGCTGAAGCTTGCAACTGAACAAGGATGCTGGGTATTCGTTCTACTTGACGGCAGTGAAGATCCAGCGACCGTTCTGTCCTGGTGCAAACACCCGGCATGTTTTGCAGTCGTTTTAACCACAGAGGCATCAATCCAGCTCATAGATCCTCTACGAAATCAAATCATGGCTCTTACGATGCTCGGCCAGCAAGTAACGGCCGGACAAACCTTATCTGACTTTGTTCACTTCGTTATGGTCGAAGCAAGTGAGCTTGGCGCGATCGATTTCGCAAAAAAACCAATCGTGGTTACACGAAACGATAGTAGCGTGAGTATCGAAAATGGTCGCCGTGGATGTGAATTGATTCAGCGTGACACCGCGGCAACTGCCGACTTCGCAGGTTACGCGGTTTTGAATTCAAAGACGCCCGGTGATGATTTAACAGATCGGAATTAGAATAAATCAAATGAATCTGGATCGATACATTCGGCAAATGCGATTTCAGCCGCTAGGCGAAGAAGGACAAGTGAATTTGTCTAACTCTCGTGTTTTAGTGTGCGGCTGTGGAGCGTTAGGCAGCATTCTCGCTAATACGCTGGCTCGTGCCGGAGTTGGGCACATACGTATCGTCGATCGAGATTTCTTAGAACTCAACAATCTGCAGCGACAGGTGTTATACACCGAGCAGGATGTAGCTGACGGGCTTCCCAAGGCTATTGCAGCAAAACGTCATCTCGAGAAGATTAATAGCTCGATTCAAATAGAAGCAGTCGTTGCAGATGTGAGTGCGAGCAATATTCTCGAGTTAGTCGACGGTATTGATTGCATCGTAGATGGCACCGATAACTTTGAAACTCGATTTCTACTCAATGATGCATCCATTAAAACAGGCATCCCATGGGTTTACGGTGGATGTATTGGCGCCGAAGGCCAAACCATGACCATCTTACCGGACGACACGGCTTGCCTTCACTGTCTGATGCAGGCAGGTCCGCCGCCAGCCGGCACAACACCGACGTGTGATTCCGCCGGAATACTGTCGATGATTATTAACGTGATCGCATCGATACAGGCATGCGAAACAATCAAGATCCTCAGCGGAAACCTGGACGCCATAAGCAGGAAGCTTCAGGTGTTCGATATCTGGGAAAACCGCATTCGACAAATTGATTTGTCGGCATTGCGTGATGGCAGCAGCTGTCCCGCCTGCCGGCAACGTGAATTCTCCTGGCTCAATGGCGACCGTGGGAGTCAGGCGGCAGTACTATGCGGTCGAAATGCCGTCCAGTTATCCTTCCCAGATCATTCCGGCATCTCCCTTACCGACCTTGAAGAAAAACTTCAATCCGTTGGTCAGGTCAGTCGCAATTCATTCCTATTAAAACTCAGCGTAGAAGATGTCGCACTGACCGTATTTCCAGACGGACGTGCCATCGTACAGGGAACTGAAGACGAGTCTAAGGCTCGTAGTATTTACGCCAAATACATCGGCAATTAGCTTTTTCAATGTTAGCTGATACCATTTTAGACGAGTTGCCTAAAGACTTAGTCTGAGGATAGACTAGAAGATTGTGAATCACTTTGTGACGTAAACAACCAAGGCGCCGAAGTTCATCGGTTGCACTGCATTTCCAACGAAATAGGAATTCAAACATGAAACGGTTTCTTTCATTGACACTGGCATTGCTGTTCACGGTATCCCTCGCTGGTTGTGGCGGGGAAGAAGATGTCGCGCAAAACAATGACGGTGACGTCACGAGTGCTGAGTTATTCACAGATGGCGAAGATACAGCATCCGATTCGATGACAGACCCTGATGATGGCAACGTCGCTGAAGTCACGACTGAAGATGCAAATAGTACAGATAATGGTGATACAGCCACCGTTGAGGGTGACAAGAAAACCGTTGGATTTGTCACTAATGGAATCGCATCATTTTGGGTGATTGCAGAAGCAGGTGCCCGTCAGGCGGCGGAAGACTTCGGTGTCAACGTGGAAGTGCGCATGCCACCAAATGGCCCGGAAGATCAAAAGCGAATGCTCGAGGAATTGGTCGCCGACGAAGTGGATGGAATCGCTGTAAGCCCAATCGATCCGGACAATCAGACTGAACTGCTAAACAGCGTTGCTGAGAAGACAAATCTCATCACACACGACAGTGATGCTCCAAATTCCAACCGTATCGGATACGTCGGAATGAGCAATTACATCGCCGGCCGAATGTGTGGGGAACTGGTTAAAGAAGCTTTGCCTGATGGCGGCAGCCTGATGATTTTTGTTGGCCGTCTGGAACAACTTAATGCCCGACAACGTCGCCAGGGTGTCATCGACGAACTCTTGGAGCGTGACTTCAATCCCGAGCGATATGACGAACCTGGCCAGATTATTTCAGGTGAAAAATATACGATTCTGGGAACACGTACTGACAATTTTGACTTTGGCAAAGCAAAGTCACTTGCTGAAGATGCAATTGTCGCTCATCCGGACATGGGCGCCATGATTGGATTGTTCGCATATAACCCGCCAAACATGCTGGAGGCTCTTAAGAGTGCTGATAAGATTGGGCAAATCAAGGTAATTGGATTTGACGAAGCGGATGAGACACTTCAAGCAATCAAAGATGGACATTGCATTGGCACGGTTGTTCAGGATCCGTACATGTATGGTTATAAGTCCGTTGAAATTCTAACCAAACTGGCAAACGATGATGATTCATCATTTGCCGACGGTGACTTTATCGACATTCCGGCACGCAAGGTAGTCGCGGGCGATACCGACGAATCTAAGAAGATTGTCAATGTTGATGAATTCTGGACAGTCCTCAAACAACGTACCGGGCAGGAAGATTAGAAAACCCCGTATCTAAATACACGGGCCAAATCGTCTATGACCGGCGAGTCTCCTATTCTCGAAGTACGACAACTGTCGAAACGGTTTCCGGGCGTACGCGCGCTGAGCGAAGTCGACCTGAATCTGTTTGCTGGTGAAGTACTGGCAGTCATCGGTGAAAATGGAGCTGGCAAAAGCACGTTGATGAAGATTCTTGCCGGCGTACAAACGCAGAACGAAGGCAAAGTCATCGTCGATGGAAATGAAGTCTGGATCGATTCGGTAAACAAAGCACTGGATCTAGGCATTTCATTGATCCATCAGGAACTAAACCTATCCGGCAATTTAACCGTTGGCGCAAACATCTTTCTTGGGCGCGAACCTCGAAAAATGGGACTGATCGATAAAGCGACCATCGTTGAGCAATCACGACGTTATCTGGACATGGTCGGTCTAAACGTAGATCCAACCGTTCTTGCAGATGACCTTCCCATCGGTCAGCAGCAATTGGTAGAGATAGCCAAAGCATTGAGTGTTAACTCACGTATCCTGATCATGGATGAACCAACATCAAGCCTCTCCCAGGGTGAAGCAGATCGGCTATTTGAGGTCATCCACCAATTGCGCGATAACGGCGTAAGCGTAATCTACATTTCGCACCGACTCGGAGAAGTCAAAGCGCTCGCCAACCGAGTCGCAGTACTTAGAGATGGTGAAAATGCAGGTGAGCTTGGTCGGAACGAGATAACTCACGATGCGATGGTGCAGCTCATGGTTGGCAGAGATGTCTCACAGTATTACAGTCATTCACCCAGTTACTCAGATGAAGTCGTTCTGAAAGTTGATAGATTGCGGACGACTGCCTTCCCTGCTCATGAGCTTAGTTTCGATGTGAAACGAGGAGAAATCGTAGGCGTTTCCGGCCTCGTTGGCGCAGGGCGGACTGAGATGCTACAGGCGATCTTTGCCAGCGTGCCAAAAGTCTCAGGTTCGGTGCGTGTCCTCGGCGAAGAAATTGATGGAAACTCCACGATCGATGTTATTAGAGCTGGCGTAGCACTTGTACCTGAAGATCGAAAACTTCATGGGCTCGTCATTGATATGTCAGTCAAGGAGAACATGAGTCTCGCAGGGCTGCGGCAAAACCAAGTTGGTACCGGATTTATTAACTTTGATGTGGAAAATGATATTACGGCTGAGATGGTCGATCGCCTCAAAGTCAAAACGCCCTCGCAGGATCAGATCGCCAGATATTTATCTGGTGGAAATCAACAGAAAGTCGTACTTGGTAAGTGGCTTTCAATGAAACCAAAAATCTTATTGCTTGATGAACCGACACGCGGAATTGATGTTGGTGCAAAGCAGGAGATTTACCAGTTGATGGAAGAACTTGCAGACCAAGGAATGTCCATTCTCTTCGTATCCAGTGAATTGGAAGAAATCATTGGGATGTCCGATCGTGTAATCGTCATGCACGAAGGTCGATTGGCAGGAGAACTGGATCGCAGTGAATTGTCCGAACAGTCAATAATGAATCTGGCAACCGGCGGAGTGTCGCAGCACGTCACCACGCATCGTTAGAGGCAAGGAAAAAACGGCAGGCCAAGTTTCCGCCGATTAAAGGGATCAAACTCAATGAAAAAAATCATGGGAATCCTGATGTTGCTGGTATTTATATGCCTAGCAACAGCGCTACTAAGTAATGGCAAGTTCGTAACGCCATTTAATATCCAAAATATCGTACGCCGCAGTGCGTTTTACGGAATCATTGGCATCGGTGTCGCATTTGTGATCATCACCGGTGGAATTGATCTCTCTATTGGTTCCCTCATTGGGCTTGTCGGCTGTCTTATGCCCATGGTGCTCGCGGCAGATCATGTCGAACAAGGTGATCCAATTAGCATAAAGAACGTCAATAAAGTCGAACGCGCGCTGCTGCTCGATGGCGGGGACATCGATCTTAACGCTGGCGATCAACTGAAATATTCGTCTTCCAGCGGGTCTACGCGCCGAGTCACTATCAATCAAGTCATTAGTGAACCATCCCAAACGATCGTATTCGTCAATGAACCGGTAAATGCGCTTAATCAGCAGATAAAAGTCACTCGGGTGACACTCTCGCATAATCCCTTTTCGGTTGTAATCGGTTTCGTGCTTGTATTCACATTAGTCATCGGACTAATCCACGGTTTATTGATTACCAAGCTGAATCTTCAGCCATTTGTCGTAACCCTCTGCGGCTTACTGATTTATCGCGGTGTGGCACGATGGATAACAGCAGATACAACACAGGGATTTGGATCTGACTTTGATACGTCATTCAGAGGATTGGCTACAGGAACGCCATTCTCTGTTGCTTTACTCATGGTCGTTCTTGGATCCATGATGCTGCTTTGGCTCATTGTCAAGCAACCGAGAAAATCAGCCGAATCAGGCACTTCGAGCAGGCCCGCCTTCATGTTAGGAATACTGCTTTCAATTGTATTGATTGTCGCTGGAAGCCTGCGTTTCACGCAAACTGTGGACAACGCACAAATCCTAAACCTTGCACGTATGACTCCAATTACGATTGAGACAAAAGAACTATCGACAACCAAAATCAATTCCGGAAAAAACGCTTTATTGCTAAACGGAGAATATGAAGACCTAACATCCACAAGACTGCTTCTCGTTCTGGACTCTGTCGTGAAGACAAAGAATCCTGACGTGCAAAAAATGAGCGTATTACCTTTGTCGAGCGTCAACGTCGAAAGCAAGCAAACGGCGGTCGTTACCTCTCAAGAGTTTTCATCACTTTTGGATGGAAACCGTTTGCGGCCAAGCGTGACGCTGTATGCGATTGATTTACTGGAAATGGACTTGGCAGAGACGAATTTGCAAACACGCGAAATCCTGCTAACGCCGGGACTAGCTGGATTACTTCCCCAAATCGTGCTGTACTTTGTAGGATTGCTTGTGGTTCCAGCCTTCGTGATATGCTCAGTACTCATGATCCGAGCAAGTACTGACACGTCCGTAGTACCTGTTGTCTTACTAGCTGTCAGCATCCTCCTAATGGTCGGTGCCGCTCACTGGAGCAGCATTGATGCGGTTACTGGAGTACCAAACGGTCCAAAGTGGTTTGGCGCTGGCGCCGAGTCAGTTCGTAGCAACGAAATAATCGATATGTTTATCGTTTTTCTGGTCCTCGGTTTACTTATGTTTGCCATCTCACGATTTATCAAGGCGAACGGGAAGCTTGATTGCCAAACAAACAGGACAGCCTTGATCTGCACTGGTGTATTAGCAGCGGTCTGGCTTTGTGGAAACACACCAATCGGTCAGACGATGGTACCAGCCGCCACGCTTTGGCTGCTTGGATTAGCTGTCATTGCAGCGATCTTCCTTAATAAGTCGATCTATGGTCGTTATCTGTTAGCGCTCGGTAGGAATACAGACGCCGCCAAATACAGCGGAATCAACACTGACAGAATGATAATTCTGGCATACGTCATATGCGCACTGTGTGCCGGAATCGGAGGAATACTCTTTGCGCTCGATGGAAACTCCATTCAACCAGCAAGCCACGGAAATTTTTATGAACTCTACGCAATTGCCGCCGCAGTACTCGGCGGTTGCAGCCTCCGAGGTGGTGAAGGATCCATAACAGGCGTGGTCATTGGTGCTGCCGTAATGTTCGTCCTGTATAACGCAATTAACCTGCTTGGTATTCCGCCGACGCTTGAATTTGCAATCATAGGAATCGTGATTCTCATCGGTGCCATGACTGATGAAATTACCAAGCACTTATCCGCCCGAAAAAAGGCACTTGAAGACGCTACAAACTAAAACGGAGATACGCGCAATTGCACAATTGTTAGGCTCTATTTAGAATCAAACCCTTACAAATAACACAAAACTTTGTACTCACGTACTATTTGAAACCTCGGAGAAAACAGATGAAAAAGGCACTGCTAACATTGCTTTTCGTATTTTCAGCAACAATCGTCGGTTGTGGTGGTGGCGATGACGCCGGCACACCCGAAGGCGATCCAGCAATGGATAACGCCGGTTCAGAAATGGAGACAGATACAACTGCTGATCCAGGCGCCGAAGGCGAAGAAACAACCAACGCTACCGGCTAGTTTACTCGCTGATCAAGCCGTTACATTTTAGTAACACATAAGAGCGTCGATGGTTTTCCATCGACGCTCTTTTTGATTTGGCCGCCCGCAAAACTTGGTCTACGGTTGTTCGCCGCGATAGCTAAGATCCAGCAAGTCCATTGGATGCATGATGGTAAACGGTGAGCCGTTCATGCGCCGTTCACGATCAATTTGCATTAGACAACCGGTATTGGCCGTTAACACCAGCTGGGCTTTCGTCGATTCTATGTGCTTAATCTTGCGATCAGCCAGCCTATCCGCCATTTCGGGTTGTGTCAGGTTATAAGTGCCTGCAGCACCACAACACAATTCTGATTCGGGCAATTCAACAAGGTCCAGGCCCGGTATCTGACGAAGTAAATTACGCGGTTGCGCCTGAATCTGTTGAGCGTGTGCGAGGTGACATGCATCGTGATAGGTAGCCTTAGCTTCGATCCTACCTGATGGCGGAATGAATCCAAGTTCATCCAGAAACTCGTGCACATCTTTAACCTTGGATGCAAACAACTCTCTTGCTTCTTCTGAACCATCAAGCCAGTGATGTCCATAGTCTTTCAACATGGCACCACAGCCAGCCGCATTTATGATGATGGCATCGAGATCATCAAAACTCTCTTTAAATGCTTCAAGATTCTGATCTGCTAGATCCCGGGCCTCCTCCTCAGCACCACTGTGATAGTGAATTGCGCCGCAACAACCCTGCTCTTGCGGAATGATCACATCACAACCGTTCTTTTGTAGCACACGGGCAGTTGCGTGGTTTGTATGTTGGAAAATGACATCCTGAACGCATCCGGTGAACAAGGCAACGCGAGCTCGCCGCTTACCCTCGGCTTGCAAGAAGTTACCAATGGGTTTCTCCTCACGTTTAAGCTGAGGTAACAAGGTCACCATGCGACCAAGTCGCTTGGGGAGGAGCTTCCAAAGACCAGTAGCAATTAACAGCTTGTCCAACTTTAATCGCTGAGCAATTCGAGCAGGCCGCAGCCATTTTCTGAGCTTATCGCGATTAGGAAACAATCCGAAGAGGATGAATCGGTGGAACCAATCAGATGATTTTGATTCCTCACCAAGTTCGTTCTCCATGGCAACGCGAAACGGTTCGATAATTCGACCGTATTGCACGCCAGAGGGACATGCCGTTTCACAGGCACGACAATCCAGACAAAGCTCTAGATGACCGCGCACCGTATCATCCATTTCGGCACGTCCATCACGCACGGCTCGCATTAGGTAGATTCGACCTCGCGGGCTATCGTTCTCATTCCCAAGTTCCGCATACGTGGGGCACGCTGCAGTACAAAGTCCGCAGTGAACGCAATCGAGAAAGTGATCGTAGTCAATCGACTCGTAGCTGGTAGCCGGTAATTCTGATTTCACTACCGGTAATTCGTATATGTTTTCGCTTACCGCGACGTCCGTCATTGGTAGACAAATCTTCCTGGGTTTATAAGCCGTTGAGGGTCAAATTGCTCTCGCAGCTTTTGAATGAGGAAATCCGGTGAACTTGGCTCACCCCAAACAGACTGAGTCGTCAATTCTGCTGCATTGGCTGCAGATAGTATAACAACATGGCCATGGTGACGACGCGCCTCAGGGCCAAGTGTTTTAATGACCAAATCTGATACCTGTGCATCTGAATGTTCCGGCAGCTTCATTGTGACGATTCCATCACCCATGTGAGATTGCACAGCACAATCCGGATGTTGTTCTAAGACCAGATTTATTATCGAAACACAACCGCTGGAAACTGTACGTGATTCCGTCACAGCTAAGGCTGTGTCATCCGCTGCGAACTCACATAATTGACTCCAGAGTTGCTCATGGGACTCAGCATCCAGATTATGACTGTCGCGCACCTTACTGCTCGACAATTCTCTGCGAAGTTTACCAATCATCCAATCCACTTCTTCATCGGTGCCATGTAGCACAATTGCCAGTGCGGCGGATGATTGATCGACAGCATCGACGACTGTCGTAAATTCACTTCCTTGTAAAAACTCTATCGCGACGGGCCTTACCATGGAATTCATCAACTCGGCTACTACGCGATCTGCGTGCTGCACATCATTCACGGGAGCTATCACCGTTGCCTGTCGTGTAGGAATCGGTTTGAGCTTCATTGTCACCTGAGTAATAATTCCCAGTGTTCCAAGAGAACCAGTGAGCAATTTGCAAAAATCATAACCGGCAACATTCTTAACGACGCGTCCACCAGCGTTATAAACCTGTGCATCACCGGATAATGCTCGAATTCCAATAACATAGTCACGAACGGTTCCGTAACCGAAACGCCCAGGACCATTTGTGTTTGTTGCGATGACTCCACCAAGTGTGGCACTTGACATCTGTGGCACATGCAGTGGAAGCATCAGGCCCTCAGCTGCTAGCAGTGCGTTCAGATCTGACATCAAAATTCCGGCTTCAACGGTAATCGTTAAATCACGGACGGGAAAATCAATGACCTGATTAATGCCTCGCAAATCAATTCCGATTCCTTCGGTTCGAGCGGGGACGCCGAATCCAAGGCTCGTCTGACCTCCAAGTGGATACATAGACACAGAGTCAGTGTGGCACTGCTGTACTAATTGGTGCAAGTTATCCTGACTAGACACTGCAACCGCTTCGGTGATCGGTAATGTAGAAAGATCTGTCACTCGTTTTCTTTACCTATTCCTGATATGTCTCTCTCAGTTATCACATTGCAACGGTGCGACTAGGTTTAATTCGTTCGACGCCACAAGCTCCGGCAACGGGTAGCATTTTATGAGGACTCAAACGACCGTCCGGGTTGAACGTGATTCTCAGGCGAGTCATCATCTCGATATCACCATCGGTGAACATCTTGTTCATGAATCCAACCTTCTCT
>CEQU01038767.1_pt1 | contig 15489 bp, 10 predicted proteins | sample 531031 | NCBI WGS metagenome assembly CEQU01 (sample SAMEA2621216, study PRJEB7988) | marine metagenome | isolation source: saline water (ENVO:00002010), including
GCGAAGAAGAAAGCTGCGAAGAAGAAAAAAGGGAAGCAGCCGCCAGAGCCAGAGCCAGAGCCAGAGCCCGCAGGCCCAACTATATTATATACGGGGCAATCAGAAGATCTGCCCAGTTTTACGGACTATGATTTTAGCCGTGTGGGGCAAAGCGAGCAGGGTGGGGTCGCCCCTATGGAAGGGTACGCGGCGCTTGGGCCGGGAATATATTTCCTGAACGATGAATCTGCGGTTGAGAACGTATACAAGAAGCGCGGGAAACTTATGTCTGCGGAAGTGGATGAATCCGCCCACGTTATATTACAAGCGGCCAAGCCACATTTTGGGTTGGACGACGCAGGCTTCCAAGAGGCCATCAATATGCTGAACTCAGCTGCCAAAGAAATAGGCTTCAATAATATAGGGGAAATGTCTGAAGGCCCTCAAAGGGTCCGCGGTGTAAATCACCTTCGTGATGGGGTGAATCCTATTGGGGCTTTTGTTAAACTTCTTGGTAGAGAAAAAGCTAGGGAGCTTCTAGTCAAACACGGCATTAAGGGGGTTAAGCAGGAACTACCGGGAGGTTCGGTTGAGTATTCAATTTTCGACCCTTCAATTTTAACCGTCGAATCTGCCCCTCAAGAGCCAGAGTCAGAACCCCCTGCTCCCGAACCTCTACGTGAAACATTTGAGCAGAACATGATCGCCGCAGGGGCATTAAAGTCCCGATCTGAGGGCGACTGGCCCGTGGCTGCGATGGGAATACCGAATTCGCTTAAGCTAAGTACAATCGAAAAATCGAAAACCGCCCGCACAATTAATCAGGGGATTACAGCGGACCACCCTATTCTAGGTGACAAAATTGCAGATGAGTCAGGTGAAGGTGTAAGACCCCGCAAAAAGTTAGAGGTAAAACAACATTTAGAAGAACACGGAGTATCTATCCCCGACCACCAATGGATGGGGGGTAGGGGTGTGACTTCTTCTGGGGTCAAGTTCGGTGGTTCTACGGTATGGTTGATTAGGGATGTTGACGGAGGTATCTTTGATGATGGGGAAGGAGGTAGACCAGACGAACCCGTTATTCTTTTTAACAACGACCCTCGCGCAATGGCGAAGGCTATGGATGAACTGGGGCACTATTATATTCCGATCCCAGTGGGTTTTAGCGGTGATAAAGTAAACAAGACTTTTAGAGGAGACCGCGCAGGAGAAACCTTATCCCAAGATACGAAAGAAGTTTACGACATTTTCTATCCCGTTGGTTCCGACCTTTCTAAAGAAACCAGTATTCTTGGAAACAAAGAGCGGAGCAGGGTTGCTAACCCAGAAGTTACTACGGGCAAAATTAGCCGGAAGGTTCAGTTCTTGATGCACTTTGTTGACGAGGACACCGCTCTGGAGATCAGAGTAGACGAGAACAATCTTGACGCAAAGACAACCGCTACGGCCCCAAACAAGGTAACTATCGGAACGTATGTCAGGATACTAGCTGATTGGGTCAACAATAACTATGGCAGTATTCAGGTCCCTACTTCAAAGGGAAAGATGGATCTTATTGAAAAGGTTAATGATTCCGAACGGGGGGCGCAGGAAAGGCAAGACATAAGAAGCCTGTACCTAACTGGGTTGACCGCACGTGCGGAACGCGCCGCGGTTGAGGTAGCTCTTATACAAGCAATGGAAAACAAGCGCGAAGACCAGAGTGATGCTGATGCGCTTGTAGCTGCAATAAATGATAACGTCACTATCCCTGAGGATATGGCAAGTGATCCCATGTATGCCGCGGCCTTGAAGATTTTCAAGTCGATGGCGGGGGAAGGTGTTTCTGTTGAGTCTGGGAGAGGTGCCGCAGCTTTTGTCTTATCTGAGTTTTTGATGGGCTCACGGATTGCAACTTCTACAGCTCTTGAAAAAGCACTTAAAAAAGACCCTGATATAGATGTTCTAGACTTTATTCTAGGCAAAGTTGCTGAAGCATTAAAGGCGTCTACTACACGGGGAACTACCCCTCGTAACAAGGGGGCTGCTAATCCGTCGGCAGAGGGGGCAATTAGGCCGGTACCAAATCTTTACAACCCTGCTAGAGACATCATCAAACTACAAGTAGACCGCGCGATGCAGCTCTATGCTGACAATAGTGTGCGTGGGATGTCAAACAGGGCACAAAGTTTAGATCGGGAAGATACCTTTGACAGTTTAGGAGCGGAACTTTCTGGCAGGGGCGATGAAGAAGCAGACAAAGGGGTTGGTGCCGAAGCCCCCGAGGGTGTTGGACGCCCTGCGGATGTGGGCGTCGGGCTGGGGGATGTGGGGGCTGGCCAAGCAAGCGGCCTCGATGTGGGTGAGGGCGAAGTTGTTGAAGAAACAGAGGCGCGTGAGAAAACGAAAGAGGCCCTTGAATTACAGGAACGTATGGAAGCGATTCCTGACTACGAGCCGATTAAAGTTGGATTGGCTTCCGCGTTAGCAACTATTCTAGATGAAAGTCCTGAAGCCAATGCGGCGTTGAATGAGTTTTATGAAGAACTCGATGAAGTAGTTGAGATGCGTGGGGCTCAGACGGCCCAACAAAAATATATAGAAATTGCGGTAAGTCTTCAGAATGCATTGTTAGACCCTTCTGTTGTCGGAGAAGCAGGTTCGGAGTTACGTTTGATCCGCGGAGAATTTTTGAAAAACTTCGCAACTGCTGTCAAAGATTCAAAACTTGGTCTGTTGGCTTTGGCAGAGCTTTTCTCCACTAATGTTATACAAATCAAGGATGTAAAAAATACCTTAAAGGGTCTGCAGGAAACTCATTTCACCCAAGCTGTTGATTCTGTTGCGGGCGCGTCTCTCGACCAGATCGCGGAAGTGGTTAATCTTGAGCGAGCAGTTAGGGGGTCGAGAGCCCCCGCATTCCAAGATAGCCTACACCAGCGGGCGGCATTTAGTCTTAACCGCGAGGAAGTCGCGGCACTGGGGCTTGTTGACGGAGACATTGATAGCGTTCTAAAAGCTATTGAGGATCTAGCTTATGGTGACAGCGCGCTAGGAATACCGACGAGGAGTCGGATTATGCGAAAAGGCGCACTTGCGGAAGCTGGAAAAGCATCTCTGGACCCCAACCTTCAGCTCTCCGCGCGACTGCTCTCGGCTTTCCGCAAAGAGATTAGTGAACTTGATTTTCGTATCGTTCGGGGAGGAACACACTTTGCAGGTAGTTTTGTACCATCGGATTCTTTCGCGGGCACCATTTACTTGAACCTGAATGCCCGTTACGGGGAGGGCGTTAGATCCGTCATATTACACGAAGTCGCTCACGCGGTATTTGCTCGTATAATGGACACCCCCGACTCCGAGCTTACGACCGCGCAAAGAGCTGCGCGTAAGCAGATGGAAGTTCTTTACGACAGAACATATGAGGCATGGCTCAAAGCAAAAGCTCGCGGCAAAGCCGACCCGCTGATGGACTACGTGTTCGGGACAGGGCGTAGGGTGGTCCGCGCTACGGATGAAGGTGGCCTGATAGACCCTCGCACGGGCCTCCAAGACCCCGAGCAGGGCCTGAGCGGTCCTACGTCTGTTGGGGTTGCTGCGTCGGGAGAAGTTATAACGGTGAGTAAGTCAGACGAGGACTTGGATTTGGCTGGAGTGATTGGTGAGCCGTTAGATTTAATCTTACCCCGTACAATAGGGTACGAAGAGTTCTTTACGACGTTTATTAGTTCAGCGGCTTTCCAAGCGGCAACCCGCAAGATAGCAGTGGAGAACAGGAGTGTGTTCCGCCGTATGATGGATCTTGTTGTGAAGCTTGTTAACAAGGAAACCAAGGTAGAGCGTGAAGCTGCCGAAGCTTTGGAGTATGTGTATAATTTTGCTAACTTCAAGAACGCCCCAGAAAATACTTCTCACCTATCTGTTACTCTAAATGAAGAACAGGTGTTTGTGAATCAGCAGGTTAATGAGCTGATCGAAAACCACAACCGAGGTCGCAGAGCGCATAACCATTTGCGGGACATCCTTGGTTTAGATGCGACCGCTGTGAGTATTGCACAAGATCCGTTGCAATTTGAACGGCACAAAACACCCAACGGAGTTCTCCGTAAGTCATGGTTCACGGGGGTCTCCCCAGAAGCCGAGGTTGAGCGGGCTCTTTATGATGAATACGTCAGGTTAGAAAAGGAGCACAACGAAAAAGGCTTGGATGAGTGGGACAATATGGATGACGACCAGAAGTCGGCGTGGAGTGGATACGCACAAACATTGAAGAAAAGACGGTATCGTCTGATTTTTGATAGGCTATTTAAGGATGAGGTTGCTCGGCAAGCACCTGACGGGGTTAGGGTTTTGTATCTCGAAAGTCATGAGAGGGCACCGGGTGTTACAGAACCGGTTGGAAATCGGCTCGCTTACCAAGCGACTCTAGACACGGATTTCTCCCAGTTCGTCGACACACATGGGGCTACGGCCCGCGCCACCGCTGTGGTGTTCGTGATGGATAATCTTTTTGAATATTTCGTAGGTGGTCTTAATCCCCGCCTGAGCCCGTCTGAACGGGTGACTGACGGGGGGTATCTTTCAAATATACTAGGGAGTGAGCAGTTTAAGATGCCCCGAAGCGTTCGCCGCGCCAAGAAGCCCACGGCTGACGTTCCGTCCCCCGAGGCTAGGTTAGATTATTATCGGCTTGACGAGGTTCCGAGCAGCGTTGTGGATGTAGAGTTTAGTGGGTTTGAGGAGGGTTTTGGCGGTCGCACGCGGCGAACGCGCCCACTGACTGTCCGTGAGCGCAAGAGAATTTCTATCTTAAGCGCGTACAGGCTTAAAGATGAGATAGAGTCCGTCGTTTCCGAAGAATTTATTCACGGGGTAGAGAATCTCGTTATCCCCCAAGAACTGAGGGATGAGGTCATAGAAGAATTGGGGGAAGAAGGCCTCATTGAAATGGCATATGAATATCATTATAAATCGCCCCGTCACAGCAAGCAGTACGGGGTTTACGAAAAAGGGGACGACCCTGAGTTTGAAAAAACAATAGAGGATATAAGAGAAGGCTTTAAGCAGTTTAAGGAGGGTAAGCCACGTAACTGGATAATGACATGGATGCTTTCTGAGGGGTTGCGAAGAGAAGTACAGAGGCGAATTAAATCAGGAATCCCTACAGAGCGCTCGACCCTTATACATAATCCGGTCAGCGGCGGGCACTACGCCCCATACGATCCGACTAGACCTATATTCATGCGCTTGGTTAAGCGGCAGCTTACTGGGGTATTCAATAAGCTGCTTTCCCGTATGACGGATCTAAGAGCTGATCTGGGGGGTGCGGTGCCCAACCCTAGGTTCCTTGAAATGGTGCAGCGAGTCCATCTTAGCCTTAAGATGCTCCAAGACGGGGAGCTGGAGGAGCTGGGTTTCAGGGACATCGAGGGTCAGTTTGGTGAGCCGCTAGGATCTATAAAGTTTGACCCCGAGAATCCATCTGCGGGTATCCGAGCTGCTTTTAATACCTTTGATCGGGCAGACCGTATTTCAGCGAGGTTGAAGGACGGCAAAAAACTAAGTCCTCAAGAGGAAGAAGAACACAAACGAGATGTGGAGGCGCTGCTTCGGGAACAACTCATCAATTCTATTGAGATCGGGCACCTTTTCCAGAACGGGGAATTTCAACACCTTTCTGATATCGAAGGCAAGTGGGGCACTAAATACGCCAAGCAATTTGCTACTTGGTTAGCTCGCGGGAAGCAAGACCCACGGGTAATGCGGATGTTAAAAGATTATGAGCGGTGGTCTGAGGCAGTTAACGCTCTCTTAAAAACAGATATGCTTCACATGGAGAAACTCCTGAATGAGGCATTCGGTAAGACTCCGTCCCCCGAAATATTGAAAGCACTGAACGCTGCTGCGGGTACAACCGACAGTCTGGACATTGACCCCGAAACCAAGGCGCGGGTCCACGCCCGCTATAAAGCCGCAGTTGCACGGGTCAGAAAAGAAGTACGCGAGAACAAACGCCCCGCTGAGCATATATCTCCTGAAGCACTTCAGGACATGAAGACTATGCTGGTACATAGGGTAGAAGAACAGCTGAGACTTAACTTGGTTGAAGAATTCAAGGAGACCCAGAAACAGGCAAGGGCTTTCTTGGAGGAGAGTACTCCCCAAAACCCACAGCTAGGAAGAGATGTCGTCAGTGCTATCCTAGCTGTCCGCGCCACTATTGATAGCTTGAGTAAGCTTATCAGTAAACAGTACAAGCTTACTGATGTAAGGGGCGGTAAGATAGGGGTTATCTTTGACCGCATGGGGGGCATCTACCTGACAAGGGGATACCGCGCACACAACGACATCGCTTATTTGCGGGAAGTGATGAACCCAGACGGCAAATTCCAAGACCGAAGGGACGCGGCTTTACCGTTCTTTGAGGGCGAGCAGGTCAAAGTAGAAAAGAAAAAGATAAAAAAGGAACTGCTGGCGTTGATTGAAAGTCTGGATGCGGGCGTCACATTTACTGATCCTGCCCAAGAAGCTGAGGCAAAAATACTCAAGAAGCTTTCCAAAAAAGAGTTGAACCAGCTTGTAACAAAACGCGCTGAAGATTTAGTCACTAGAGATAATAAGGGTGTTGCAGCCTTGAATGAATTCTTAGCGACTTTATTGGATACGGCTGAAGGTAAGCGGGTAGACTATAAAGACATTAAAAAATCCCAAGGAGAAGCTGTAGCTAGCCTCACACGGGTGCAGGTTGATAACCTCAGATCCAAAGGAGATGTTGATGAGGGAGTGCGCTACCTGCTGGGGCAGTTTGGTCTTGAGCGTACCGAAGACGGTTCTTTCGAGGAACACGGCTTAGCTAGTCTCTACGCAACAGTTACCATGCAGACTCGGATGGCTGAGTCCATGACCTTCCTTAATGATCTCAAGGAAGTGGGAGGAGTTAAAGACGGTAACGTAAAAGACGCGTTTGTATTTACCTACGAAGAAGCAGAGGCCGCAGGTTTGATGGAAGCGGGTGCCCGCCCATACGTTAATTTCAGGACTGGGCTTCCGCTTAGACCTCTTAGTAGTAAGGTAGAGGGCAAGGGGTTTGTATCTATGTTCGATCCTTCTCTGGATATGTATGTTCCTGAGGATCTTTATACATCCCTGCAGGCTTACCGAAATGTGAGTCGAGGTAATGCAGCCACCACTCTGTATGACATAGCGGACCGGAGTGGTTCGACTCTTGTCAAGGGGGCGGCGCACCTGACGAATGTGTTCCTTAAGCTGAACTCGTTGTTCATGTTCTCTAAAACCGTTGCGAATGTACCTGCGTATCATTTTAGAAATGCTATTACCGCAGTCACATCGTATGGCATGGCGGCTTTGGTTAACCCTTTTAGCGTCGGATTTGAGTTCGTAATGGCTTTTGGTAGGACCAGAAAAGCAGCACGGGGTGAGAGTAAGGCGAAGGCACTTATTATAGGAAGAGACCCTCGATTAAAAACTACGCGGTCAATAATAGATCAGAGACTTGGAATCGACCAGAGTCAGATGGACCTAAACTACTTGGAGCAGGTCGCTACCCAGAACAGTAAAAACCCCTATGGTATTTTCTTCGATGGTACCAAGGAACTTATGGCGCTCAGCCCTAAGGATATGACCGAGGAGAACCTTGTTAAGAAAGGACTACTGGTAGTGACCAAGGGAGGTGACTACGTTCTGGGGGGAGCTTTTCGGAGGTTGGTCGATTTTGCTCAAGGGATTGATTACGCAGGGAAAAAGGCGTTGTACAAATCTGAGCTTGAGGCGCTTAGAAACGCCCGCGATTATGATAAGAAAAATAACGTAGACACTGGGTTCCTGAACATGACCGAGGAGCAGTTGGAGTTTGAGGCCGCGCGTAAAGCCAGAGCCATGAGTCCTGTATATTCCGAAGCGCCTAATTTTGCAAAATCGTTACGTAGATACAACGCGTTCCATGCTGATCCTTTCCTCTCGTTCTGGTTGGATCAGTTCAGGATTGTCCATAACCAGATGCGCGCCATCCCCAAAGAAGAGATGGAAAGCAGCAATCCGGTCATGCAGGCGCGCGGAGCCCAAAGACTTGCTGCCGCAGTCACAGTACATGGAGGTATGTCCATTGCTCTTCCCATTGCATCGGCTGTTGTTCTGGGGATAAACCCCACAGACGAGGAGGAAGAACTTCTTAAGGAAGCCGCCCCACCGTGGGGTAAACTCAACCAGTACATCTACCTGCCGGGGCACCTGTTAAAGAAGGTGTTGGGTTTCACGGGTCAGGAATTTGAGGAAGACGCATTGTACTCTCTTGACCTCACATACATCAATGCCGCGTCCCCTGTTTTTGATGGGTCAACTGCTGCTATTCTGGAGCTTCTCCGAGGCGACTATCAGACAGCAGCACTGAATCTTTGGCAGGGTTACACTCAAAGGTTTATCAATCCGGGGTTCATTAGATCAACCCTGAAAGAGACTTATGAAAACAAAGACGGCACTGTTTTTAATGAAGGTGACCCTCTTAAGACGAAGATGCTGAAAGGGCTTGGCCATTTTGCAAACCGAGCGGTTGAGCCGGGTAACCTCAGGAGGCTACGCGAGTGGGAAAGCAGTCAGGGAGCTGACGATGAAACGCTGAAGAGGTCTCTTGAAGAGACCATCACTCAGATCATGCTACCGGCATCGCCAAGGAAAGTTCGGCTGGATCTTGCGATTTATAAAGCGGCCCGTTCCCGACAGATTGAGCGTAAGAATCTTACAGATGTGGTTTACCGCACACTACGGGACGGTAGCCGGGATATGGATGGCCCGAAAGGTGATCGTGAGATCGAAGAACTGGCAAAGAGAGTCATTGAACAACGTAAGCGGATAGACGCCGAGCTGGTAGGCATGGTACAAGATGCCATGAACATGGAAGCGGGGGCGATAACCCGCCAAGAGGCTTTGGAAAGACTCAAGTATGCCGGAATCGGACCCGCTAGACGGCGTGGTATTGTTGATTACCGCGCAACAGAACGGTATCTACCTTCGGTGGATATGCGTAGGGAGTTCAATGTAGAAGGTTTCAAGAAAGACCGCTTTGAGCGATTTGAAAAAGCCCTTATTAAATTCGGTCCCAAGGCACGCTTTACCAATGTGGATACGGGTGAAAGGATTGTTATCGAAAAAGGCAAATAAACGTCAGTCGGATTGAGCCTGACTGACTGTGGTCAGGCGACTAGCTATCTTCTTGCCGAGATCATCTGGGTCCATGTAACCATAGAAGGGGTAACCCAGTCGGTTGTTCATGATTGGGAAGATACGAATAGACTCAGGTTCCACGGCCTCGCCCACCACGATACCGTCGATCATGATGGGGAGGCCATTCGGCATGAACTCACGAACCATGTGGATCATGCCGGGGGAGTGATGGTTGGAGTTAATATATGCACAGCCTTTTCCAGACTAGCTACATCCTCTTCCGCCACTTCTCCTCCCAACTCATGCAGTTCATAGCCTGCAGCTAAACCTACACTGAGAATAAACTTCTCACGTTTGCTTACATTGTGGAGACACTTGGATCGGATGGACATATCGGGGGCGTAGCAAATAACAGCCCAGCCATTGACAGCTTCGTTGTCGGGCTTGGATTGCAACTTTACGGTAACTCCGTTAACATCCACTACGTGTGTATTAACTCTGGGTGGTAATTTCATGGTCTCTTGAAGGTCATTCCATCCGAGAAGGGGATGGGTTTGCGGTCAGGTCCTACACCCACCCACCACTTGAAGTCTTCCTGACTTACCCAGAAGTCTAATCCGTAGGCACTGGCGGTTTCGTTCATCCGTCTTTTGGTGGTGGCGGTTAGCCAGCCACCAGAGTTCAACGTAATGGTGTCCGGTGTGAACTCCACTACGTTCGTATCGTGGTAGCGAACGGCGGTCTTCAGACCCATCTTGTCAGACAGGTCGAGTACCTTCGTCGCAGTCTTCCCCTTGAAGGGGTTGCTCATTCTCATTTGTTTGTTCTTTGTACTTGGTTAATGCCCTTTCCATACGGGCGGCGAGGTCTGTCAACCACGGTCCAGTGGACACGGCGTTGATAGTGAGGCTTGTACTGATGTCCTTGATCTCATCAAGGAGATCAGCGGTTGCTTCTCGTTCTTTGCGTAGCTCTTCCCGTAACTCAGCAAGCGGTAGGTGCTGCTGTGAAATACGACGAATAGCTGGCATCCATTTCCTAACATCAATTACACCTTTCATAGGATTACACGGGCTATTGCTTTGGGTTGGGTGTCCGCTTCCGTCGCAGGACAAGAAGCAGGGTTAAGGATACAAGAATCAGGAATAATAATTCATTCATGGTTTCAGTATGGTTTGTGGATGATATATGATTGGTGTCTTTCCCCTTCGTAGTTAAACGTAACGAGGTCGCGTCCGTTAATGTCTTCCTCTATGTTAAGGAACTCGACATTATCCAGACGGACCTCATCTCCATCCAACGTGACGTAGGGTATGTATGGGTGACCCATGATTCAGGAATCAGGAATCAGCATCCTTAACTCGGCAGACGGGGGGTCCGACTTTGTTAAGCCCTTGCTGAATACACTCGTCGAGGGACCAAAGGTCGATGAGACGTCGTCCCCGCTTAGCATTCGTTCTTTTCACAAGAGACGACTGGATAAGCCCGTCTCTTATGAAATCTTGGAGGTAGCGTTCCGAAAGTCCGCTATACTTTGCCGCATCTTTGAGTGTGGCCCATCTTGGTTGTATTTGTTGGCTCATTGTATTGTCTTTTCTATTGTCAGGTTCATGTGTCGATTCAGGAATCAGGATTCAGGATTCAGACTTCGTATTCATCACAGAACCCAAAGGAATCGATCTCATCGGATTGTTCAACGCGGTCTAACCGTAAGCGCATTGCCGCGCAAAACTCAGGGACTGTTATGTCCCCGAAGGATTTCTTCGACTCGATGGACGCCGCGCAATCAAACATATAGTTCATTAACGCACCCGACTCATTCGTGTGGTCTGATACCGGGGGCTTGTTCGCGGTTACACGAACCACGGTACGGGATACAGTGGGGGGTGTGTTGGCTACTTCATTGAGGAACTCAACATATCCAGCGCGGGTGCTGCCCACCTCGTAGGTAACCATAGGTGACTCTGCTTTCTTGGAGGCAGCTTGTGCCTCTGCTTTCTTGTCGAACCATTGACGGCTCTCATCGTTTGTTACTTCGTATATCTTCATAGTATCTAGTTCGGTTTATCCAAGGAGAGTCATGGTTGATTCAGCTTCAGCTTCTGCTGCATCTTCGATAGTCGCGGCAGGGTCGGACATCTCAGAAACTGCCGCACTACGAAGGACTGCGAGGGATTCCTCGTTTTCATCACATAAGCTAAACCCAAAGGGCTTAGGCTCGGTGAAGCCCAGCCGCTCAAACAAGTCTACAAACATAGACCAGTTGGCTCGCAGCTTGGTAAAGCTAGGTATCCGCATACCCATATAACATTCGTTGGGTTGGTAAGCGGAGTCCTCAGCAAGCTTCCCATCCCAGAATCTTTGTGTCTCCCTACAAGCACTCTCGTAATCGTTACGGTAGGTTTCGCTGAAATGGACACAACGTGTCTTCCAGTTTCTATCTACTACCTTATACAAATCCCTGTCGTTGTAGTAGCCATTGCGGATAGTAAAGGGGAACACATCTTCTACAATGTGGGACAATACATGATTAGCCCCGTGCCCCACGGTATCTGTACTCACTTGTTCGGCACTGTACGCCGCACCCAAGGATGTGGAAAAGTCGGCCCACCTATCCACATACTCAAGAGGCTCCTCGGTCTGCACCGCTTTCTTGATTGCCTCAAGCGTGGTCTCAAGTTTCTTCAACTCTGGTGAGTTAAGATACTGGGTCGCAACTGCCCCGAATAAATTACGGGCGTTGACCCGCACCGCGCAGTTGTTGGTGAGGTAATGCGCCCAGCCCAGTTGCCAGTTGCGTTCCGCCATGTCCGTGCCGCATACATCTACAAACACTTTATGGAATATCCTGAGAAGTATATCCATAGGGTCTACAGTTCGTGCCCTTGCGGGGATACGCACTCCGTGCATGGGTGCGGTCGGGAGCTGTATAACACAAGACTTATACAGTTTGTCGTAGGCCCAATTGGCATCACGGCGAGCAAACAAGGTATGGCTGTTGAACAAGGACGACCAACTACCGGGGCTCTCTGAGCCTATGAACAACCATCGTTGGTTACCCTCGGTCCCATCGTCTACTCTCTTGGTTACGGAGTCGGGGATTGCTACCACAAGTGGTACCCAGTCCTTGCGTGTCAGGTCATCGTCGGCAAAGAAGTCGTTGGGGTTTTGGTAGGCCCGTCCTAGATGGTGGTTTGGGTCTTCCCTTAGACTCATATCCTTTGCTTCCCTGCCCGTCACGGCGTAGTCACGATCTTCCTTCCCGTCATCGCGGTAGATGTCGGCACCACTGATGTTTTGCTTGGTCATCAGTACCCCGTTACGGGCGCGGATGAGCGTGGTTTGTGCGTTGCATTTGAACGGTTCTCTATGGAACCAGTCGATTACTTCTTCGGTTTTCATATTAACTTATCTTGGTTTGTGTTGTTTGGATTGACGGACAACAGATGAACCGTCTTTGCATTTATGTGCGCTTCTAATACTTTGTCATCCAGTTGAACTGGAATAATTGAAAAGGTGTAGCGGTTGTTAAGCCATGTGGCTAAGGCTACACGATTGTCCACAGGGACAGAGATCGTACTAAGTTTCAGGTTCGTGACGGCACCGCGCAGATCATCGTGAAATGTCTGCGCGGTACCTTTATCAGCGAACCATACCTCAGTAACGTCCCCGCCTTTGTGCTGGCGGAAAGCTACCAAATGTATGTTCATCAGGTGGTAGCTTGGTCGATCTGGTAGAGGTCGATGACGTCCCCGAACGGATACTCGTCAGCCCCCTTACCCCAAGTGAGCCAGAGGACTGGCACGTTGGGAGGGGAGTCGGGGAAAACTCCCCAACCATCGGTCACGTACACGATCACCCGCGGGTCCACTTGGTTTTCCTCGATCCACTTGAAGGCAGGACGGAAGTCCGTACCCCCACGGCCATGTATCGACTGGTCAACTGGTTGGTACGGGGCATATTCCCGCACCGCGCAGACCCGACTATCAACGTCCATGTGGATTAACCTGTCGGCGTTGAGGGTGTGAACCGATTCCTGAATAACGGAACAGGTCACTTCGTGGACACGGGTGGGCATAGACCCACTGGTGTCATTGACGAACACCAAGGAGCCAATACGCTCGTCCTCCATACCCGCCACACATATGTCGTGGTTGGCAAGGAACCGCTTGTCGGGCTTGGTTGAGCCTTCATCCATGCAGAACTCATCTGCATACTTCTGCAGAATATCCTTCATGTTCAAAGGAGACTTCTGCAACTGCTGAAGTTTCTCCAAGAACTCACCCGGAGCATCACCGCGCAGCTTGGAGGCATGGATGGAGGTAGATAGAATCTCCCGCCACTTGTCCTCCAGCTCGGCAATCTCCTCAGGCGTACCCTTGGGGATCTCAAACTCACCGGGTGATACAGGCTCGGGTATGGGTTGGCCACCAGATTCACCTTCCGGTTTGTCTGGCTGCGTGCCGGAATCGCCCTTGGATTCACCATCCTTGGAGTCATCTGGCTTGGTGCCTTCACCTTCCTCACCACCTTTACCATCACCATCACCCTCGCTCTCGCCTCCCCCTTCTTCGTCTCCCTCGGGAGGCTTAGGTGGTGGCGGTGGCGGTGGTGGCGGTGGCAACTCTTCCTCTTGGAGGGCCTTATAGATAGCCTCCGCGGCCTTCGTCTTGAACCGCTCAAGATCAACACACCCATCCTTGGGCAGGACGATTGGTCTGCTGGATGAATTATTATACTCAGTCAGCAGGTTGTTGATCTCGTAATCGGTAGCGATGTTGGCGAGTCGCCCGTTACCTATCGCAACTACTGAAGCGAAACGAACAAGGTGCCCAAACAAGGGGTGGCACACCTCATGAATGAGGAGGCCGACCAGTTCATAGTCGTTCAGTGTTGCTGTGAAATCAGGGTTGAACCTGATAACACGACCATCCGTACAAGCCGTAGGGATTGTACGGTCCATTACTAACGGCATACCCGCTAGTGCTGGTGCGAAGAACGGGTGGTCCTTCATCACCGTATTGGTCGCGGACTTTAACCGCGTTTGTTGCAGCTCATCTAGAGCTGTGTTGTCTGCACTCATAAGATATAATTTCTTTATGCAATAATGCTATAGCCTCGAAGTCATCTCTGTGTTTTACCCACAGTTCGTAAACGTGGGGCGACCCATACACCCTCATGCTTGGTGACATGATTACTATGTGCTGCTCTGCTCCGTGGGCTTTCAGCCACTTCCTGAACCAGAACATCACAAGCCCATCCCACTCCGCGCCACGTAGTTCGTGGTCAACGGAAGCGGGATGGTTGTGAAGGATGTGGTCTACCAGATCACTACTTGAGAAGCTCATTCTTGTGCTTGAGCTGCCATTGAATCATGGCCGGTACTGTACTCAAGTCTTTTCTCTTACGCCTGAGACGGTTACCAACCATAGACTCCATAGACTCCAGACCATCTGGACTATTGAGGTCGGGGTCAGTCAACCTGTGACTCAAGAGAAGCACATCGGATACGTTGTCCTTCTCCGCAAGGGTCACCAGCTTACTGGCAACGATGTACTTGAGGTCGGGGCGTTCCACGATCCGTCTCAGGTCACAGTTACGGGCATCGGCCAGCAACTCACCGACATCACCACAGGTAGCATAGAGCTGCACGAAGGTGACGAACTCCTGCCCAGCCTTGGCACCTATACACCCACAAACATCTGCCTTGAACAGGCGGGTGTTGTCGGTAGCTACCATCTCGGAAGGATCGGAGTACGTAGTGAGGTACTGATCCAGCTTGGTGTACGAACGGGAAGTAGACTGAGCCTGCTCCCCATCCCACTTGTCCATGTTGTCACAGTAGAGGGACTCGTTGTGAGCCTGAAGGAACCCGTAGACATACTCAGTCTGCGCGTTATCCATCAACCAATCGAGGGTCCCCTTGATCGAGGGTTCCAACTGATAGATGCTGAACCTGTCCATGACTGAAGCAGGCGCACGGCTAGCCTGACAGTGATGCTTCTGCCCATTGGCAGCGGCCACCATCATGGTGTTGCGGGGGAACTTGTAGGTTCCAATCATGCGTTCCAGCACAGCCTGCTGGGCTACCTTGATAACCGAAGCGTTGGCATTGAACAGCTCATCCCAGAAGATGAGATACTTCTTGTCGCAGTCGGGTTCGGGGAACACCTCGTCGATGTACCAAACCATGCGTTCCTTCTCACGATCAGGGACACCGAAGCCCTTGATGTCGTTGAAGGTATTGTAGGACAGGTACACAGGGATGTAGATCATCCCATTGTCGTGTGCAAACTGCTCTACCTGCGCGCTCTTACTGACACCGGGAGGGCCAACAAGAAGTACGGGTTT
>CEQU01007727.1_pt1 | contig 15303 bp, 31 predicted proteins | sample 531031 | NCBI WGS metagenome assembly CEQU01 (sample SAMEA2621216, study PRJEB7988) | marine metagenome | isolation source: saline water (ENVO:00002010), including
GATGAGATTCCAGCTTTGGTACATATGGACAACACTTGTAGAATACAAACAGTTAATCGTGAACAGAATAAAAACTACTACGATCTTATCGAGGCCTTATATAAAAGGAGTGGTATACCTATTGTGTTTAACACTAGCTTTAACCTACACGGTGAGAGTATGGTAGAAACAATCTACGATGCAATCCATACTTGTAATCATTCAGAGATTAATCACTTGTATGTACCCGAAGACCAAGAAGTAGAAATACCTTGGGACATGATAAAAGTTAAGGGTGATGATATAATTGATAACAGCGAAACAAATAGAGACATAGTATAAATACTAATGTGGAACTAATAGAATTAACAGATGAAGCAATCGTTAAACTCCTTGAACAAAAGGAGAAAGAAAACTTTAAGTATATCCGACTTGGAATTACAGGAGGCGGGTGTGCTGGTTTTGAGTATATCTTTGATAGTGTTGACAGTGTCAGTGATGATGATATCGTTATCGACTTTGGTAAGTTACAATTTGTCGTAGACAAGATATCCGTTCCTTACATAAATGGAATGACACTTGACTGGAGAAAGGAAGGACTGAACGAAGTGTTCAAGTTCATCAACCCTAAAGAAAAAGACAGTTGTGGTTGTGGGGTATCTATCAATTTTGATTTAGAACAGGTGGAAGTTGACAAGAGTAAAATCTTTGCAATCCAAGTATAATATGAAACATGAAGACATCATCAGCAAAAGCAAAAGGTAGAAAGCTACAACAGTGGTTTGCAAATCTTCTAGTTGAGAAACTAAACCTTGACGAAGAAGATATCGAATCAAGACCTATGGGTTCCCAAGGTGAGGACATCATCTTAGGAAAACAATCTAGACAAATCTTTCCTTATAGTGTAGAATGTAAGAATCAAGAGAAAGTAAATGTATGGGAAGCCTATGCACAAGCAGAACAGAATTGTAAGGGGTATGAACCAGTGGTCGTGATTAAAAGAAACAGAACTAAACCTTTAGTTCTTGTAGATGCAGAACACTTTGTAGAACTATGCAACAAGTAAATACCTTCTTTCCCTTCGGCCCACCCGTATACATTAATAACATTGACCCAAAGTATGTTGAGGAAATGTTAGAACATGTAGACACTGCTCAAATGACACCTAACAAATACGACAAGAGAGATAGTCTTGCTGGTCGTATCGATGACCAGTATACAATTGAACCTCTTACCAGTGAAGCTTGTAAGGGACATATCCTACAACATGTAAGTCAATATAATTTTGATGTTGGTGGTCAGACTGATACATATGAGATTAGTGGACTATGGGTAAACATTCAAAGATACATGGAACTCAATCCGATGCATAGTCATGATGGGATGTTTTCTTTTGTGATCTTTTTAAAAAACGAGTTAAATAGAGAAGAAACTATAAATAATAAGTTCGACTCAGTAAGAGATACAGAACTAGCAGGACATCTTCACTTTAGATATGGTGAAGGAAACTTCATGAACTGGAATGTTTTGAACCACTGGCCTGAGGTAGGTCAAATCATTATATTCCCTTCATGGTTGCAACACATGGTTATGCCACATTACGAAGAAGACAAATTAAGAATAAGTGTTGCTGGTAACATAATACCAGCGGTATGAGGAATAGGAACATGCGTTCATTTGGAGAAGTCATCCGAGAGGAGACTGACAATAAAAAACCCTATCGCCTAGTGGTGATAGCTGAAAGACGCATGGTCAAGAAGACCAAGAAGAACGCAGACAAACCAGTCGTAAAGAAACCAAGTTCAACATCTAGTAAACTCTACAATCTTGCAAAGGAAGCTGGTTGTGAAGTTTATAGTGTCAGAGTCAACGGTGCATATATCGAGAGAGCAGACGATGGTGTAATTACAATTCATAACTCAGATGATGAGAAAGGATTTCATTTAGATGGTGATACAATCATCATGGTTCGTGGTGCAGTCACTACAAAAGATTCATACTTAGATTTAATTTCACAAATAGAACGATACGGTTTTCCAGTGGTAAACTCTAGAGAGTGTATCGAAGTTTGTGCAGATAAGTTTAGAACTTATCTTAGACTACAAGAGATTGGAATGAACCAACCTCGTACAGTCTTGATTCCAAACGAAGACCCTGAGACAGTCGACATGGCTGCAAAAAGATTAGACAATGAGTTCCCTATGGTTCTCAAAACTCTACAAGGTGCAAAAGGTGTTGGAGTCTTATTAGTAGAAACTGAAAGGTCTCTACAATCAACAGTCAGTCTTGTTTACAAGATTGATCCAACTTGTGATATTCTATTGCAAGAATATATCGACATGGAATATGATGTCCGTGTTATGATAAACAACAGAAGAGTTATCGGTGCAATGAAAAGGAAAAAGATTATCGATGACTTCCGATCTAATATATCTCAAGGTGCAGACGCTGAAGAGATAGAACTTACAGAACTAGAGAAAGAAACATGTTTGATAGCTGCAAAGGCTGTCAATGGTCAGTGGGTAGGTGTTGACTTCATCCCGTCAGATGATAGAGAAGGAGAAGCACCATTCATTCTAGAGGTAAATCATTCGCCAGGGACTCAGGGAATATCTGATGCACTAGGTGAAGAAGTGACAGAAACAATCATAGAAGATTTCTTTGACAGAGACATATGGAAGAAGAAGGCAACTGAATGTGGCGTTCTAGAGACCATAGAGGTCGATGGTGAGACGATGACAGTTAAGTTGGACACTGGGAACAGCGCAAACGCTTGTGCCTTACACGCCGACTCTTACGAGGTCAAAGGGAAGGTTGTTCACTACAAACGAAATGGTAAAACATTTAAGAAACCTCTACAAAGAATGATGACTTTAATCAAACCCGCAGAAGAAAGACCTATAGTCAAGTGTGAATTAAACTTCTTAAATACTATATATGAACAAGAAGTTAGCTTAGACCAAAGAGGAAACATTCCGTTTTTGGCAAATAGAGATTTTATGAACAGGGCTAACTTGATGATTAACCCATCAAGAAAGTTCCTATTGACTAATAAACATGATGACGCAAAAGACTAAAACAAGTATCCAAGAGAGGATGCAGAATAAAGCATTTGAGGCTTTAGGTGAAGTCGAGCATCAGATAGACCGACTCTTAGATAAGAAGAAGTCTTCTTTCAGTATGTACAAGTATCTTAAAAGAATAGATTACTCAGGTCGTGTTGTAAGTTACATGAAAGGTTTTGCAAAGAATACTTTATATGAATTACATAATGAAGAGAAGTGTGACCAGTTAGATGAAGCATATAGCTTTCTTACTGCAAAACAGAAAGTAAGAGTAATCAAAACATTAGAGACATGGGAATCAGAAGTCGAACAGTATTGTGAAGAGTACAAACCAGTTCGTAGGATTAGACCCAAGACTCCAGCTCAATTAGTTAAGAAGTTACCATACCTAGAGGAATGGAAACAATTCAAATCAATAGACCCCGAAGAAATAATTCGTGCAAGATTATTATACACCTACAATACTTCAAGTAAAAAACTAACTAGATTTGAAGGTCACTTACAGGTAAAAGGTTCCCGTATTAATGGGTTCGATTCATGTAAAGAAAAGACCTTGACAGATTTGGATTTACTTGATAGACTATATAAAGGTGGTAATATTATTGCTTCTAGATTCTTGGATGAGATTCCAAGGTCAAAAGAAAAGGATGGAAACGATTTAATTACCAAGAATACATTATTAGTAAAAGTGGTTAAATGATACTTATAGATTTTAGTCAGACCATCATTGCTGGTCTGATGGCTCAGTTAAAAATAACTGACGGAGAAATATCAGAAGATATGTTAAGACATATGATTCTGAACTCACTGAGGAACTATCAGAAAAGATACTCCGATGAATATGGTGAAATGGTACTATGTACTGATGCAGCCAATCCATGGAGACGAGACTACTTCCCATTGTATAAAGCAAACAGGAAGAAGTCTAGAGATAAGGATGATAAAGATTGGGGGTTGATCTTCGATACACTTCACAAAGTGAAAGAAGAGATTAGAGAAAACTTCCCGTATCGTTTCATGTATGTGGAGAATTGTGAAGCTGATGATATCATTGCAATCCTTACACAACATGCATATATACTTGCACCAAATGAAAAGGTGTTAATTGTGAGTGGTGATAAAGACTTTCAACAGTTACAAAGATATGGTCAAGTGACACAATGGTCACCAAATGTAAATAAGTTTATTGAACCCGAAGGTGGTGCAGAAACTTTCCTTAAGGAACATATACTCAAGGGAGATAAAGCTGACGGGATACCAAACATTCTATCCAATGACAATTGTTTAGATGAAGGTATAAGACAGACACCACTAAGAAAACCTATACTAGAAAAGTATATGAGAATTACTATTTCTAGCGATGATAAATACTATAGGAACTATCTAAGAAATCAAACCTTGATTGATTTTGATTTCATACCTCAAGAGGTAAGTGATAGAATATTAAATGAGTATGAGAGTACAGAACCAGTAAGAGGTAAAGTATTTGACTACCTAAGAACTCATAGATTAAATGAGTTACTAAATCATGTAGAGGATTTTGCATTATGAGCGAAAAGAAAAGAGGAAGAGGGAGACCAAAAGGTTCACCCAATAAACCAGTAATGGAGTTGATTACAGAGAGAGTCAACCTAACAAAGAATGCAGATGTGTTCGAGATTCTTTGTCAAGCAGAGATAGTTGCACAGGAAGATGCAGACAAAGCTGCAAATGGTTTAAGAGTATTCGGAGAGTCAAACGGTGCAGTGCAACGAGTGTGTCAATGGTACTTTGATTCTAATATCAACAGTACATTACCCGAAGGGCCTACACCTTTTAACAAGAACGAAGCACCAGCTTCAGACTTGACTGAAACACAATTGAGATTTGAATTCAGAAAGTTCAGATACTTTGTGACAGAGGAAGTGCCACAGGTTCGAAGAGAAACCATGTGGATTGAGTTACTAGAAGGCATCCCTGCTAAAGAAGCAGAAATGATTGACCTTGTAAAAGATGGGAAATGGCCATTCAAAAATGTCACAGTTGACATCGTGAAAAGTGCTTTCCCAGAGCTAAAGATTAACTAAATATTAGTGTCCTCCGAGACTATACATAGAAATGTACACAGTAGATTTCATTAGTGTGTAAAGAAATTAATAGTCGTGTAGGACTCCATGGAGTATAAATTATGTCAAACGATAAAGTGAACCACAATGTAGAACCCACTACATTTGCTCAACCCGTACCTGAGAAAACAGAACTGGAAAGAATACAAGAGCGTATTGCAAATTTCAAAGTTAGTATCTCACCAACAGTCGCACAACTTGCACAGGTTCTTATGAACCAGTCATTACAGAACCCAACTAAACCCGAAGACCTAGATGGTTATGTACAAGTGAGAAATGAATTGAAACTTGGTCTTGATGAATATCAACAACAACTTACCAATGCACAAAGTAGAATGGCTCAGTTACAACAGGAACATGAGATTGCAAAGTCTACTGAACTTGCAAGAAAAGAAAATGATTTGATAGCTGCAAGAGACGGTGAGAGAAAAAGAAGAAAGACAGCAGAAGAAAAAGCAAGACAACTCGAAGCTGTACTTGCATCCCATGGAATCAATATCGATTTAGATGGTGACGGTAAAGTTGGTCTCAATGTTGGGGAAGAAACAGAGAACCTAACTGCAGAACAACAAGTGACACTAAAGAAATTACTTGACGAAAGTAAAGCTGCAACAGGTGGAGTTAGTCGTGCATTCGAACAAGCAAGAGCAAAGAATCCTCTACCACCTACACATCCAGCAGATGGTGGTGAACACTTCACAGAAGACCCAGCACTTGCAGAGAAAGTAGAAGAGACTAAGAAGTCTTTCAAAGAATGGGATGAGTATGCAAACGAAGCTTCAGATGAGAATGGAGTTATTGCATCAGGTACAACTACCGAAGAGTTCAACGAAGAGGTTGCAGAGGTAGAAAGTGTCTATGACAATCCAGCTTACGATGAACCAGTCACACCTGATTACGGAAGCAAACCAGTTATCTCAGATACTAATCAACCTGATATCATTGAAGAAGAACTTGCAAAAGCAGAACAAACTGAATCTGAAAAAATGCAAGACGAACTAGAACCTATCATTCCACCAAATGTTAGAATGGTTGAAGAGGATGATATTGCAGAGTTTGAAACACCACCCACAACAGAAGAAGAAACAGTTGAGGTAACAATCCCTACAGAGTCAGAACTAAAAGGAATGACTAAGTCTAAGATTCAATCAGAAGCTTTAACTCTTGGTTTCACAGGAGTGACAACAAAAGATTCTAAATCTAAAATGATTGAAAACTTTGTAACTGCAACAGAAAAGTTCATCAGTGATCTACAGGACAGTGGTGAGTTTGTAAGTTTACAAGAAGATGGAGAAGAGGATGAGAATCCTTCCGATGACAGAGACGGCGGATACTTCAAGTAAAGGCACCGCCACTTCTCATTACGATTACCTAAGATTCGATTTGCCATGGGATATGGTCAACATAGTTGGATTCAGATGGTATAGAAATTTAAGAGTATATCAAGACTCACTCGATAGTAAAAAGTTCTACCTATCCGTATTACCTTTAAACAAACCCGATGCATGGGAGTATCGAGGTGATGTCATGTATCAGAAAAAAAATGGTTGGATGAACTCTAAAGATATCAACATAGAAGTAGACGATGTCTATACTATGATACCAAAAGAATATCTACAATCATGGGAAGCTGATAGTGAAGTAGAGTACACTTATGTTCCCGAAACTGAAACAGAGGAAAGACATGTCGAAGTCAAACATTCCAGTTACAGCAGTTGACCAGTTTGACTTTCTTGAACATCGTAAAGAGCAAGAACAAAAGCATTGGAGTAAAAAATTAAGAGATGGCCACCCACTTGATTCGATTCTTACGGTTGAAATTAATACTACTGAGTTGTGTAATAGGACATGTGTCTTTTGCCCAAGGCATGACCCAAAAGTATTTCCCAACAGGAATCTACATCTTACAGTTAAGGGTGCTCAAACCATTGCAGAAGAATTAGCAGATAATCAATATCAAGGTAAAATATCATTCAGTGGATTCGGAGAGAACTTACTTAATCCAAACTTCATAGAGATAGTAAAAGAGTTTAATTTTCATCTACCCACTGCAACATTAGAATGTAATACAAATGGTGATAAACTAGATTCAATATATGCAGCCAAGTTATTCAGAGCAGGCTTAGATTTATTATACATAAACCTTTATGATGGTGTCGAACAGATAGAACATTTCGACCACATCATGAATAATGCTGGTATCAAAGAAGAACGGTATAAGTATAGAATGCACTGGGGTGACTTTGAGAAACATGGTTTAATTTTAAATAACAGGAGTGGTACAATTGACTGGATCGGAATCGAAGAAGAAGACATCAAAAATCTTATTGGCAAGCCTTGTCATTATCCTTTCTATAAGCTTTTTGTCGATTGGAATGGAGATGTATTGTTTTGCTCAAATGATTGGGGACGAGAGCATGTCATCGGGAATCTGTTACAACAGAGTCTATTTGATGTTTGGTTTGGAAAACCAATGGCCAAGATAAGAAAGAGATTAATGAAAGGTGATAGATCACATTCACCTTGTAACAAATGTAGTGTTGATGGATCACTATTTGGAAAACCATCATTTGATTTAATTAAGGATTATTATGAAAGCTCTAATAACAGGAAAGACTAAACTCGCAGGCGCAATCATTTCAGAGTTCCATGAAGAACAAATCATGGATGAGGTGATTGAATTCGAATCTTGCAGAGTAGGTGAAAACATACCTTGGAAACATTACGATGTATTCATTAACAATGCATGTGTAGGTTTCTCTCAAGCAGAATTACTTAATGATGTATTTCATGAGTGGAGAGATGACCCAAACAAACTCATCATCAATATCTCAAGTCGAGCTGCAAAACCTAATCTCTCTCAGGGATATTTGTATTCGTCTCAGAAAGCTGCACTCAATCATCTCGCTGACAATCTAGTATACAACTCAGATCGAAGGTGTGGAATCGTAACACTAAATCTTGGACTGATAGAACATGATGAAGTACCATCATTAACATACGAACAGATTACAAATATGATTGGTGTAATCATGGTTGAGTGGTTTACAGGTGGTGTATACATGAGTGAAGTCACTATTCAGGATAGAGATAATTACAGAGAGAACCAACAATTCAAATCTGATCTTAAATCTATCGAAGAAGATTATTACGAGTTTACACATTAATTTGATATAAATATATACATGGCAGAAATAGAATACAACGATTTTGGATTTGCAGCTCTCGACGCTGATGAGCTGAAATCCGTAGACTCAAAAATTTCTTCAGGCGTTGCAGATGCAAACGCTGTCATCGACAAACTTGATAACTTCATCAGACCTTTGTTAGAGAACCTTGCAAAGGATTCCGATAAGGACTATATCTATTGGCCTAACAGGGTAGATGTAATTAACAAGAAAATCTTAGAACTCGACAAAATCCAAGCAGGATTATAAAACCCACTTTACTTTGCCTCAGGCTTTTTGATATACTGTACTCTATATTAACTATTGGAGTACGAAGTGGCGTTATACGAAAATTTTGTCAATGACAATGAAGAGAAGATAGTTCGGATGGGGAGAAATCTTATCACCCTATGTGAACTGAACAAACTATATCCAAAGGATGATGATATGTGGAATGCAGCTGTGACTGCTGGAAATAAGTTGGTGACGATCAATACCACCTATGGTATGAAATCGTTGAAGGAACTTAAGACCAAGGAAGCAAAAGCAGTATCTCATTATTTGGACAAATATGGCCTTGACCATGAGGCCATACCTATGGTACAATAGCTGTACGGTGAAAAACTGGGGGATGGGATAAAAGGTCAAGTATCACAAAATCCACAAGTATTACACGATTGATGTGTGCGACCTTCCCCACCTTTTCGAGGTTATGACCCTTTAGTGATAGGGGGTCTCAATCGGATGCTCGGAGTATGCAAACCCTACTGCCCTGACCTCACCCTTTAGGGGCCTTGACAATGGATAAGCTTTTTTGATATAATATGCTTATAGATTGAAAAAGGAGACAGTATATGGATAAAGAACTTCAAGTATTAGTTGAGAAACTTTGTGATGACTTAACTAATGCAATGCATACACGATGGGAACATTCCCGTGGTGTCACAACTCACAACTATTCTGTAGGTCAAAAATACATTCGTATTTACTCAGAAGAGAATGGTTCCATGAAATCCGCATGGGGTTTTATTAACAAGAAAGATTTTAATCACTTCAAGAAAGGTGATGTTCTTAAGTGTGCTGGATGGAAGACACCAGCGTTGAATCAACCAAGGGGTAATCTCTTTAACGGTTATGATATCAATCCTAACTCAATGAGATTGTACGGCCCTGACTACTTAAGATAATGGACATGATATTTGGAATAGTGATTACTCTCTTTATGGGAGTATTCGCTTTCTACTCATGTGTTATAGTAGAAGAAGAAAAACGAGGTGAGAAAATCACCCTACCATGGGAGAAGTAATGTTAGAATTTATTGGATTACTTACATGCATATATCTTGCAATTAAAATCTTCCCAAGTGTAGTTAAGTTTACAGTCAAACTTGCAGTTGCAATTATACTAATCATACTTGCAATCTTAACTTATTTTGCATACTTCCCACCACACTTTGAAATCCTGATTGCATGAAGAACTCAGTACGAGATATCTATCTTACTTTCAACCATGGTGCCATGGAGTTTGGTAAGTTGCATTCTGCACTAGAGAAAGCTCTTATGGTAGATGAGGGTGTCATCGTTGAGTTTGGAACAGGACGAGGTGTAGCAGGTCGTCTCATGATGCCCATGCTTCACGGACAATGGTATTATACAGTTGATCCATATGCACCATATAATAAAGGTGATATCGATCCATGGGAAAGTGTCAACCAACATCAGAAAAAAGGTGATGATTTTTATATTCAAGGAAAGGAAGCTACACTAGAACTTCTTTCCGAACTCGCTGACAAAGTCGGCTGCACCTTTCGTCATATGGATATGACTGATACTGCATTTATTAGACAATCAAATGAGAGGTTCAAATTTGTTTATGTAGACTCAGACCATACATTAAAACATGTCATGAAGATAACGAATTTACTTGTACTAAAAGACAAGGTTGTAGATGGTGGAATAATAGTCTATGATGATATATCATGTTATGAACATGATACTGTAGACGGCTATCTAAAGGGGAAGGGTTATGCATGTGTAGGTCGTGGAGATTTCAAAGCAGTTTATATCAAGGGCCTTGACAATGCCTCTGGCTTTTTCGTATAATAAGAGTATGGATAAAATTAGAATTTGTGGAAACCCAATTTACAACGGTAAAGTCAATTACGGTGCAGATATCGAAATCCCTGTACCTAGTGATCTAGTACCTCTTGTTCTTTCGAACAATGGAGACGACTGGGACTTGATGTGTTCAAAATTACCTAGTTACGGGTTCATGAATCCTATCGGTAAGGTTATGATTTCACATCTTCTAGTCAATGGACAAAGGAGAAAATTTCACTAATGGATTGGTTAAAAGAAGCAATAAAGAATTACGATAAACTATCAGAGTCAGAACAAGCTCATGTTGATGCAGCTCTAGACTCGATGGATGATGATAACACTTGTATGTGTGGCAAAGAGATTGACTCTTGTCCCGAAGCATACGAACATATGACAGGAGGCTATTAATGTCAATTGAAAAACTAAATGAACTTGCAGACAAAAAGTGGGACTTGGAAGCTGCAGTTCGAAAAGTCAATGATGAGACTAAAGTCATCAAGTACGATAATATCCCTAGTGAGATTTATCTAAAGGTTACTAACATTGCTGAGGAAGTGGGTATGGATGTATCCGATTCATCAGAACTGGAATGGAAAATCAAAGAGGTTCGTGAAGCAGTCAATGCTCTAGAGTCTGCAATCTACAATTTGGTAGAACCATTCGAGGATGAGCTCAGGACTGTTGAGTGTGATTACGATGAACTTGAAATGGATATGGAAGACCAAGACTTTGGTCTAGCATCGGTGTCCTAATGGCTCTTACATATTTAAAAGAGATTACCGATTGGGGTGAACACAAAGTCAAGAACCACACTTATATCTTCAATGAGAAGGGACAGAATGTTGGTTACATCAAAACTGGAACTAAAGAGGAGCTCTTTTACAAGACTCCCTCTAAGCTCTTTTCTAAATCACGAAGGAAGTTTATTAAACTAAAGAGGTAATTATGTTTGTTGCAAATTTTCTAGGTGGGCCTGATAGGTCTAATTACAAAGAACCGATTAATGTCAAAATTACATTGACTGATTTCCTATTGTATTATATAATGGGAAGTAACTGGTTTATAACACATCTATCTAAAAAGATGGGATACAATTATGCCGATGATTATTTCGGTGGAGTAAGGATATGGATAAAATAAAAATTCTATGTTTAGTAGTCCTAGGTTTTTGCCTAGGTTTTTTTAGTGGTAAGGCATATGGGTTCGATGAAAACGGTGAAGCCTTTTGTCTTGCACAAAACATTTATTTCGAAGCTGGGAATCAACCCCTCGCTGGAAAACTTGCAGTCGCTCATGTAGTCAGGAATCGCGTTGAGGATTCTCAGTTTCCTGATACTTACTGTGGAGTGATTTATCAAACTAAGAAGTGGAGAACTTCTTGGACAGGTAATCAAGTTCCTGTGTTGGGTATGTGTCAGTTCAGTTGGTTCTGTGATGGTAAGTCAGACGAACCAAAAGATTCAAAGACATGGATAAAGTCTGTGCAGATTGCAAACAACTTTATGATGAATGACCCTCTCGATATTACTGAGGGTGCTATGTGGTATCATGCAAATTATATCTATCCCTATTGGGCAGAACATTTGAATGAGACTGTAGTTATTAACGAACATATATTTTATAAGTAATGGGTTATCTTAATTTAACAAGTTCGATTAGGTATGGGCCTCATGGTAAGAAAAGAAAGACCAAGGCATTTACTCAGAAATCGAAAAAACAGAAGTATCAAGAACTGATACTAGAACAACAAAAAGTATTTGACCGTGTCGTGAGAGAAGTCTCAGAGACGAAAAAGATTCCGTCCTTGTTACACAAAGGTGGTGGACATGGACAGAAGAACCTTGAGTGGGAAAGAGAGAAACTCAAGATATCATCCCAATACACGATTGCACCAGCTTACAACAAGGGTGCATATCAGGTGATTGGTAAATCAAACATCAAAGACATAGGAAAGTAATATGGCACAACCACAACAACAACAACAGCTTCGATTTCAGAATAAGCAAATCAAAGACCAAGCGGAATCCATTGAAGAGCAAAGGAAGAAGATTGCAGAATGGATTAAACAACAACAAGACCCAAGACACAATCAGGAGTAATGATAGAACTAGCAAGACTACATAACGGTGAAGATGTATATGGAACCTACGAAGAAGTAGAAGAGTATGCAGAGAAGAATGATACATGTGTAGTGAGATATTATGACCATGTAAATCCTTCCACCGTTTACAACAAGTTCAAATGGATTGGACAAGGACTGTCTGATCCATTTGCAGTCTCGGTTCCTTTCGATTATAGAGAGGGAAGGACAAGAGGAAACTTCAATACCCGTGGTGTTGACCAAGACAAATTTTAAACCATATTGACTATATTAACAAGGAGTGATAAAATAGTATTATGAATTATCGAAACAATATCTTTCAACGATTCACTATGTGGGTTGTTGATTGTTGGAGAGTGGTAATGGACAATAGGTTCAATCCACTTAAACACATACCCGACCCAAGTCTACAGATGTATTTTACATTAGTATTATTTGTAATGTGGTCTGTATATTTTGGATTTGTTGCATCCTATTATATGGGATGGTTAGGTTATGACATCGTGATGAGTATCATAGTTCACATGGGTGTTATCATACCTATCGGTTTTACCAATGCAATATTCATGGACGCTGAAAGAGAGAATGCACCATGGTTACATAGGTGGAGACTGAATAGAGACTTAGACCAACAAGATATAAATCTTAAGAAGTCTAACTATGAAAAAAGAATCAAGTGGGATATCGATCACGAAGCATGAACATCTTTTACTTACATAAAGACCCCGTAGAATCTGCAAAGTTACATTGTGACAAACATGTATGCAAGATGATTATTGAGTACGCTCAAATGTTATCTACTGCACATAGGATGTTAGATGGTAAAGAATATATCAGTCAAACATTAGGTGGTCGTAGAATTAAAAGATGGAAACATCCCAATTCAAATATGGAAGGGGTCTTGTACAAGGCCTCCCATATTAATCACCCATCTGCAATATGGGTTCGAGAGAATGCAATACAATATCAATTTATGTATGATATGTTTGTTGCACTATGTGATGAGTACACATATCGTTATGGTCGTATACACATGACCGATGAAAAACTCAGAGATTTACTGAACGAGATTCCTAGAAACATGGAACTAGGAACATGGAGACAACCACCACAGGCCATGCCTGATGATGTCAAGACAGAATCAAGCTTAGAAGCGTATCATAAATACTATGCAGTCTACAAGAAAGATTTTGCAGTGTGGACTGATAGACCCGTCCCACAATTTATGAGTGAGCTTCAATATGCCTAATTACGATTTTCTAAACAAGGAAACAGGTGAGATAAAAGAATACTTTATGTCTTACAAAGACCTTGACGAATTCAAAAAGAACAATCCCCATTTACTACAACAAGTATCTGCACCTAATATCGTAGGTGGACACGGTGACCGTGTCAAGACTGATGATGGATTTAAAGAAGTGTTATCTAAAGTTGGTGATGCACATCCAGGCTCAGTTGTTCATGAGAGACATGGAAGTAAAGATATCAAGAGAGAGAAGACAGTACAAACAATCAAAAAGCATGTAGACATACAGTCTAAAAGAAAGTAAAATATAACTATGACTAAAGTGAGAACTACCCTACTAGACCTTCATGACCTAGAAACATTAGACCTTAAAACAGAATCAAGGGATGGTAAAAGATATTACATCGATAGTAAAGGTGCAGCTTATCCTAGTGTCACTACAGTCGTTGGTCTTAAGACTAAAGAACAAATCAAATTGTGGAGAGAACGAGTAGGTGAAGAAACTGCAAACAAGATTTCTACATCAGCTGCAAAACGAGGAACATCTTTCCATCAAAACATAGAAGACTATCTCAGAAAAGATAAAGAGTTTATCGAGTTTGATAACATCATTCAGGAAGGAATGTTTCGTGCAGTCAGACCTGTACTTGATGAGATAGTTCCTATTGCATTAGAGGCTCCACTGTTTTCAGAGAATCTTAAGATGGCTGGAAGAGTGGATTGTGTTGGAATGTTTGATAATAAATTATCTATCATTGATTTCAAATCAAGTGCAAAACCTAAAAAGGAGTACATGGCAGAAACATGGTTTATACAAATGACTGCCTATGCAATCATGGTTGAAGAACTAACTGGACATGAAATAGAAGAGTGTATGGCTCTTGTTGGTGTAGAAGGTTCTTCTGCTTTTCAAATGTTTATCTGTGACCCAAAAGATTATGTAGATGATCTATGGCAACTGAGAAAACAATACACAAACTTATACGGGGTATGATGATTACTAGAAAAGAATTCAGTGAACAGGTGGAGAGATTGATTGCCACTGGTAAAGGTAATACTGATGTTATGTCAGCAATAATAAAAATATGTGAGGTTAATAAGGTTGAACCTGAGAGTGCAAAGAGATTAATATCAGCACCTCTCAAAGAAAAGCTGCAAGCTGAAGCAGAAAAACTCAACATGATTAATCGTGAAACAAGAAGTCAGTCAACATTGGCTGGATTCTTTACGGAGAAAAAATAATGGAAAAAGGTGATATCGTAACGGTAGTTACAATTAGTGGAGAGTATGTTGGTGTACTCGAATCATTCGAAGATGCAACTGTGGTTCTTAATAAACCACGAATGGTTGTTCAAACAGAAAAGGGTATGGGATTTGCACATGGTGTTGCAGTTACAGGAGAAGAGAATCCTGATACAGTTACATTCTTAAATGTTGTGTATGTTATCCCAACTAACGAAGGGGTAAGTAAAGCTCATACTGAAGCAACTACTGGTATACAGTTAGTTAAGTAATGACAAGTCGTGAAGGATATGATGCAT
>CEQU01061751.1_pt1 | contig 15295 bp, 8 predicted proteins | sample 531031 | NCBI WGS metagenome assembly CEQU01 (sample SAMEA2621216, study PRJEB7988) | marine metagenome | isolation source: saline water (ENVO:00002010), including
CCCGGGGGACGCGACCGGCGCGTGCGTATCCTGCAGAAACACGCCACCTACGCGGCGATGGTCGAGTCGGTGGATAATCAGGTCGGGCGGGTGCTCGACAAGTTGCGTGAGTTGAACCTCGACCGCGACACGATCATTTGTTTCACCTCGGACAACGGCGGCCTCTCCACCAGCGAAGGTTCACCGACGTCCAATCTGCCGTTACGCGGCGGTAAGGGCTGGCTGTACGAGGGCGGTATTCGCGAGCCGTTCCTGATCGCCTGGCCCGGTGTGGTGCGGCCAGGCGGTGTGGAGGACACGCCGGTGATCAGTACCGATTTTTATCCGACGCTGCTCAACCTCGCCGGGCTGCCGGCTGAACCTGCGCAACATCTCGACGGGGTTAGCCTTGCCCCGCTGCTGCTGAACGATGGCCCGATCAAGCGCAGGGATTTGTTCTGGCACTACCCGCACTACAGCAACCAGGGCGGTTTCCCCGGCGGGGTGATTCGTTCCGGTAACTGGAAGTTGATCGAGCGTTACGAGGATGGCCGCACGCATTTGTTCAACCTCGACACCGACATTCACGAACGGTCGGACCTAGCCCGGCGCTACCCGAAACGCGTCAAGCAGATGCGTGACCGGCTTCACGCATGGTACGGGGAGGTGGATGCGAAGTTTCTTAAGGCCAAGCCGAACGGCCCGCAGCCGTGGCGGCCGTGACGCTTTAGCGGCGGACGATTCGCAGCCGGTAAAACATCACCGGGGCCTCGGCGGCCGCAGCCTGATGTGTCCAGCGACACTCCAATCGGCGGTCCCGCTGCGTGACAGTCTGCACGGCATTGAGCGGACGCCACACCCGCAGGTCGGACGAGCCCTCGGCGATCAGGCGCACGTCGGTCGCGGCGGTGTTTTGCCACGCAACATAGGAGGCGCGCAGCTCCAAGCCGGCTTCCCCCTCCAGATGCTCGACGGTTAACTGTGGCGGCTCCGGCGCTTGGCCAAGCGCGTATTCCACGAGATCCGCCTGGCCATTGTTGTTGGCGTCGAGTAGTGGATTCATCAGGTAACGGTGGCCGTCGCCCTTCCCCGGCGTACCGCCCTTGGCCGCGCCGGGCAGCCAGTGCTGAGATTGGCCAAGCGCCTGGCTTGCGCCATGGAAAACAAGGCTCGGCCCCTTGCCGTCGGCCGCGCTTGGCCAAGGGGTACCGTCGCCGTACTCGACGCTGGCCAACGTTTCGCCCTGCGCGTCGACCAACTCGAGTAGTTCGCCCTGATTACTCAGGTTGGCCTGATACACACCGGCGATCGGCAGGTCGAGGCCAAGCGCCTGTTGCATGTCGTACTGGCTCTTGACCAGCAGCAGTCGCCCTCCCGGTGACAACAGCGTGTTTTGGGTTTTCGAAAACCGGTACCTCACCCCGACGCTGAACCGTGCCCCTCGCAGGTTCACCGCGTGGCCGGACACATTCTGCAACTCGATAAACTCCAGCTCGCCGTTGACGCTGGGGTGATAGTGGAGTTCAGAAAAAATGAGGTCGCCCGGGGCCACCGGTTTTTCCGTCCAGTAAAAGGTCTCGTTCAATGCCGACCACTCGCCGTCCTTGAGGGCGCGCGCCCGGACTATGGTGTTGCGGTCGAGCCGCAGCGGCTCAGACCGTGTCTCCGTCTCCTCCGCCACGTACAGCGCGAAGTCAAAGCTCACGTCGGAGCTGGTCGGCTTGGTCTGGTGCACCTCGACCGCGACCACGTTGCGCCCACTCCGCAGCAACCCAAGCGGCACGGTGAACTCGTGAAAATCGTTCCCGTCGTCGGAGGTCGCATTCGCCAGCGTCTTGCCGGTAACCGAGCCTCGGCGCATGTTGTCGCGTGCCACCTCGGCGCCGTTTAGGTAAACGATCGCCCCATCGTCACGCTTCAACTCCAGCCGAGCGGAGACCGCCCGCTCGAGCGACTCCAGCGTGAACGCGTGCCGAAAATAAGCCGTGATGTGTTTGCTATTCTTGTCGCCGCCAAAGTCGATCGGCGTTGCCTCGTCATCCTCCCCATAGCCCAGCTCGGCCTTGCCGCTTTTCCACTCAGCATCGTCAAAGGCCGGGTGTTTCCAGTTGGCCTCCGAGTAGTCCTCGTGGCCCTCAACCAACAGGCTGCTGCCAAGGTTCTCGCCAACGTCAGAATATTTCCAGACCGCACCTTTCGTGATCGCCGCCCGTTCGTTGATCGCATCCAGGAACTCCATGGCGGCCGGGGCAATCGTCCCGTCCGGCAGCCGGGGATCACTGCCATCAGTGGTGAAGTAGGCGACGCCGTGCTTTGAGAGGAAACGAAGCGCACTGCCGGCCTCCACCCGGCCGGTGGGCAGGCTCGGCACCGGCGCATCAATCGCCGGATAAAAACCGGCGGCACGGTATTGCGAGACGACCTCCTTCGTCCGGTCCGGCAGCCAGTCCTCGATGATCTTGTCGCGCGCGGAGGCCCACGAGGTGGGGGTGCGATAATCCCAGCGCGCCGCCTCGGCAAGGAACGCCAGCTCGACCTCCGTCACGCGGACGTTGAGCCGGGCGAGATTTTTCTTCGGTGTGAGGGCGCCGTCGTTGAAATGGTGACGATGAATCCGGTCGGCCAGCATCATCCGGTACTCCGTTGTGCCCTCCTTGTGCAGCATGCTGAAGATGCTGCCCGGGCCGTCGCCGCTCGACCGGCCGGGCGCACCGCGCTTGGTTCGATTACCGGCGCTGGTACGGAGGTAACCGTCAGCGTCGTTCAGGAAAAACTTGAAGCCGCTGCCGACATCCGCCGGGCCGACGCAGCGGTACTCGCCCTCTGAGTGCCCGAACATGAACAGCAGCATGAAGTCGATGTAGTTGGGCACGTCGAGGTACGGGCTGATTTTTTGGTAGTCGCCGCGGAACGACTTGATGCGTGTCCACGCCGAGCCGTCGCCGTCGTAAGGGTCGCCGGGATCGGCCCAGCCGCCGACGTTCCAGTTGCCGTTGATCGCCTCATAGTTGGGCTTGTCGCCGCCGAGGTAGTTGGCCTGCATGTCGGCGTTCCAGCGTTCGCGCAGGTGGTACATGCCCCAGTACGCCCCGTCGATGTACAGGTGCACGAACCGGCCGTGAGGATTGATGTGACCCATCTCCAGCATCGTGTCGTCGGTGAACCGGTTGGACATGTAAAAGCCGCGCTGCACCATGTCGTGCGAACCGGCCCTCAGGTTGAGCTGGTCGAACTCCCGCACCGGCTCGACGCCGTTGTCGTGCCCCTCAAAAAGCGGATAGCGCAGCTTGCCCACGCCGTATTCGCGCCGGAAATAGATGCGAAAGTTTTTCTTGGAAAAATTTGTCCACGCACCGCCGAAGTGCCGGATCCCGGCATTCACCTGAAAGCCGGTGGCCTCACCGCCCGCCTCACTCCCGGGAATGTATTCCAACGACCCAAACGTCTCCGCCACACCGTTGATCGCCGGGCCAGTGGTGATGATCATGGTCGGCAAACTCATCAGTGAGTCGCGCATTTTCGGTCCGTAGGTGCGATGGTTGGTGATCGATTTGCGCATGTTCGGTTTCTTGATCACCTGCTCCGGGAAGATGTACGTCTGCGTCTCGATCCTCGACGGCGCCCTGCCCTCCTCCAGCGCCACGGCGCGCACCACGGTGGTCTTACTGATCGACAGCGGCTCGGTGTACTGCTTGCCCGAGTCGGGTGATGGATCACGGCTGTTGGTCGTGTACCAGATTTTCGCCTTGGGCGAGGCCGTGCTCATGGTCAGCTCAAATGGCTCATCGAAGAACCCATGCGCCTGACCGAGCGTTACGTTTGTGGTGCGCTCCAGCACCTCCACCGGCTCGCCCACGTTGGTGCGCTCCTCCAGCGCGTTCGGCTCGGTGCCCTTGGCCAGGAGTCCAATCTCCGCCTCCGTCAACGCCGAGGCGAACACCGCGAACTCGTCGATCATCCCGGCGACGTTGCTCTCGCCCTTGTTGTCCGAGCCGATCGCCGCCACCGTCCAGTCGGCCTTGAGCCGTGAGTTGTTGTTGGCCTCGTGAATCAACTCGCCGTCGATGTAGATCGCCTTGCGGTCGCGATCCTTAATGAACACAAAGTGGTGCCAATCCGTGAAGTCGCCGTTCCACTTTTTGTTAATCCGCGTCGTGCGACCGTCGCAACAGCCGGAGGTGTCCCAGTAAATCGTCGAGTTGCCCCACGGCACATGCGCCTGGGCATTGCGCTCGCCGCTCGAGGCGCTGGCCGCGCCCAGCCAAAACGTGGAGGAGGGCGAAACCATGTGCAGTTTTTGCCAGAACGAAACCGTGAGTTGATTGTAGTCGGACACCGGCTTGAGCCACGAATGGCCTTCGTCGGTCTTGTGATCGATCTTCACCCAGTTGCCCTCCGGCTCCGCGCCAAAATCAATCGCCCGATCCAGCTTTTGACCTGAACGCCCCACCACCAGCTTGGGTTCGCCAAGCAGTTCGCCCTCTATCTTTGAGACGACATCCACCGCCGTGCCGGTGTTGAACGCGTTGGCGCTGTCGAAATCCCAGTAGGCCAGCAGGTTCAGGTAGCCCTTTCCGATGTGCCGCTCCTGCGCCTGCGCCTGGCCAAGCGACCACGCCACAAGAACGATCAAAAATCGAAAAAGCAATTTCAAGAAATTAAATTAGCGCTTGGCCAAGCGACGGACATACACGTTGGCCATCGAGACCGGGCCGCCCGGTACGATGCGGATCGGCCCCTTCGCCGGGAGGCCGTCCAGTGCTTGGCCATCGACCAGCGTGCGGCCGTTGAGTTTCAATGTGAGTTTGTTCCCGCGAAGTTCGCCCTCGAACCGGTTCCAGTTGCGCCCCTTCAAAACCAGGTCGCCCTTGAACAAATCCGGCGCGACACGAACCGCCGAGGCCGGGTTGCCCCGAAGCTGAAACTCCAGCGGCTTGGTTTTGTCCGAGACGGTCACGTCAAAAATAAAACCGAAGTCGCCAAACACCTCCTCCGACTCCAGCGCCTTGTCCATGCCGCCCGTCTCGCCGTGAAAACGAAACTGCCAGTCGTGCGACCGCCAGCCATCCGACGCCTTCCACCCGGACAAATCGACGCCGGTGTAGAGACAGCGATACCCGCGGTTCGCGATCGCCACCTGCCCCGGCTTGAGCGGTATCGCCGGCAGTTCCTTGATCCGCATGTTGCGATAGTGCACCACCCCACCCTCGGACTCGATGCATATGTAACCCTTGCGAGGACTCGCCTCCCTGCCCTGCGTGACCACCTTTCCGTTCACCGCCAGCGAGATGTTCCCGTTATTGCACACGATCCGGTAATGGTTCCAATTGGGCGACGGCTTGGAGCGATTCTCCGTCGGAAACGCCCGGCTGCCGCCGCGTCCGTTGATCGGCGTCATCTTCGCACCGTGGATCGGGAAAATGTCGCCGTGCGTCGTGTAGCCGCGCGTGTTGCCGTAGGCGTTCTCCAGCACCTGCACCTCGATGCTGCGATGAAACGGCTGGCCGCGCGCGGTGATGTCGTCGGCCCAGACAAATATGCCGGCATTGCCGCGCGGCTTCATGTGCCGCCACTCCACCTCCATGATGAAATTTTGGTACATGCGATCCGTGCGCAATTCGCCGATCGGTTTGCCGGAACAGATCAGCATACCATCCCGGACCGACCACGTGGACGGCGCCGTGTTCACCGGCACCCAGCCGGAAAGATCCTTCCCGTTGAACAGCGGGCTAAACCCATCCTCCTCAGCAGCAACCGCCGCCAACGACAGCAACAGGGCCAGGCCAAGCGGGAGACTCCGTTTTTTGTGGAAACACATGATGCGCGGAGAGTGCCTCCGCCCAATCGCTTGGCCAAGCGCAAAGCGAAGGGACGGACGCGACTGAATTGCAAGACCACGGAAAACAATGAATACACGAAATGGGTTCGTGTATCGGAGCGGGGACATTCCTGTCCCCGTATAATTGTCCAAGCGATTAGCCGACGTTAGGACGCCTGGGGACAGGCGTCCCTACCTTGCGCCGGGAAAAAAAGTTTTCCCGAATCGCTTGACGCAGCAGACTTTCCGGCGTAAGTAAAACGGCTGTTTCAAACAGTCGTTTGAATAAATGGCCAGTAGGGTTACCAAGACGAAGATTTTGGACACGGCGGAGCGGCTCTTCGCCCAGAAGGGGTTTGATGCCGTGTCGCTGCGCAACATCGTCGAGGCGGCGAAAGTCAACCTCGCGGCGGTGCATTATCACTTCGGCTCGAAGCAGGCGCTGCTGCACGCAGTGGTGTCGCGCCGGCTACGCCCCGTCAATGATGAGCGTTTGGCCATGCTTGCCGAGGCACGGATCAAGGCCGGCAAGCGCAAGCTCAAGCTCGAGGCGGTGCTGGAGTCGTTGTTCGTGCCGGTGTTTCGGGCGCAGGCCAGTCACAAGTCCGGTGGATCGTTCACGAGATTGATCGGCCGGGTGGTGTTCGACCGGAACGCCGAGCTGCAAAAATTCATGGTCGGCGAGTTGGCGCAGGTGATTATTCAGTTCAGTCGCGCGTTTGACGAGGCACTGCCCGGGCTGGACAAGACCGAGATGGATTGGCGCTCACACTTCATGGCTGGGGCAATGGCGCACACACTCTGCAATGCCGACCTGTTGGCCAGTTTCACCGGTACCGATGCCGGGGCTGAGGGCTACGAGACAACAGTGCAGCGGCTGGTCGAGTTCACCGCAGCCGGTTTCCGGGCCAAGGTTTCCACCCCTCCCAAGAAACAAAAATCGAGTTAGGATGGTTCGATTCATTTTCACATTCGCGACGGTTTTACTGGTCGCCGGCTGCGCCTCCGCGCCGGGGCCGACCACTCAAGACATCTCCGCCGACCTGCCGGCGCAGTGGTCAAACGCGCCCGATGCGAGCGGCAAGGCGCCGACGTTTTGGTGGCAGAATTTTCAGGATGAGGCGTTGAGCGAGGCGATTGGCCAGTCGCTTGATGCCAATCCGAACCTCAACGCCGCGGCCGCACGGCTCGACGCCGCCTGGGCGCAGGCAAGGATGGCGGGCGCAGAGCAACTGCCGCAGATCGCCCTGTCGAGCGGTCTCTCAATGAGCCAGATGAACATGGCCCAGTTCGGGGTCAGCCTTCCGAACATACCGACCAAGTTTGACAGTCAACGGCACAACCTCACGCTGGGTGCGCAGTGGGAGATCGACCTGTGGAGCCGGGTACGATCCGGAAAACGGGCGGCCCGAAGTGGTGCGCTTGGCCAAGCGGCGGACTTCGCCGGGGCACGGCACTCGCTGGCCGGGCAGGTGGCCAAGGCGTGGATGCTCGCCATCGAGGCGCGGCAGCAGGAGCGCCTGGCTAGTTTCACCGTGACCACGTACGAGACCACGGTGGAGCGCATCCGGGCTCGGTTCGAGCAGGGCGTGCGCTCATCGTTGGACCTGCGCCTGGCCGAGGCCAGCCTCGCCGGAGCCAAGGCCAACGTCGCGGAACGGATCACTGCCGCGAACCGGGCGACGCGCCAACTGGAGGTGCTGCTTGCCCGCATCCCGTCAAACAAACTGGTGATCCCAGAGGAGCTGCCGTCGATGCCGGCCGCCGTGCCTGCCAGTGTGCCGGCAAAACTGCTTGCCCGCCGGCCGGACCTCGTTGCCGCCGAGCACCGGCTGAACGCGGCCGGCGCCAATGTCAGCCAGGCCAAGGCGTCCCTTTATCCGCAGATCAGCCTAACCGCCAGTACCGGCACATCGACCAGTGACTTATCCAACCTGGTCTCCGGTGACTCACTAATCTGGACGGTTGGCGCGAACCTGATGCAGCCGATTTTCCAGGGCGGACGTCTACGGCAAAACATCAAGATGCAACGCGCTAACTTCAAGGCAGCGGAGTCCGGTTTTCGTTCCGCCGTACTCAACGCTCTCAGCGAAGTGGAGAATGCGCTCGATGCCGAGGCTCATCTCGCGGTGATGGACGAGTCGCTTGGCGAGGCCCACAAGCAGTCGCAGGCGGCGGCGCAAATCGCGCTGGAGCGGTACGATCGCGGCTTGGAAAACATCATCACCCTGCTTGAAGCGCGGCGGCGAGCGATCGATGCCGAGAGCCGCTGGTGGTCGGTGCGCCGGCTGCGACTGGATAACCGAATCAATTTGCACCTCGCCCTTGGGGGTGGTTTTGAACCGATCAAGAAACATGGAATCTAGCACCAAACCGAATCGATTGTTGAGGATCGGCCTCACGATTGGCGTACTCGCAGTCGGCGTGGTGGGCTCGATGCTCACTATTAAGTTCAAGACCAAAGCCGAGTCGAAACCGAGCGAGCGCAAGCTGCCAAGCGTCCGGGTGGTCACGGCCAAGCCTGGATCGCACACGTACCAGATTCAATCGCAGGGCACCGCCCTACCCCGCACGTCCATCCAGCTGGTCAGCGAGGTCAGCGGCAGGGTGGTCTCCGTGTCGGACAAGTTCGATGCCGGTCAGGTTTTCAAGAAGGACGACGTGCTGCTGACAATCGATTCGCGCGACTACGAGCTGGCGCTCGCGCAGGCCGAGGCAACCGTCGCACAGGCTGATCTGCGACTGCAGATGGAGGAAAAGGAGGCGGCAGTCGTCCGGCGCGAGTGGCAGCTGCTCAACCAGGGGAAACCAAGCGGACTGCAGGCCCGCGAACCGCAACTGGCGCAGGCCCGGGCTGCCTTGGCAGCCGCAAAGGCGGCAAAGGAGGCTGCCCAACGCAACGTCGAGCGTTGCGAGGTGCGCGCGCCGTTTGACGGGATGGTGGCCAAGGCGGTTGTTCGGCCAGGGCAATTCGCCTCACTGGCCATGCCGCTTGGCGAGATTTTCTCAACCGATGTTGCCGAGGTGCGCCTGCCGCTGGCCACTGGCGATTTGGACTTCATCGAGCTGCCCGCCGCCGGGGAGACGGTCGCGCCTGACCAAGCTCCGCGCGTGACGCTCACCAGCGAGGCTGGTGGCCAGGCGCTCGAGTGGCAGGGCCGGGTGGTGCGCTCGGAAGAGACGATCGACCCGGTCAACCGCATGGTCTACGTCGTCACGCGCGTGGATGACCCGTACCGCTTGGCCAAGCGGACCGGCGCCGCGCTGCGCCGGGGCACGTTCGTCAAGGCCACCATCACCGGTCGCACACAGGACAACATCGTCTCGCTCGCTCGCACAGCGCTGCGCGGCAAGGATCGGGTGTGGGTTGTGCAGGACGGCAGGCTGAACTTTCGCGAGGTAAACGTCGTTTACGCCGACAAGGATACGGCGATCATCTCCGAGGGGCTCCAAAGCGGCGAACAGGTCATCACCTCCCTGTTGGCCGGAGTGATTGATGGGATGGGCGTCGAGGTTCAACAAAGTGCACCAGCCAATCCGTAGCACATGAACAGCCTGATCGAGTGGTTCGCGAAGAACGGGGTAGCCGCAAATCTGCTGGCGATCTTCATCGCGATCGTCGGCGTGATGACCATCGGGACGCTGCGGCAGGAGGTGTTCCCGGAATTCTCGTCGGACATGATCTACGTGCGCGTAGTCTACCCCGGTGCCGCGCCGGAGGAGGTCGAGGAAGGCATCAGCCAAAAAGTTGAGGAAGCCATCCACGGGCTGACCGACGTCAAGAAGGTCACTTCCACCTCACAGGAAAATGCCGGCTCGGTCATGGTTGAGCTGAATCCCGGGACGGACGCCGCCCGGGCACTGGACGAAATCAAGACCCGTATCGACGCCATCGACACCTTTCCCGAGGAGGCGGAGAAGCCGCTGATCGAGGAGATCATCATGCGCAAGCAGGTAATCAACGTCGCGGTCTCAGGCGAGGCCACCGAGAAGACCTTGCGGCATTACGCCTCAAAGGTACGCGACCAGTTGATGGCACTGGATGGCATCACGCAGGTCGAACTGGCCAACGTCCGCGATATGGAAATTTCCATCGAGATCTCCGAGGACACACTACGCCGCTATGGCATGACATTCGACGAGGTGGCGATGGCGATCCGCAAATCGTCGGTCGACCTGCCCGGCGGCTCGATCAAGGTCAAGGACAGTGGCGAGGTGCTCCTGCGCACCAAGGGCCAGGCCAAGGAGGTGCTCGACTTTGAACAGATCGTCCTTCGCACCCTGCCGGATGGCACACGCCTGAGACTTGGCCAGGTGGCCACCCTCATCGACGGGTTCGAGGAAAACGACCGGGAATCATACTTCGATGGTGAGCGCTGTGCGTTGGTGAAGGTCTTTCGTGTCGGCGACGAAAACGCGATTGAGATTTCTGATATCGTCAAGCAGTACATCACGGAATCCGCCCATCTATTCCCGGAGGGCATCGCCCTCGAGACCTGGCAGGACGATTCGTTCTATCTCGCCGGCCGGCGCGACCTGATGATCCGCAACGGTGTCACCGGCTTCTGTCTGGTGTTCATGGTGCTGGCGCTGTTCCTCCGGTTTCGACTGGCGTTCTGGGTGAGCCTTGGTATCCCAATATCGTTCCTTGGCACTTTTTGGCTGATGCCGGGGCTTGATGTCTCGATCAGCATGATCTCGCTTTTCGCGTTCATCGTAGTACTGGGAATCGTGGTGGATGACGCCATCCTGATCGGCGAAAACATCCACGCCCACCACGAGCGCGGCACGCCCGGCCTGAAAGGCTCAGTCGCCGGGGCGATCGAGATGGCCAAGCCGGTGACCTTTGCCGTGGCGACATCGATCGCGGCATTCGCCCCGCTGATTTTTGTGGAGGGCAACACCGGTAAGATCATGAAGTTCATCCCTCTCATCGTGATCCCCACCCTGTTTTTCTCGCTGATCGAGTCGCTTTTCATCCTGCCAAAACACCTCAGCAACCTACGCAGGGTGGACAACATCGAAGATGGCAAGGGCTTAGTCGGTGCCTGGCGCCGGTTCCAGAACCGGTTCGTCACCAAAATGGACCAGTTCGTCCTGCGAATCTACAGGCCCAGCCTCCGCTGGTGCCTCGAGTGGCGCTACCTGACCATGGCCATCGCCATAGCCGTGTTCATGATCACAATGGGACTCGTCGGCGGTGGGCATGTGCGGTTCACGTTTTTCCCACCGGTCGAGGGCGACAACGTGGCCGCCGCTGTCACCATGCCGCTTGGTACGACTATGGAAGAAACCAAGCGGGCCGTGAAGAAGCTGGAACAGGCTGCCATCGAGGTGCGCGACGAACTCGATGCCAAAAGCGAGGAATATTATCCGAGCATCGTCCGGCACATGCTCAGATCAGTAGGCGGCCAGCCTTTCATGACAGACCAAAGCCGCTCCGGCGGCTCAGTGTCCTCAAATATCACCGGTGCTCACACTGGTGAGGTTCATATCGAGGCCGCCCCCTCCGAGGATCGACAGTTTACCGCCCATGAGTTTGCACGCCGCTGGCGCGAAAAGGTTGGCGAGATGCCGGAGGCGGAGAACCTGCAATTCACCGCTGATATTTTTCAGGCCGGCGATGCCATCAACATTGTCCTGAACGGGGCCAATTTCGACGAACTTCAGGACGCTGCCGAGTGGCTCAAGGGCGAGTTGGCCAAGCTCAAAGGTGTCATCGACATCGCCGATTCGTTCCGTGAGGGCAAGGAGGAGATTCAACTGGCGATCAAGCCGGAGGCCGAGGCGCTTGGCCTGACGCAGGTCGACCTCGCCCGGCAGGTGCGCTCTGCGTTTTACGGCGAGGAGGTGCAACGCATTCAGCGTGGGCGCGACGATGTCCGCGTTGTGCTGCGTTATCCGCAAAACGAACGCCGCAGCCTGGCCAACCTCGAGAACATGCGCATCCGGTTGCCCGGCGGCACCGAGATTCCGTTCAACGAAGTCGCACAGGTGACCTTCGGCCGAGGCTATGAATCGATCCGGCGCATCGACCGCCGACGCGCCGTCAACGTCACCGCCGACGTCGACGCCTCCGTTGGCAACACGCAGGAAATCAACCGCACGCTCGAGACGGATATTCTGCCCAAGCTGCGTGTAGAATTCCCCGGCGTATACTGGGGCTTTGAGGGTGAACAGAGCGAACAGGCCGAGACGGTTGCCAGCATGAGTTACCTCTACGGGATTGCGTTGATCATCATCTACGGCCTGTTGGCGATCCCGTTCAGCTCGTACATCCAGCCAATCATCGTCATGGCTGCGATTCCGTTCGGGCTGATCGGTGCAATCTGGGGGCACATCGTGATGGGGATGGACGTCACCATCCTGTCAGGCTTTGGCGTAGTGGCGCTGACCGGCGTAGTCGTCAACGACAGCCTCGTGATGGTTGACTATGTCAATCGAAAACGCGGCATCGGCCTTAGTGAAATGGAGTCGGCGCGACAGGCCGGCATGTCCCGCTTCCGGCCGATCATCCTGACCTCGCTGACCACCTTCGCTGGGCTCACGCCGTTGCTGCTCGAGAAGAGCCTGCAAGCCAAGTTTCTCGTGCCTATGGGGGTCTCGCTTGGTTTCGGGGTCATCTTCGCCACCGTCATAACGCTGATCCTCGTGCCGTCGATGTACCTCATCCTCGAGGACATCCGCAACTTCTTCCTCGGCCCGAAAGACAAACTATAGTCAACCCCGCTTGGCCAAGCACTTGGCTTGGGGCAGGAAGGCCGCTACTTTGCGTGCGTGAAGCGACTGTTTTTTTTCCTGACAATTCTTTGTGCGCTTGGCCTACAATCCATCTTCGCAGCCAAGCCGAACATCCTGTTTATCATGGTGGACGACCTCGGCAAGGACTGGATCTCATGCTACGGCGCAGATGACATCGAGACGCCGCACATCGACCGACTGGCCAAGGGCGGCCTCAAGTTTCACAACGCGTGGTCGATGCCGCAGTGCACGCCGACCCGCGCCACGCTGCTCACCGGCCAGTACCCATGGCGCACCGGCTGGGTGAACCACTGGGACGTCCCGCGCTGGGGTGTCGGATACTTCGACTGGGCCAAGTACACCTCGTTTGCGAAGGTGATGAAAACCGCCGGCTACGCCACCGCCATCGCCGGCAAGTGGCAGATCAACGACTTTCGCATCGAGCCCAAAGCGCTGAAAAAACACGGCTTCGACGACTGGGCCGTATGGACCGGCTACGAGACCGGCAACCCGCCGAGCAACGAGCGTTACTGGGACGCCTACATTCACACCCGCTCCGGCAGCAAAACATATAAGGGCAAATTCGGGCCGGACATCTACTGCAACTTCCTGATCGACTTCATGAAACAACACCGCGACGAGCCGATGATGCTCTACTTCCCGATGGCCCTCACGCACGGCCCACTCGTGCCGACGCCGGACGAGCGCAACGCCACCTCCAGCAGGGACAAGCTAAAAGGCATGGTGCGCTACACCGACACCCTCGTCGGGCGGCTGGTCGCCGCGCTAGACGAGTTGAAAATCCGCGAGCGCACGATCGTGATTTTCACCACCGACAACGGCACCAGCGGCGGACTGCGCGGCACGGTCGGCGGCAAACGGCCAAGCGGCGGCAAGGCCTCCAAGTACGAGGGCGGCGTCTGCCAGCCGTTCATCGTGAACGCCCCCGGCCTCGTCCCGGGCGGACGCGAGACCGATGCGCTCACCGATTTTTCCGACCTGCTGCCGACCTTCGCCGAGCTTGGCCAAGCGCAACTGCCCAAGAGCGTGACGCTCGACGGCAAGTCGTTCGCTCCCCTGCTGCTTGGTCAGGCGGACGACTCTCCACGCGACTGGATCATGGCGCTTGGCCACGGCGCGGGACGGCTCGACGAAAAAGGCGTGCGCGGCACCCGCGACTTCGCCGACCGCGTATTCCGCGACAAGCGCTACAAGGTCTGGCTCGGAAACAAGCCGGAGATCACCGCGCTGTACGACCTCGAGAACGATCCGCTCGAGCTGAACAATCTGCTCAAGAGTACCAAGCCGGAACACTTGGCTGCGCTGAAAAAATTCCGCGGCATCATCGACAGCCAGCCCAAAGTCGACGGCCGGCCGTTGTATCGACCGCGCAAGGCGAACCCGTGGGACAAGAGCGTCAACGCCCAGTCGGCCAAGGAGAAAAAGCCGCGGCTCAAGCGGGATCGCCGTCGGCAACGCAAGGCCGCCCAGCAGTAGTCGCATGCCGGAAGCCACGCGCATCAAGGATCTGCCCGCCAGCGAGAAGCCACGCGAACGGCTTTTGGCCAAGGGCGCCAATGCGCTGCGCGACAGCGAGCTGATTGCAATCCTGCTCCGAACCGGCACGCAGGGGCTGTCCGCCATCGACGTCGCCCAGTCGCTGCTCACCAAGTTCGGTTCACTCGAAGCGCTTGCGAAGGCGCCGGTCGATGAGCTGCGCGTCAAGGGCGTCGGCCGCGACAAGGCGGTCACGCTCAAGGCGGCGTTCAGCCTGGCCAAGCGCATGGCCGACGAGTTGCGCCACGAATCGCCGGTACTCGACACGCCAGAAAAACTGGCCGCGCTGTTGCGCGAAGACAATCGACTGCTGGAGGTGGAACACTTTCACGTGGTGCTGGTGAATGCCAAGCGGCGGCTGATCCGCGTCGAGACCCTTGCGCGCGGCACGCTCGACTCGCTGGTCACCCACTCGCGCGATGTGTTTCGCCCCGCGATCAGCGCCAATGCCTCGGCAGTGTTCCTTGCTCACAACCACCCAAGTGGCGATCCTACCCCGTCCGAGGCCGACATCCGGTTTACGCGCGACATCGTTCGCGCCGGCAAGTTGTTGAAAATCGACGTGCTCGACCACATCATCCTCGGCCGCCGCACAACTGCGCGGGGCAAGGACTACGTCTCGCTGCGCGAACTCGGCTACATTTACGAATGATTCACCCCACCGCCATCGTCCAAAAAAACGCACAGATTCACGACAGCGCCGAGATCGGTCCGTACGCCATCATCGACGAACACGTCACGCTCGGAGCCGACTGCGTGGTTGGGCCACACGCGCACCTCACCGGCCGCACAACGATCGGCAGCGGTAACCGTTTCCACACCGGTTGCGTCATCGGCGACGCACCGCAGGACATAAAGTACGACGGCGAGCCAACCCGCTTAATCGTCGGCGACGGCAACACCTTTCGCGAACACGTCACCATTCACCGCTCCAACACGCTCGAGGAGGACACGCGGATCGGCTCGGAAAACATGTTCATGGCAAACAGCCACGTCGGCCACAACGCGCTCGTCGGCAACCGGGCGATCCTCGCCAACGGGGCGCTCGTCGGCGGCCACGCGATGATTGGCGACGGCGCGTTCCTCTCCGGCAACGCCGTCGTGCACCAGTTCTGCCGCGTCGGCTCGATGGCGATGATGCAGGGCTGCTCCGGGGTGAGCCTCGACTTGCCGCCGTTCACCATCGTTCGCGGCATCAAC
>CEQU01000860.1_pt1 | contig 15289 bp, 11 predicted proteins | sample 531031 | NCBI WGS metagenome assembly CEQU01 (sample SAMEA2621216, study PRJEB7988) | marine metagenome | isolation source: saline water (ENVO:00002010), including
CAGCACCGTCATCTGCATCAGCACCAGAGTCATCACTTGATTCAATGGCTGCTTCTTCTGCAGGCGCTTCTTCTGCAGGCGCTTCGTCAGCAGGCGCTTCGTCAGCTTCGGCTGCTCCATCGCTGGCTTCTTCAGCAGCTTCGATTCCGTCTTGTAGTCGGTTGAATTCGTCAATGGCACCAAGCAGCTGTTGTTCCAAGTCGTCGCCGATATCACCAGATTCGGTAATTCCGGTGAGGATTTCGCTCTTTTGATCGCGAATGAACTCCAGGAAGTCAGCTTCCCATTGAGCAACGTCGTTGATCGGTACGCTGTCCAGATGTCCCTTGGTACCAGCGTAGATCATGACAACCTGCTCGGCGACGGGCATTGGACTGAATTGGTTTTGTTTCAACAATTCAACCATGCGGTAACCACGGTCTAATTGTGCTTGAGTCGCAGGATCGAGATCCGTACCTAGCTGTGCAAACGCTTCAAGTTCACGGAATGCTGCAAGGTCGAGTCGCAAACCACCGGCAACCCCTTTCATACCTTTAATCTGAGCTGCACCACCCACTCGTGAAACAGAAACACCAGCGTTCATAGCTGGCCGAATACCTGAGAAGAACAGGTCAGGTTGTAGGTAGATCTGTCCGTCAGTGATGGAAATCACATTAGTGGGAATATAAGCGGAAACTTCACCTTCGAGTGTCTCGATAATTGGAAGTGATGTGAGGGATCCGCCACCAAGTTCAGCACTCAGCTTGCTGGATCGCTCAAGCAAGCGACTGTGACAGAAGAACACGTCACCGGGAAATGCTTCACGGCCCGGTGGGCGTCGCATGAGTAGCGAAAGTTCGCGGTATGCATTTGCCTGCTTTGATAGATCGTCGTATACGATCAAGGTGTGCTCGCCGCGGTACATAAAGTACTCAGCCATCGATGTACCTGAGTAAGGTGCAATGTACTGAAGTGGAGCAGGGGCACTTGAACCGGCGACGATGACCGTCGTGTAGTCCATGGCACCGTATTCTTCGAGAGTGCTGATAATACCTGCGACCGAGGAGTCTTTCTGACCGACTGCCACGTAGAAGCATTTTACGCCCGAATCTTTTTGATTCAAAATCGTGTCAATGGCAATCGTTGTCTTACCGGTTTTTCGGTCACCAATGATCAATTCACGCTGGCCACGACCGATGGGTGTCATCGAGTCAACTGCTTTCAGGCCGGTTTGCAGAGGTTCATGAACAGGCTGTCGTGCAGCGATACCAGGTGCGGTTGCTTCCACAACGCGAGACTCAGTGGAGTTCACCGGTCCTTTGCCATCGATTGGATTACCAAGTGCATCAAGCACACGGCCGATTACTGCGTCTCCAACCGGTACGGACAGAAGACGATTAAGTGCGTGGACTTCGTCGCCTTCTTTAATCTGTAGGTAGTCACCAAGAATGATAACACCAACACTGTTTTCTTCCAGGTTAAATGCCAAACCGTGAATTCCACCAGGGAATTCAACCATTTCGCCAGCTCGGACGCCCGAGAGTCCGTAGACCCGGGCGATTCCATCACCGACTTCCAATACTGTACCGACTTCACGAACGTCGACTTGGCTTTCGTACTGCGAGATTTCCTGCTGCAGGACTGATGCGATTTCGTCAGCGTTGAATTTCATGAACTTGTCCTTTAATCGTTAATAAATCACCGATCCACAACCGGTACAAATCGTTTAGTGAACAGCTTATTGAGCTGCTGTAAATCGTTCTGTTTCCAGGCGGATCTGACGAATGGTGTTTTCCTTTGCTGAGGAACGGATTTTCTTGAGCCGGTTTGCCACGCTTCCATCGTAAAGCGTGTCGCCGACACGAATAACCGTGCCTCCGATAAGTGTTGGGTCGACCTTCGCTTGGATGTCGACCTTTGAACCTAGTTTTTCTTCCAATTTGGATTGGATGTTTTCAAGGGCAGTGGCGTCCACTGCGTCTGCTGTTGTGACCGTCACAGCAATTCGACCCTGTTGGGCATTTAATTGTTTGTGTGCCGCTGCACTGATGGATCGTAGGGCGTCCATGCGTTCATGCTTGGAAACAACTTTTAGGAAGTTCAGAGTCACTTTTGAAGCACTTGTGCCAATGGCCTTATCAAGCAGTGATTCCTTTACTTCGTGCGATACGCGACGTGAAGCGAGCGTCTTTTCAAGACCGTCGACCTTGTTAAGTACTTCACTCACGAAAGCCTGCAATTCCTCGACGACAGCTTGTGCTTCTGTTGTTGGATCTGCGTCTGCAGCACCGATCAGTGCATTCGCGTAGACTTCACCCAACTGTTGGTGGCCGATGTCCAATACTGTTTCGTGTCGTTGTTCGTCTGACATGATCTGTTTTGAATGCGTTAAGGTGTTTTATTGGTCGATTTTATCAAGCGGTTTAGCTATTCCGACTTAGCCGTCCAGGTTGCTTAATGCCTGTTGGATCAACTGTTCGTGGTCATCACGGTCAAGTTCTGATCCGATAATGTCGCCTGCAAGTCCCACTGCCATATCGGTTGCCTGTTCAGCAACGGCTTGTAGTGCGGCATTCTTGGCAATCTGGATCTCGTTGATCGCCCGTTCTTTCTCTCGTTGTGCTGCTTCTTCCGCTTCTGCCACGATGCGATCGCGTGTTGTTTCAGCATCACGACGGCCTTCTGCTACGATTTCATTCGCTTCGTTTGCGGCGTTTGCCAGCTTAGCTTCGTAATCTGCAAGCATCGCCTCGGCTTTTCCAGCGGCTTCCTTTGCCGTTGCAATTTGAGATTGAATGTTCTGCTCGCGAGCATTCAGACCGCTGATAATCGGACCAAATGCGAATTTCCACAGTGCCAATACGAGCAAGGCAAACACGAGAAGTGAAAAAACAGCCAGATCAGGTTTGAATTCAAGTATGTTCTTCAGCCCATCTGATGCATTACCGTGCACGAGATTTGACTCGTCGTGACCGTGACCACCGCCATGGCTATCGCCGTGATCATCGTCGCCATGACTGTCTGCTGCATGCTCATCACCGTGGCCGTGGTCGCCATGTCCATCCTCAGCGTGTGCTTCAGAGCCAGCATCTGCGTCGGCAGCATGAGTGGAGATTCCGCTTTGATGAATTGCAAATACTGTGACTGCAAGTATCAAAAATGCAAATGAAAGACGGTTGTTTTTCACTGTTTTCACCTCAAGGGATGCGAACAAGTTCGTTTAACTTAATCGTGTTGTTTAAATGGTTTGGTAAGTCGTGTGGCCGTTGCTTAGTGGTGATGCATCGCGGCGCCGATAAATAGTGCCGAAAGTAGTGTGAATACGTATGCCTGAAGGAATGCTACAAATAATTCCAGACAACTAAGGGCAGTTGATCCGATTATCGAAACTCCGGCAATCGAGTAATACCCGCCAGCACCAAGGTTTGCAGCGGCCATACCTAGTCCCATAAGGGATAGTAACACCAAGTGGCCGGCAACAAGGTTTGCTAATAAACGAACGGCCAGCACGCCGTGCTTTATAAATAGTCCTGCAACTTCTATGACCCACAGCATCGGTTTGATGATCAGGGCAAGGACAAAACTGAGTTCCATTGACGGAATCTGATTTAACCAGAAGCCAATCGGCTTATGCATAATCGATCCGGCAATCACCGTCGTGACAAACGTGCCAGTTGCCAGGGCAGCTGTTACAGCTAATACGCCAGTCGGTGAACCAACCCATGGAATCATGCCAGTAAGGTTGCAGCCAAGTATGAATAGGAACAGTGTCCACAAAATCGGGGTGATTCTGTCGGCAATGTGATAGGTTGGAGGACCATGATCGTGATGGCCATCGTCGCCATGATCATCGTGTCCATGGTGAAAATCAGCGTCGCTACCAATGGAAGGTCGTGCTACATCATCTCGGATAAAGAGCAGGAATGATTCACAAAAGTTTGCGAGCTTGCCTTTTACAGGCTCGCCGCTGCGAACCTTTTTGCTTAGCCGGCCAAATACAAACAGTAGTAGTACAGCTAGGAACACCTCGATTACCATGAACTTGGAAATCGCGAACCCGGATTCCTGTTCGTGTAGATTTCGCAGCGTACCAAAGGGTTGTGGAATTAAGACTTTGCCGGACAGGTGGAAATTGTAATCCTCAATTTTTTCAGCATCCCAAGTTGCGGACTCTTTGTAGCTTTGGATGTATTCGGATGAAGAATGTTCGGCGACGACGGTTTTCCAGGCTTGATCTTGAGGGGGATGCTCCAGTGACTCGACATATTGATAATACGGTGCTGCAAAATTCGCATGGCTGTTGCCAGCATGCTGCCAATGATGCCAGTCTTCTATAGAAGGAAGTTTCTCTGAGCCAGTGTACGCTTCCTGAATTTCGTGAGCTTGATGGTCTTGGAAGTCTTTGTCTAGCTTGACCCATACATTTGGAAAATCCTTAGCGTTCTCCCGTTCTGACCGGTAGAGAAAACGCGGGACTTCGAAAAAGTATGCATCCTTGATATGAAATATCGGGTCGGCCATGTATCAGTTCGCCTTGGTTGTCTCGGAAGACTGTTTAAGGATGTTGACGGCTATGTATGTTTCAGTTGCAAGCGAGATTAGGAACAATCCTACCCCGTAATATGCAATGTTGGCATCTCTAAGGTCTGGGGCATTGAAATGCAAAAATGCGATTCCAATTAGCGGAATTCCTGTCCGCAGTGCCGAACCTACCAAAATGCCTGATGACGCGTTAGTTCCACCTGCAAATCGACTTGTTATCATCAACGCCAGGATCGCTCCAAGCCAACATAACAAACCTGCAATTGCAGCTGCCTTCACTCCATCGGTGCCGGAAGCCCGATTGCCCCACCAGACGCATCCGAGTGTGGCAACCACCAGGATCAAGGTCAGCTTTAAGGCTGACTTTCCCAGAGAGTCTCCAACAGTTGTTGTCGCTTGATCTGCCTTTTCTTGTTCAGTCAAGGTTTGCCCTCCCGTTTGGATTGAGAACCACCTGGTCCAGCTTCCTTTACGGCTATCTGGATCAAATGATAAATCCCAACAATCGGACCAAGGATCCAACCGACAGTGCCCCACACGTTCGTATCGTATCGCTCATCGAGCCACATGCCTCCCAGTCCGGGAGCCACCATCTCGATAGCAATGCTTGTAATACGGGTTGCCCACATGTAGCCTTCTGCAATTGCACTTCGACTACTCTTTGAGCCACCAGCGTTTGGGGGTGTGGTATTCATTTGTGAAAAAATTCACGATCGGTGTTCAAAGCTTCCCTGCTGTTGAAACTTCCAGCTTCTTTTGGACGTAACTCCTTGGTTAATAAGGAGTTTACCAATCTCATGAAGTCCCGTGTTAGCTGTTTGCAGAGTTTACCTGAATTACCGATTTTAAATACCGCTTGAAGCCGGTTAATTTATCCTCTCCGGAGCAGAAGGTCAACAAACCTAAGCTCAATAAAACAGTACTTTTACAGACCTTTTTTGACCTGCCTCCACGATCTATGGTCATCGGGGATTCGACTTTCCAGTGCTGTTTTTATCATGTACCTACCTGCGACCCTTTTGGACCAATGCTGTTTGTTATCAACGCTGTGTGTGGAGTCTATTTGCCGATCCAGACTTACGGAATAAAAGTACTGAATTCAGACCGGACGACAGGCACTAAAAACCCTCTAACAGGGGGTGTTCAACTTGAACATGGTTCTGTTTTTGTTTAGTGTTACCTCAGGCAATGACTTGCTAGGTTGGCCTATGATCGCATTTTATGCTTTATATGGGGCGCACAAGGCACTAAATTGCTGAACCTGCTGGATTCACGGATTGACGATTTCAATTTTGATAGCCAATCTGTATGACACGGCAAATAGGATGCTGTGTTTGATCTGACGGAGAATTCTACACGGAAGTAGTGGTACGGAAACCATAAACCGCCCACCAAGGCACGCAACGATTGGTCGGATATAAAGCCGACACCCACCCCTGGTTGCAACTGAATTCCAGCACGAATCACACCAAATAAATATATCCGACGGCTAATCAGGTTTAATTCTGTGACTGCAGAAATTTAACTTTTATCGGTTACTCGTTTGCGGATAGACCTTTTTGTTACTTGATTCGACACGAATAAACGTCACTTCAAGGAGATCCGTTTTGATTTCAACGGTAGAACTAAAATCCAGCACGGTTAAAGAGCTTGAAAAGGTCGCCCGCGATCTTGGTATTTCAGGCTACACATCCATGAAAAAGGATGAATTGGTAAAGGTGCTCGTCAGAAAGGTTGCAGCGGCGAAGGCAGCTAAGACCCGCGCAACTAAGTCTACTTCCACACGTAGTTCCAAGAACTCACCGTCCCGGTCATCCCGCAATGTGACTACGGTAAAGCGGAACAGCACTCGAAGCAAGGATAAACGCAAGTCTGCACCTCGCAGTACCGTTGCATTGAAGAGAATCCGCAAGAGTCGCGAGTTACGTGAACAGCAAAAGGATCTAAGCCTTGCCCCAGTGATGGCAACGGCTAAATCAGTCGACGGTAGCCGGAAAAAAGACAGGGTTGTTTTACTCGTACGTGATTCGTATTGGCTTCACGCTTGTTGGCAGGTAACTCGACATAGTGTTGAGCGAGTGCGGGCCGCCATGAATGAGAACTGGCACTCGGCCAGACCTGTTATTCGACTGTATGAATTAGAATACGGTACAACCACGAATGTTACATCCAATATTGTTCGTGACATCGAAATTCACTCCGGCGTGACTAACTGGTATATCGACGTCTTTGATCCCCCGAAGAGTTATCGCATTGAACTTGGTTATTTAGCTGATAATGGTCAATTCCACAGCATCGGCCGAAGTAACGTCGTTTCAACACCAAAACCAGGTACGTCGGATGCGATTGACAATAACTGGTCAGACATTGCAGAAGATTACGAACGAATCTATGCGATGAGTGGCGGAGGAAAGGCAAGCACCGATAGCCGCGAATTGAAGGAGCTATTTGAAGAACGCCTTCGACGGCCGATGAATTCCACGTTGCCAGCGGTAAACATTCATCGTGTAACTGATCTGGAAGAAGTACTTCGATTTGATGTTGATGCAGAGTTGATTATCTACGGAAAGACAGATGACGACGCTTCACTGATATTAAATGGAAAGCCCATCAAGCTTCGTCCTGATGGCACATTTACGGTGCGTCAGCATATGCCTAATCGGCGACAAGTGATTCCGCTTGTGGCGACCACCAAAGATGGCATACACGAACGAACCGTCGTGTTAGCGGTCGAACGCAATACGAAGGTCATGGATCCGGTCAACAAAGAGATCGTATAAGTCTTCTCAGGACTGGTCACCAATTCAAGCAGCCCGGAGTCTCCCTTAATGAATCGTGAGCGATTTGCATTAACGGCTTGAGATTGCTACGATTCGAGCAGGTGCAACAGTGTGCCTGTATCAGAAACCATACACGGCTTCTTCCATGTTCGTGTTGACGGTGCTGATTTTTTGGGGAGCCGATAAGAGGTCCGTAGGGGACTTATTTTCGACTCTGGCTATGCGACAGGCCGCGCTCGCTCGTCTCCGGACAGCGGGTCAAAGCGGATCTCGCGTCCCGGAGTCTACGTCCCCCCCTTTGGGATATTGCGGGCTCTCACAAAACTCACTGCCACGGCATTACGGCGGAAGCCTTTTTACTGACAAATCAACTCCATTACCTGATCCTGCACCAACACCAGCAGAATGGTAATTGCGGGATTTTGCCCGTTTCCTTCTTTGGTGAGTCAGTAAAATAGAAGTATGCGTTCATTCGAGTCGTTACAAAGTGAGTTACTGCTTTTCATTTCACAGTTTGATAGCTGTGCTGTGGCGATGTCTGCCGGTGTGGATAGCACGGTGGTTGCCAAAGCTGCCTACGTGGCGCTTGGTGAGAATTCTGTTGCGGTTACTGCGACCAGCGCAAGTCTCGCAAGCGGTGAATTAGACGATGCCAGACGGATTGCCACTGAGATTGGTATTGCGCACCGCGTTGTTGAGACAAATGAGTTTGCCAATCCACTCTATGTCCAAAATAGTAAAGACCGCTGCTACCACTGTAAAACGGAACTCTATTCACAACTCGATGGGTTGTCGGAATCTCTGGACGTACAAGTCGTGTTCAATGGTACAAATACAGATGACCTTGGTGACTATCGCCCGGGTCTGCAAGCCGCAAGTGAGCACTCAGTTGTGAGTCCGCTGGCGGAGTGTGGCATAAGCAAGGCGGATGTGAGATCGCTTGCTGAAGGCTGGAATCTACCAACATGGGACAAACCAGCATCTCCCTGTTTATCCAGCCGTATTGCTTATGGTGAAGAAGTGACTGCGGAAAGATTGCAAATGGTGGATTTGGCTGAACAGTGGCTCAAAGAAAACGGGTTTGTAAACCTCCGCGTACGCTACCATCGCGGCGATATTGCCCGCATTGAAGTTCCTGTAGACCAAGTTGCAAGCGTTGCAGCAAATGAACTAAGAGTCCCACTCGTTACGTACTTAAAAGAGATTGGTTTTAAGTTTATTTCCCTTGATCTCAGTGGATTCGAGTCAGGCAGCCTGAATCAACTCGTCAATATCGAAGTTGTCTGACCGTAGAATCACCACCTGTGGATTAATTGCAGCATTAATTAGATGGCATCAAACGACGCAAATCTGAATCTGAGTTTGGCCGGCAGGCAACTAGGGGATTATAGGATGCTACGCCGGCTTGGCCGTGGTGGTATGAGCGTCGTTTATCTTGCTGAACAGATGTCACTCAAGCGACGTGTTGCCATCAAGGTACTCAAGTCGGACTTAGCCGAAGACGAGTCATACGTACGGCGATTTCATAAAGAAGCACAGGCTGCTGCCGGGCTGGTTCATGCGAATATTGTGCAGATCCATGAAGTCGGACAAACAGACGGAATCCACTTTATCGCACAAGAGTACGTACAAGGGCAGAATCTTCGCCAGTACCTGCAAGCCCAAGGTGCCGTGGATATCCAAATGGGGCTGAGTGTCTTGCGGCAGGTAGCCGCAGCGCTTCATAAGGCAGGGCAAAGCGGGATCATTCACCGTGACATCAAACCTGAAAACATCATGCTTTCACCGACGGGTGAAGTGAAGGTTGCGGATTTTGGATTAGCGCGTATTGTGGACAGCGGAGATTCGATGGATGCAACCCAGGTTGGTATGACCATGGGAACACCCCTCTACATGAGTCCAGAGCAGGCCCAAGGCGGGAAGATTGATCCAAGAAGTGATCTCTATTCACTTGGTGTGACTGCATACCATATGTTCAGTGGTCGGACTCCGTTTGAAGGCGACAATGCTCTGAGTATCGCAGTCCAACACCTGAAAAAAGAACCGGAGCATATTCTGGAATTGCGAAGCGATCTACCGAGCGATATCGCCGCGCTGATTCATCAATTGCTTTCTAAAGAACCGGAAAGTCGTTACCAGTCTGCTGCGGAGCTACTCAATCAATTGCGCGGTATTGATACTGACGGGCTTGATGATCATTGGGTGCCAAATATTGAAATGGGCGATGCTTTACTGAATGCACACCCTGATGGCCGTATGGAAATTACTCAGCAGTTGAGCACCTTGATGAAATCATCGCATGATTCTCCAAAGCTACTAAACGGTCGCTGGATAGCAGCCATCATCTTGATGTTTGCGGTTGGTGTCACCTTCGGTACATCATTCGCCCCATCCTCTATGCTTGATGTTGCAGATGCGGTTGTTGCCAGTGAGATCGAAATGAAGTCAACAGTCAAGGATCAATTTACCTATGCTGCTTTGATCAACACGGAAGAAGCGTTACTGAGCGTCAAACGGTACTTTCCACCTGGTGAAAGTCCAACAAACCAGGAATTTGCGCTGAAGGTCGACAGGCATCTAGCGAATCTATACCAGCAACAAAATCAGCTGGAAAAAGCAAATCGTATTTACATACGCCTGAGTAAATTGGACGTCAATAATATTGAATTACGTTCATTTGGCCTATGCGGACAGGCCAATATTGCTCAGGCACGCGGGGATACAGACGAGGTAGCCTCGCATCTTTCTAATTTGGGGGCACTGGTTGGACAACTTGAACCCACCGCGCAGTCTCTGGCGATTCAAACATTGAAGACAGAACTAAGAGACCGGCTAAATGAAATCCTGACTACCGCCGCCACTGATGAGGAATAAACAGTGGTTCGCGAGGTGACTAAATCGACTCGAGGAAATGTATAAGAGCTTCCAAATCAGATTTGGATAAGCTGATGGAACCATCTGGATGTGCGTGATCTTCCAAAACCGCTCTCACATCAGCAGCACGATTGTCGTGAAACAGACCGTAGCGCTGGCTAACGCCGCGGAGTGACGGCGGGTTGAAGTCTTTTAGTCCGTGTTCATCCTGAATGCCTACGTCGTAGGTGTTGACGGTCGTGTATGTTGGCGGTGCGTGGCATTCGCTGCACTTCAAAGTCTCAAACAGTTGCGACCCTCGTTTAATCTGCTCTGCGATCAACTCTCCACGCGCTGTCCGCACACCCGGTGCAGGCTGAAGTGTTCGCAGAAACGCCGAGATTGACGGTGCGGGGTTTCCTTTGGCGAGTCCTGAATTGCCACCTTGCATCGTGATGTGAATCGACTTGAGTACCTGACCGTCGAGGTCAATCTTATTACCCAACCATGCCCACGGTCCCGTTTCACCTGTTCCTAACAGCGAGAGAATTCGCTTGGGTGAAAACTTATTTGAATCGCTCAGATTCTCATTCAACCCGCCCACGGTATGGCCATCTACATGGCAGCTGTTACAGCTATACCAGCCATCAAGTGACAGGCGAGAATTGTAAAAGAGACGTTTGCCCTTGTCAGCAAGTGAATATGTTGGTTGACCATCTCCCAGAGGTAGTTTTTTAACCACACGATTCGATTTACGGTCGAAAACCTCAATCGTGTCGTCAAAGTGGCTAGCGATATAAATAAATCGTTCCGTTTGATCCGCAGCTATCGCAATGGGACGGCTTCCGACATTTATGCGATCCAGCAGATTGTGCAGATCTTTGCCGTGAGCAATTTGGCTGGTACCGGCAAAACAAATAAACAACTCTCCATCACTGGTAAACAGAATGTCACCGGGATCCCCGGCAGCATTCCCGGGATTCCCGACAGGATATTGCAACCAATGCGTAACTTTTATTATCGACCCTGGGTCTGATTGTGGCTGGAGCAGTACTTCAAGAGGTACACTTCGAATGAGATTCTCAAGGGTATTACCCCAGAAGACATTGTTGCGAACGGTGGCAGAGTTAGGGCTCAGAAGCTGATGTGAAAACGTAAGGTATTTTCCATCAGTACTGGTTGTTAATCCGCGGATATTCTGAACGTTGACATTAAAGAGTCCTGCTAACTGTCGCTCTTTCAGGTCAATCGTGGCGATGTGACCAGCAAATGCATCCGACACAATCGCGTGACTGTCATCATCAGAAATCCATACCTCCTTGGGGTTAAAAGGAATATTGATCTTCTTAGAAATCTTTAAACCCGATTCAACGGTCTCATCGATATCAACAAGCGTTACCTGCCTGGCCCAAAGGGATGCAACAACTGCTAGTGTTCCGTCAGACGTGCTTTTTACGCCTACGGGAGAGTAGGGAACCTTAATGCGTTTAATGACCGAGACGTGCCCCTGGACAAGGGATGAAAGGACGAGCTCATGTTTTACTTCATCCGTGAACAGGAGTCTTGCTTGTGACCCGACTCGAGCAAGGCTGCTTATTCGTTGGCCGATGAACGTTTCAGAAAACATCCTGTTCTCGCCAGTTTTCACAACACTCACGCTTCCCGAATCCTGATTAGCGATGTACAGCCACTGATCAACCGTTACCATTTCCACAGGTGCATAAAATTGTGGTTGCGGCTGAGGTGAGGGTGGCTCAGCGGAGTGCGAGTGACCCGAACCAATACATACGAGCATCAGGATCAGCATGTGTAGTTGGCACTTTCGCTTTTGCATGCTCAATACTTAGCCTTCCGTATGATCTGCATTGATATCATCGACCATGGACTGAACCGTATTTCTAAGTTGATCGGTTAGCTCGGAAGCATAGTTTCGCCGCTTTTCACTGATGACTTCTATCGGATCACCAAAGCGTACGAGTGACTTGCGCGTAGCTCTGATACCAGCCGAATACTTGTCCAGCACATCTTCTTCCAGTTTATCGAGTGTCTCGGCAATGCGTTCGACCGTTGGATTATTCGAGACGTAGCTTCCAGGGTAACTGAACAGTTGCACGGCGAGGAAGACGTCGTCCAGATAGTGGTCAAGTTCTGCTCGCTTGTCATCATCACTTGGTTCGAGCGACTCAAGTCGTGTAATGACTTCGTTTCGAAGTTGTTTGACACGTTCGGGAAGCATTTTATCACCGGCGTCGATTTCCAGCTGCTCTTCATTTGCTGAGAGGATGTGATCAGCAAGTCGTTCGGTACGTTCTGGCAACGTACCTTCCTGTACGGAATCCAGATGCTCAAGCTCTTTGAGTGCCATCAGTGCCGAGCCAAGTCGATAGATTCTCTCGACCATTGGTTTTTCCGGTGTGGGTCGCCAGTGGATTGACGATTCCAACTCGATAAGTAAATCCAGCAATTCCGGCATCGGATCACTCGTATACCAGTATTTCAATGCTGTGGGAATGCATACGATTTTTCGATCAGCACGTCTGGCAGAGAGATATGCAAGTGCTGCTGCACCTTCGCGGAAAGGCGTTACATGGTCATTCGTGTGATATACCTCACCTTCGGGGAATATCACCAAGGGATACTTCTTCTCCTGAAGGATATTTTGTGCCGTCTTCATGGCTTCCATGTCTGTGCCTTCACGATCGATACTGAATGCACCGTGTTTCTGAAGGAGCCACTGCCCAATTTTGCCCTGATTTTCAAAAACATGCCACGTTGCCATGAAGTACATAGGAAAGCCAGTTGCATCCGCAGCGGCATTCATGGAAAAGGGGTCTGCATGAGATGAATGATTGGGAGTAATCAGTACTCCGTTGCCTTGACGGATCTGTTCTCTGACAATCTCAGCATTTTGGATTTCAACGCCTTCAAGCTGACATGTTTTTAACCCCTGCCATTTCCGAAGCCTTCTGGTGAGCCTTACGACCCAAGGTGATAGCTTGGGTTTCCAGCGTCGGGGCGGTCGTGCCATGCGATATGGATTCATATTGTCTCCGGATTGCTACTTCTTAGGACACCGGTGTTGAAACTCGCGATAGCCATTGGCTAATCGTCTGTGCCGGCAGGTTTTGCACAGGCCTGTCGATGCAAATAAATTGTAACGAGTCCGAGTGTCACTCCGCCAATTCCGTCAATAATTACCCATGCCATTGGTAACCCGCATTCCCAGGCGAGAGTTACGCCGATAACACAAACTACTAGAAGGGTTCGGCCGTGCAGATAAATCAATTGATCGTACTTTTGTATGTTTCTCGCCATTAACAATCCCAGCAGTCCATACATACCGCATAGCGCGCTGGTAGAGCGAGCAAGATAAACGGTTATAGGAGCTTCCGGGAATTCTCCCATCCCAAGAATCTGCTCGTGAACCCATTGCATCCAGCTGACTGGCATGACAAGTGGGATAAACGCGAGCACACATGTCAGCCCAAAGAAATAGAGCGTCTGGGTCAGATATCTCTCAGCGGTACTAGCGTTCATTGAGAATTAGGTGGTTGTCGTAAGGTGAATCATCGGAGTGCAAATACCGTGGTCGAGGGAAATTACTTTCCGCTCGACTCAATGAGCTCTTCCATTCTCTCGATAGCTCTATCATAAACACCAATTACGCTATTGCGTGCGGCCTCATCGTCGAACTGCCCAGTGCTGGCAGCTTTATCGCGGGCTTGTTGCATTTCTACCATCAGATCCAACGCGACGTCAGGATCAAAGATTGATTGCCCATTTTGCTGAAAGTAAATCGGGCTTGTGTGTCCGAATATCAGTCGGTCATAGATATTCTTGTTGTTATCAATTGGTACGCGCACCGCGAGCCATCCGGGTTCGCTAAGGTCGACCGTGGTGTTCATTTTAGCTACAAAGTAGCCATCGGTTGATTGAGTCTCCACGGTCGCAACGACATGTCCGTTATGTATGAGCTCTAAGCCTTTGAAGTCGGTGCGTCCCTTACCCGTTGCGTTAACCTGTACGGTGTTACTCCCCGACTCCAATTGAATCGTGGATCCAATATCTCTCTGATTGGCAGTGAATGAAATAATCGGTCCATTCGTGATGAAGGACTCGCCTTTTCGCAGTGCCGCCAGCCACTTGTTGCTTGTCACTCGTCCTCTAATTGGGACGTAGGCTCGCGAGTAATCATAAATGAACCAATCTGTGCCGGTAGAAAATGGTACCTGCATACCTACATTCAGGTAGCGATAAAACGTAGCGTCGTAACTACCGACGCTGCCGCCATCGAAGATGTTCTGAGCATGGATGAATCCGAGAGTCCAGTTTGCGATGTCTTCGAGCCCGAAGTCGTTATGACACCAAATCACGGTGCCACCGCTGCCGCGTGCCGCGAGAATGCCCTTTTGTACAGGCCGGCCATCCGAACCGCCGCGCATGATGCCAGGACCAATGCTGACTGGCCGCACGAGTTCGGGGATGTCCAGTAACATTACGTGTCCCCAACCTTCACCACCGATTCCGAAATTGTGACGATGCTCCTCACCGAATCCAAGTGTTACTTTGTCCGTGGAGATTGCATGGAGCGAAGATGGAGTGAATTGATTTGTAATGTACTCGCGTTCGTCCGGGATTCTGCGGAGATGGGAAACCCAGACGAGTCTAAGGTCATCGGATTCCGGTACGAGTTGCAAATAGTCGGTCGCCTGTCTGTATGTCTGACGCATGATATGAACATGCGTGTTACCGGAAATCATTCTCTGCTTAGCTAAGTGGCTAAAACGTTCCAGATTCACAGGAATCACCAGTTCCCGATTCTTGACGGTTGTCAAATCAAAATCCAGTGTTACCATTTTAGACTCGATGCCCTTTACGATGTCGATCGATACTTCCTGGCTGGGAATGTCAACGAAGCTGGATTCATCAACGGTGTACCAGAAGTTGTCACGCTCAATGACGCCAGTCAATTCAAGTGGCTCTCGGCCACCATCAGCCGTGATCTGTGAGATTTTAATTGTCCCGGCGCCGGCGGATTTTTCAGGTGTCAGGCCAATTCTAAACCGGAGCCGCGTGTGTCCTTCCGTCAGCGGTACGTCATTGCTTTCACGCTGTTGTAGCGCGAGTCGATGAAG
>CEQU01029291.1_pt1 | contig 15147 bp, 9 predicted proteins | sample 531031 | NCBI WGS metagenome assembly CEQU01 (sample SAMEA2621216, study PRJEB7988) | marine metagenome | isolation source: saline water (ENVO:00002010), including
GGGAATCAGGTACTTGCCGTCATTAACCGCTTCGGCCAGTCCCGGTAGATGCGCACAGTCCCCGAGGTAATCCGACCGCATCGTAATCACGACGTAAATCGACTGGGTCTGACATTTCGCAGCATTTAACAGCAGCTTGACGAATGCCGTTGCCAGCTCCTGGTGTTTATCCGATGTCCCGCGGAACCTAAAGAGCTCTTCGAACTGGTCCACGACAATCAGCAGGTTAGAGCCTGCCGGCATATCCGAGTATTCCACCGCCTGGACAAGTCCCTGACGACTGCGACTAAGCGTTGCACGTACCTGCAGCCGTGCTTCGGGATCTTCCGGATCATACAGATCGGCATCGATCATCGCGTCTGCAAGGTTTAGCAGCGGGTCCCCACCGGGTCGAAACACGACGGTTTCCCAATCGGACCCCACGCTTGCCATCGTGCCACCGTAAAGCGATGGCAACATGCCAGCACGTACCAGCGATGACTTACCACTGCCGGATGTTCCCACCACCGCCAGGAACCGCTGTGTGCGCAGCAGCTCCAGCAGGTCATTGGTCTGCTCCTCCCGTCCAAAGAACAGGTAATCCTCTTCTTCTCCAAAGGGACGCAGGCCCGGGAATGGGGTCATTCTTGCTTGTAACATATGTTGTTATCCGCCTGGGGCCTTGAGGTTCTTAACATCCACGCAGAACTGCGATAACAACTCCGTCTGTAGCTCTTCGTCTTCGCTGCGCAGTACATCGACCGACAGGCTCTTAAATCGTTCTTTGCGGCGGTCTTCCGGCGGGCCGATAAAAATCGCAGCACACTCAATCGGGCGTCCTTCCCGGTATCCAAGCGCCTTGGTTAACTCTCTAACCTTGATATCCACCCATGCCTTACCGCTTTGGCCGTAGTAAACCAGTACCGCATCACAATCTGTGAGGTTCTGAATGTGAATCGCGTTGATATCATGTTCGGCTCCCTCGAATTCCGGAACCATGACCTCAACACCCTGGTCATATAAGTAATCTTCAATTGCCTCGACCGCTTCTTCATCACGTTTTTCGTACACCAGATATACTCGAGGTACGTCTATGACGACCGAGCTTTCAATTACCGGAGTGGCCACAGCTTTTTGAAGATCATCCAGTTCCGCCTTCCAACGCTGCTCGAGCAGTTCTTTCAGGTTCTCGATCGAGTCTTTGACCAATTCCACGCCGTCGCAGGTTGTCGGTTCTTCACGCAGCATGTCGACAAACTGTTTCTGGCGGTCATCCTCCACCATCAGGTCCCTGGCCATCCAGATGTAACGGGGCTTAGATTTGGTGGCAGCGACACTCCGGGCAATCCGGTTTTGAATCATCAGTACCGATTCCTCGCCGCCTTCCGGTACGAACCCGTAACGTGCTCCGACCGGCTGGATGATCAGGTCGCATTTACCCATGTAGTCGGTTACCGCTGTTTCCAGTTCTGCGTGTTCGGTCGGCAGCGAACGGTCCGGGTAAACGATATGACCCAGCTCCAGGAACTCACGGCGTAACCGTTCGCGGTCTTCCTTTAAGTCTGCCGTTGCTTCTGCTAGGTAGATGTTTTTGCGGATCTTGCTAAACGATCCGGATTCCATGTATGGGGTTTTACGGGTCTGCTTGACGTGCTCGGAGATCTCGTACGCCAGGTCATAGATCCGCTCGTAGTACCGCTGTGCTGCCTCCTCTCCGTGCGCCTCGTCGAACTCGCGGACACGGCTCGTTTCAGGGTCTCGGTCGTAAAAGTCATAGCCAAGCAGCTGTCCGAAGATCGCGTCCAGATCAGCGTCGATCTGGTCATCGTCCACCGGCGTTTTAATCACCTTGTAGATTGATTTCATGCCGGTTCCGGCATTAGATTCTTCAAGCATGCTTGACCAGTACTTTTCAGTACCATCCACGCACGCTTTGCTTTTGGCGAACGGCGGGGATACCACCGTGACCATCGTATTGGCCTCCGGCAGCGCGTTTAGCACCGTGTCATCCAGCTGGCTTTCTCCGGCTGGCATTTCACAGAAGCCCACCTTCAGGCGGTCTCCGGTAAGCTGCTCCACGCGGACCTTCAGGTTCCGGTGGAACCGCGAGATCCAGCCTTCGCTGCCCGGCTGAAACGACTGGTTGTCAAGCTCCGAGCAGCTGATCAGGATGTCGCACTGCTGGATTTCCTCGGGTGATGGTAACGCCGTGCCACCAGACTGCTCGGGCTGTGTTACCATCTGCATCGAGGTTTGTGTTAACTCGGCCGGATGTGATTCGTTGCTCTCGCCACGCAGCATCGAAGAGAAGTTCCTGAGGTCCACGACCAGTTCGCTTGCACTCTGGTAACGTCGTGCAGGGTCTTTCTGCAGGCATTTCATCGTGATCCGCTCGAGTTCCTGCGGCAGCTCGTAGTTAAAGCGGGCCATGGCAGCCGGTGCCTCGCGGCAGATCTTCTGGATCGTGTCTCCAAGTGAGTTCCCCACGAACGGCAGCTGGCCGGTGATCATTTCGTACATCATTACGCCGAGGCTGAATATGTCTGACCGGCCGTCCACGTCTTTACCGGTTGCTTGTTCCGGGCTCATGTAGCCGGGCGTGCCGATGATCTGGCCGTCCTGTGTCTGGACCATCTTGGTCGCGTCGATGTCCTCCTCTTCATCGAGCTTCTTGGCCAGTCCGAAATCGAGCACTTTGGCCTGGCCTCGCTGGTTGATGATCACGTTGGCGCTCTTGATATCACGGTGCACCACGCCTACTTTATGTGCTTCATCCAGGGCATCAGCAATTTGAGTTGAAAACTCGGTGGTTAGCTCCAGTGCCAATGGCCCATTGCCCACTAGGGACTTAAGCGTGTTTCCTTCCACGTACTCCATAGCAATAAACGCATCGCCTTCTTCGGTTTCACCGACGCCGTAGATTGTGCAGGCATTCGGGTGATTAATGGCGGATGCAGACTGGGCTTCCTGCATGAACCTCTGGCGGCGCACCGGGTCGTTTCCGAATTCTTCTGGCAGCGTCTTGATTGCTGCCTGTCTGCCAAGCGTTTCATCTTCTCCTAGGAAGACTTCGCCCATCGCGCCAGCACCGATCGGTTTAATGATGCGGTAGGGACCTATTTTCTCGGGGTGCATGGCGACGTGTTTGGCTGGTGATAAGTGGGCTGAATACGTGGTGAAGAGTCGTCACTACGGGTGGTACGTTTGTGCGTTCATTCTAAGTTGAATGTAATACATCGTGCAAATGAAAGCATTAGAAAGGGTTTATGGGTGCTACATTTGTGGCCTTGCCTCTACGGCCCGCAGGGGTTTCTTTTCGATCGCTCTCGAGGCCCTACGTCGCTGCGTCCCTTCGAATCACGTTACCGTGTATCCGGCCTATCGGCCGTCGTTGGCCTCGAAAGCATACAAGTTCCTATTCAATTCCACCGTCGTAAGTGTGTACAATAAAGACCATGGGAAACACACGTCGTGACTTTTTACGTAGTTCGTTAATTGCAGGTGGTATTGGCTTGCCATTATCCGACTGCCTACGTCTTCAGGCAGCGGGATCACAGGAGCAAAAAGACACGGCCGTAATTCAAATCTGGCTAGGTGGCGGCCATAGCCAATTTGAGACATTTGATCCGAAGCCAGATGCTCCGGCAGAGATTCGTGGGCCTTATGGGACAACCTCCACTCTGTTTCCCGGTATACAGTTTTGCGACATGATGCCGAAGACCGGGCAAGTGCTGGACAAGACAGCACTGATCCGAAGTATTGCTCACAATAACAATGGCCACTATGTAGCAGCTCATTGGCTGTCGACCGGCCATCTTAGTCCAACAGCACCACCGACTCATCCGTCGAGCGGCTCGATTGCCTCACACGTGTTAGGTCCGCGCGATGCTGGAATGCCAGGTTATGTGCTTCTTTCTGAAGAACAGACGCGAAATCCGACGATTGGCGCTACGATGGGTCCGGCGTATTTGGGCAGCGCCCATTCACCGTTTACGATATTGCAGGATCCGTTTAAGTCGCAGTTTCATACAGAGGCATTAAATGCATCAACCGATAACTTCAAGCTTGCGGACAGCTTAACGATAGACCGAATGGAAGATCGTAAATCGCTACTCGGCGAACTCGATTTGTTTAATCGAAAAGTTCAGCGTCAACGTGACTTAGGTGGTATAGACGAATTCAATCAAACCGCGTTCGATATCGTGACAAGCGGCCGTGCTCGTGAAGCGTTCGATTTAAGTCGGGAACCAGAACACGTCCGCCAAATGTACGGTGAGCATCGTTGGGGACAGTCAGCGCTACTTGCACGACGCTTGGTCGAGGCAGGCGTGACCTTTGTAACTATCAATACGGCGCCGGATTCACTTTGCTGGGATTGGCACCTGAACATCGTGGATGATGATCGTCCGGCTGATGGCAGTAACGGGCCAAGTCGTGGCATGAATATATCCGGGCCACCTCTAGATCAGATGCTTTCAGCACTGATTACCGATTTGTATGATCGCGGATTGGACAAAAAGGTTTTGTTACTTGTCTGGGGTGAATTCGGAAGAACACCTCGCGTGAACAAGACGGGCGGTCGTGATCACTGGGGTGCGTTAATGAGCATCCTCATGGCCGGTGGTGGCCTCAAAGTAGGGCAGGTAATCGGTGCATCCAATCCAAAGGGTGAAATGCCGATTGATCGTCCAATTCATCCGGTCGACGTGCTGGCAACGGTTTATCGGCATCTCGGAATTGATCCGTCTGCTTCTACCATAAATCGCGAAGGTCGCCCAATTCATATCCTTCCTGGTGGTAATCCGATTGCTGAGTTGATTTAATCGGGTCTTTGAAATGGTGTACGGTCTCTTGCTACACCGCTCATTAAGTTATTAAAGGAATCAAAGTAGATACTCATGGCTGCGCCACACTTGCAACTGGATCCGGACTTATGTCGCCAACGTCAACATCGTTTTCTTGAAGTCATGGCGGAAAATGAAATCGATAGAGTTGTGATAACCGCTCAGGAGAATATCTACTACTTCACAGGGTTTCGCCATCACAACCTGATGACCGCAGCACTTGTGATGGAAGCAGATGGGTATTGTGTACTATCGGCCCCCAATAAAGAGCCTGAAATTGCAGCTGTCGATGACGTTGTTGTATTTGAAGCTCAGTGGTTGTCGACACTCCGGCAGGATCAGTTCGTCGATACATCTACAGCACTTTCAGCGGTGCTAGATGATCAATCTGCTGGACGAATCGGTGCGGACTGCCGCACTTCGGGGCCCTACGTGTTGGGGGTAATTGCCGGTTCAGCAGGTGTAAACGTAGCTGAAGTCATCGACGTGGAACCTGCGATTTGGGATTTGCGTCGAAAAAAGGATCCGGATGAATTGGCGATGATGAAACGGGCGATTGATTGCACGACAGCAATGTATACCCGCGCACGCGAGATTATCCAGCCAGGAATCTGTGAGTTGGAAGTTTACAACCAGTTACATGCAGCGGCTGTGGAGGTAGCTGGCGAAGCAATCACTTATTTAGGTAATGACTATCAGTGCGGTGAACGTGGTGGTATGCCGCGCGAACGTAAGGCGCAAGCAGGGGAGTTATATATTCTGGACCTCGGCCCGGCATATCGAGGCTACTTTGCTGATAACTGCAGAACATTCAGCGTTGATGGTAATCCGACGGATGATCAGATATCAGCATGGAATACGATTTCTGAAGTGTTGGATATGGTCGCAATTACCGTAAAACCAGGTCTCCGTTGTCAGGATCTGTTTGAGAAGGCATCTGAAATGCTTGGCGAAAACGCGCTGGGAGTGTTTCCACACCACCTTGGGCATGGCGTCGGACTCTATCCGCATGAAACACCACATTTAAATCCGAACTGGGATGATGAATTTAGAGAGGGTGATGTTTTCACGGCAGAACCTGGTCTGTACGGTGAATCGCTCCGTGCGGGAATTCGACTTGAGCAGAATTATCGTGTGACATCAGACGGTGTTGAGATTTTGACTCCGTTTCCCTTAGATCTATAGAAACAGATTAGTTAATTGGAAAGAGTGGCCTCATGATCGACTTAACTGGAAGCGTCGCATTAGTTACCGGTGCTGGCCGTGGTATTGGCAAAGGTTGTGCTATGCAACTCGCAAACGCCGGTGCGACATTAATAATAAATGATCGACCCCAAAGCCCAGACCTTGGCCAAACTACCACCGAAATAACCGAATCAGGTGCGTCTTGTACTGCAATTGAAGGTGATGTGTTTACACGACAAGGATGCGAACAGCTGGTTTCGGAAGCGCTTGAAGTACATGGTCGAATTGACTGTCTGGTTAGCAATCCTGCTTTTAGTAGGCGACAAACTTTTCTGAATTATGATCCGGAAGTGTTTGATCAGACGATTCAGGGGACGCTTTCAAGCGGATTTCATATGTCGCAACTGGTTGCTCGCCATATGGTTGAACGTGGCGGCGGCGGCAAGATGGTTTTTATCTCAAGCGTGCAAGGTGAAATGGCCTTTCAGAACTGCGTTCCATATTGTGCAGCCAAGGCCGGATTGAACCATATGACACGTAGTGTTGCGATTGAATTAGCCGAACATAAAATCAACGTAAACGCGATCGAGCCGGGTTGGATTGATACTCCCGGTGAACACGTCACTTTCGGCGACGATTACGTTGAAGAGCAGGGCAAGCTGCTACCGTGGGGTCGATTAGGTACTCCAGAGGATATTGGAAATACCGCTGCTTTTCTTTGCTCCAGTGTGGCAGACTATATTACTGGGGAGATTATTGCGGTGGACGGGTGCTTCCGGCATAAAGACGGACGCACGGAATTACCATAATTGCAGTTCTTACGGACTTGATGAGTAATTCACTCCGGCGACTTAAAGGAGAATTTAATGACAAACCTAACAAGACGATCCTTTGTGAAAACAGCGGCTTCAACCGTTGCTATCCCAACGGTGCTAACTCGCATGAGTTATGCACGTACAGCGGCGAACGATCGAATTACGCTTGGATTCATTGGTTTGGGAATGATGGGACGCGGTCACCTTGGTGCATTTCTGGGTTATCAGGATTGTCAGGTCGTTGCATTGGCAGATGTCGTTAAAGAACGCCTTGAGGACTCAGCAAACAGAGTAAACACGCAATACAAGAGCGACTCTGCAAACGGCGTCGCAACATACGCTGACTATCGAGAAATCATTGCACGCGATGATATTGATGCCGTCGTGATTGCAACTCCGGATCACTGGCATGCGATTCCGGTGATTCAAGCTGCGAATGCTGGTAAAGACATTTATTGTGAAAAGCCGCTGACGCAAAACGTTGTCGAAGGCCGAAAAATCGTTGAGGCTTGCACCAAGAACAAAACTGTATTTCAGGTTGGAAGTCAGCAACGCAGCGAATTCGGTGGACGCTTTCGACGTGCTGTTGAACTCGTCCGAAATGGACGGGTTGGAAAGATCCACACGGTTCGAATTGGCGTTGGGGTACCTAACAGGCCATGTGATTTACCTGCTCAGGAAGTGCCTGAGGGTACTGACTGGGATTTCTGGCTCGGACCAGCACCGCAGAGGCCATACAACGAAGTCCTTTGTCCAAAAGGCATTCATTCTCATTTCCCCCAATGGCGAGCTTACCGTGAGTATGCCGGCGGAGCAGTAGCCGATATGGGTGCACACCACTTTGATATTGCTCAGTGGGCGCTTGGGATGGATCACACTGGCCCCGTAAAGGTAGAGCCACCCAAAGATGGCTCAAAGAACGGGCTAAAGTTGACATACGCCAATGGTGTGGAGATGTATCACGGTGGACCGGCGGACGTGACGTTTGAAGGCACTGAAGGGACTCTGATGGTCAGCCGTGGTTCCATTAAGTCGAATCCAGGTTCCATTCTGGAAGAGGAAATTGGTGACGATGAATTTCACGTCTATCCAAGCAATAACCACAAGCGGAATTTCGTGGATTGTGTCAAATCGCGTAAAGAGACGATTTGTCCCGCAGAGATCGGCCATCGCACTGCATCTATTTGCCATCTAACAAATCTCGGTTACCAACTTGGTCGTCCTTTGAACTGGGATCCAAAGAAAGAACAGTTTGTCCGTGATAAGGAAGCCAACGGTTATCTATGGCGTAAACCGCGTGACAAATGGGACGTAATCTAAGCTTGGACAGGAGCTGGCTGTTTTTGCGGTGGTCGAGCCGTAAACACGGCGTATGACGCGCAAATTGCAATCGTCAAGAAAGCGAGGAGTGCCGGTTGGTGCGATCCAAACTGATCAAATGACAATGCCAACGGTAGTGGACCCAGAGCCGATGCAATTGCGCAGATGCTCATCGCGGATCCAGCGACGGCTCCCTGGTGCTTTCGTCCAAAGTAATTGACCCAAACGACCATTCCTGTTGATCTTAAAATGCCACCATTAAGCCCGAGCATGATCGAATAGAATATCGCCATCCACGGTTTGGTGATCGTTAGCAAGAGCACGACTCCACATGCTAGACCGGCCACACTGACAAAAAGCAGATAGCGGGCCGGTATCTTGCCCGTGAAATAGCCGGCCACAAATGACGAGCAAATAGCTGAACCTGCCTGCACAGCGAATAGCCAAAATGCGTATTGGCGCGAAACATCAATGCGTTCGAGTAAGGATGCCTGATAAAAGGCCAGCCCTGTACCGACCATTGCCCACGTGCTCATTCCCGCAACGAGTTTCCAGAACGTGGCTGTTTTCATCGCCTCGTTTGCGGTCCAACTATCTGTGGTGATCTCGGCATTTCCATCTCTATCCAGCTTGGTTTGGATCTCGATATCCGGATCACCAGCAAGTCGTAAATCTGGGAGTAATCCGAGAGGTTCCGGGCGGTTTCGTACAAATAGGATGGAAGGCAAGACAGCTGAAATCCAGAGAATTGTCGCTAAAACCATCCATGCCTGTCGCCAACCATGCATTTCAATCATCGAGTTGTTGAATCCTGCGACAATCATCACTGAAAGCGATCCACCAAGGCCAACAACGCCCATTGCCAGACCACGTCGTTTCTCAAACCACTCTCCGACAAGCCATGTGGATACTAGGCACATTAGTCCTTGTCCAAAGAGCCGGCACAGGAACATTCCTATATAAAGGACTGCAACAAAATCGCTTGGAACAGCGCTCATCACGCAGCACGCGCCACCAAGCGCTGCTGCACCAATTGGCATTAAGCTGCGGGCGCCATACTTATCTAGCAACCTACCCATTAACGAGTAAGTGAGTGCTGCAATCGCCGTTGCTACCATATATGCAGTTGAATACGTCGTTTGTTTAAGCCTCAGATCGTTGACCATGGGATCGACGAAGGCAGACATCGAGTGGGTCTGCCCAGGCGCTGACATGAAAGTCGATAGCGCGGCAAAAAATAGAACGACTATGCCGTAGTGACGTAGACGCAGCTTAGGTGATGAGTTGCTGGAGGATTGCCTGGATGGAGTTGCAAGCCCCGTGCGCGATGCGGACATGTTGGGTGGGTGTACTTAATGTCGCAAGTGGGTACCGTTGAAACAGCCGAGTATGACAGTATTCCTCTAAATTGGATAGTGAAGCCTGTTCAATTAACAGCGATAATGAGCGATATTGGCTTCGAAGTAACAGTTGATTACGTGAGTGATTCGAAATGAGACAATTCCATAAACGGTTAATTCTGGCATTCCTCCTATTCACCGGAGTGTTGATCAATGTCGGACATGCCCAGGAGTCGCCCGGTGATCAGTTGTTAAAGGCTGCACGTGACGGGGATCTTGCGAAAATTAAGAAACTGGTAGATAGCGGAGTAGATGTAAACTTCGTTGATCAATTCGGGATTACTCCGATTTGGCAGGCTGCACTAAAAGGAAGAGCAGAGGCCATCAAGCTCTTATTAGAGTTAAAGGCGAATCCGGATACACACGATGGGATCTGGTATCTCAGCCCGTTAACCGTGACTCAGGATGCTGACCTAATCAAGCTTTTGATTCAGCATGGAGCAGATCCCACAATGCTGATCAAAAAAGCAGCGTTTAGCGGCGACATCGGGCAACTCGAATTGTTGTTGCCTACGCAGAATTGGACTGACGAAGAGCTGAGTATCTTTGTAGCCCATGCAAAATTGGGAAATCAGGAAAAGGCCGTAAAACTGATCACTGATCAGGCGAATGACGTTGTGCAGGAATTGAAACAGGTTCCCGAAACAAAGCTGAATCAACTGGTTGGAAGATTTCGTCATCCACGATATGGGTTAATCGAAGTCTCCGTTGCCGAAGCCAGCGTGCATATCACGGGGGTATTGGGAAGTCGCAGCCCTGTTGTCGTTGACGAATCGCACCTAGAGTGGGGCGACAACCAATTGGTTTTCAAGTTCAAAGACAAGGAAGTTGCCACGGCCACTTGGATACGAGGTTATGGGGAGTTCATATTCGCCAAGTCTGATAGCGATGAAGAACAGACCGTTGATGGTCTGTCAGACGACATAACTCTGGATCTCGATATTGCTGCGAAAACGAATTGGCCGGGTTTCCGTGGCCCGTCGGCAAGAGGAATTGCAGTCGATCAACGGCTTCCTGATTCATGGGATGGCAAGACAGGTGAAAATGTAATTTGGAAAACTCCTATTCCAGGTTTGGCCAATGCCTGCCCAACCGTTTGGGGCGACCGCGTGTTCATTGCTACTGCAGTGCCGGAAAGTGGCAACGATGATCTTAAAATCGGAATCTATGGTGACATCACGACAGCAGGTGAAGAATCTGAAAATGAGTGGCTCTTGTATTGCCTTAGTAGTGATACAGGCAAGGTTGTGTGGAAAAAATCAGTTGGGAAATCAAAGCCACCCATAAAACGTCACACGAAGAGCTCACAGGCAAACTCCACACCGGCTACCGACGGTAAGCATGTTGTTGCTCTTTACAATTCCGGTGACCTTGTTTGCTTTGACTTCGACGGGAAATTGGTATGGGAACAAAACCTTGGTGTTCTGGATTCTGGTGCTTTCAATGACCCGGAATACCAGTGGGGGTTTGGTAGCTCACCAACGATTTATGAAAACTTGGTTATCGTGCAATGCGATTTGCAGGAAGGGTCGTTTATTGTTGCATTTGATTTATCCTCTGGGGAAGAAGTATGGAAGACAATGCGGGACGAGCCGCCATCCTGGGGGTCACCGCTGGTATATAAAGATGCAGAACATGAAGTACTGATCACCAACGGCAGCACGTATTCGCGGGGATACAATCCGCGCACTGGCGAAGAGCTTTGGCGGCTTGGTGGCCATTCTGCAATCACAGTGCCAACACCGTTTGTTGCTCAAGGATTGATTTATCTGCTTGATGGATACCGACCGTTCCAGCCAATTTATGCAGTGAAGCTAGGGGCGCGGGGAGATATTACTCTCGGTCCTAATCAAACGAGTAGCAGTGACGTTGCATGGAGTCAGCGGCATGGTGCTCCGTATCTCGTTACGCCGGTCGTTTATCGTGGCTTCCTTTATAGTCTTACCAACAGTGGAATCCTAAGTTGCATCGATGCAAAGAGTGGTGATCTGGTGTACAAGAAACGCGTAGCACGTGGTGGTGCAAACAGTTTTACCGGTTCGCTAGTTGCTGCTGATGGCCGTTTGTATCTAACTGCAGAATCCGGTGCTGTATTGGTGGTTAAGACCGGGACATCATATGAACTTATCGCCACCAACGAGTTAGGTGAGTTCTGTCTGTCCACGCCAGCCATTGCCGGTGGCAAGATATTCTTTAAGACCCATCGGCACGTTATCGCGATCGGTGCCGGCGACGAGTAATCTCACTTTCGCAAGACGCGGCCAGGCATCGTCCCCAGATGGTCGCCACGCTTGAGAACAAGTGTTCCGTTGACAATTACATATTCGATACCGATCGGGTAATGAAACGGATCGGTAAATAACGCCGTGTCGATTACGGTTGTTTCGTCAAAGATTGTGATGTCGGCATAGTTTCCTTCCCGGAGCATACCTCGGTGTTGCAAGCCGACCTTAGCTGCGTTTAATGAGGTAATCTTGCGAATGGCATCTTCAAGTGTGATTACCTGCTCTTCGCGTACGTACCTGCCAAGCAATCTTGGAAATGTACCGAAATTTCTCGGATGAGGATTTCCTTTTCTAAGCGGCCCTTCGATCGCATAGGCGGAGCCGTCAGAGCCAACGCTGCACCATGGCTGCTTTAAAGCAAGGGTCATATCACGATCGGTATGATGAGCAAACACGGTTGCAACAGAACCGCCTTGATCGATTAAGAAGTCGATCATCAGATCCAGTTTGTCAGCATCCTCGTCTCCATCGGAAAGAATCGCTAGCACGCGATCCATGGTCATCCCGCGATATTGGTTTTCAGCCGCTACAAGCATCCTGCTCCAGTCTTTACCGACAGCGGTGTAGTGGTTGTACCAGCCATCGATACCGTTTTCGATATCGTGTTTGATCTGATTGCGATCCGCAGAAGTCTTTAGGCGACGAATCATTTCAGCCTTTCCACCTTCGTGCGCCCACGGTGGAATGATGCTCATCAGGTTGTTGTTCCCGCGTGTATAGGGATATACGTTTGCCTGGACGTTTACGCCCCGCTTGCGAGCGGATTCAATCAGAGCGATGACTTCATTCATGCGACCCCAGAATTGTTGATCAGCTATTTTGATGTGAATGATATCAACAGGTATACCGGCATCTTCGCCTACTTTGATCGCTTCGCGGACAGCATCAAACACACCAAGGCCTTCATTGCGAATGTGAGAGGAGTAAATTCCACCATAGGGTTTGATGACTTTGCCAAACCTGACAAGATCGCCCGTCGTCGCTAAGGATCCTGGTGGAAACATGACTTGGCTTGAGAGTCCCAGAGCACCGTCTTCCATGGCTTGTGCAAGGAGTTGTTCCATTTGCTTAAGCTGGCCTTCCGAGGGACGAGCATAGGTTTTTCCCATTACGGATTCCCAGATGTTTCCGATGCCTACATACGATGCCACATTTGTTGACATTTTGGATTGCTCGAGAACGTTGAAGTAATCGCCAAGGGTTCTCCATTGCAATACTTTTCCGTTTACCGTCAATCTTGCCGGTGGTTTGTTACCGACATTTGGACCGCCACTGGTACCTTCTCCAAGAATTTCGGTAGTTACACCCTGTCGGATTTTGCTTTGGGCATGACCATCCTGAATGAGCTTCGTATCCGAATGAGAATGGATGTCGATGAATCCCGGCGCAACAACGAGTCCTTTCGCATCGATGGTTTGCTTGGCATCAACAGTGAGGTTCTTGCCGATTTGGGTGATTCGATCTTTTTGTATAACGACATCTCCAAAGAACCAGGGGTTGCCACTTCCATCTATAATCTTGCCATTCTTTATGTGCAGGTCGGCAGGTTCGTTGGCCAGTAGCATCCCGGCGGTAAGAATTAGAAATGAGCTGAGGATTGCCGTAATTCGGAACATAATGCTTTTTGATCGATCACTTTCGTTGGAAATAGCAGCTAATAGGTCTACCATGTAGTGACCAATAGCAATTGATAGATGTATTTATAAGTGTTGGGTCCGCATATGTATAACAGAAGACAATTTACAAAGCTCTCAGCCGTTGGCACAGCTTCGGTGATTTTGGGCAATCTACATGTTGAACAGGCACAGGCAATTGAACCGATTAGTGAAGACGGTATTGATTGGTATAACCCGGAGCAATGGGGCATTGAAGGACGCGGGTGGGATGATACCGAAGTCTATTACGATCGCTTACCGGCTCGAATGAAGGGCGTAGTACGAGACGCTGTGTGGAACCTCAGTCGGCATTCGGCGGGCATGGCGGTGAGATTTCAGACCGGATCTGAGGATATCAAGGTGCGCTATCGGCTGAAGTCACCTGGGTTAGACATGGTGCATATGCCGGCAACTGGCGTCAGTGGTGTCGATCTATACGGACAGGTTGCGGATGGCACATTTCGATGGGTCAATGTAGCCCGACCGGGTGCTCAGGATGTAAATGTAACGTTGGCGGCTAAGATTGATGCGGTGGCCGACGAAGCGGGACGCGAGTATATGGCATACTTGCCGCTTTATAATGGAATCGAGAAGATCGAATTCGGCGTTAAGTCAGGATCATCTTTTACCCCGCTGACTCCACGTAAAGAAAAGCCGTTGTTCTTTTACGGTACATCAATCATGCACGGAGCATGTGCTTCGCGGCCAGGTATGGCTATTTCATCGATCATTGGCCGTCGTCTTAATCTACCAGCCATCAATCTTGGTTTTTCCGGAAATGGTCGGCTCGAAATGGAACTTGTGGAGCTAATTGCTGAAATAGACGCCGCTGTGTATTGCCTGGATTGTCTACCGAATTTGAACGCACAGTGGACAGAAGAACGTGCGTATCCGTTTATTTCAAAGCTCCGTTCGTTAAGGCAAGACACTCCGATCCTGATGGTGGAGGATCGGTCATTTACCAATTCACCATTCCATAAACATCTGCGTGATAGGCACGCGGGAAACCGAAAGGCATTTCGGGCTGCTTTTAAACGACTGAATGCTGAGGGGCTTAAGGGAATCCACTATCTGGAAGGAGAAGGAATCCTTGGTAATGACGGCGAAGCGGCGACGGACGGTTCACACCCGAACGATCTTGGGATGTTACGATATGCCGAGGCCTATCTTAAGGCGCTCAAGCGGATTCTATAGTAAAGATTCAACCGAGCTAACTCATGAGTATCACAATGAAGTTTTCTCGACGTGCATTTAGTGCTTCGCTCCTCTTGCCATCAGGGTTCGCGTTGGCAGCGAAGCATACCGTGACCAGATTTAAGTTAATGTCTTTCAATATGTGGGTTGGTGGCACAGCAAGCGGTTCTACACCGACTGATCTGGCAAATGCGGTAAAGACCGCCGGAGCGGATGTGGTTGGGATGCAGGAGACGGACGGAAATGGTGAGGATGTCTCAAAAGAAGTAGCAAAGCTGTTGGGATGGAATCACCTGCAGCAGGGTGGACGAACAGCTGTCATTAGCCGCTTTCCCATTGTGGGTGCAACGCCAAGAAAGTGGGGCGTGTTTCTTGAGATAAAGCCGGAAACTCGAATATGCGTGTTTAACTGTCACTTCGCGCCTGCTCCTTATCAACCTTACCAGTTGTTAGATATTCCTTACGGGAAT
>CEQU01021092.1_pt1 | contig 15108 bp, 12 predicted proteins | sample 531031 | NCBI WGS metagenome assembly CEQU01 (sample SAMEA2621216, study PRJEB7988) | marine metagenome | isolation source: saline water (ENVO:00002010), including
GTGAGAAGATCTCCTACACCTAAGACTTCAACTCCAGAATGATGTCCGATAGCTTCTACACTAGAAGTCTTAATTCGATCAACATCCGTAATATTTGTTCTACCAATAAGTTTTGCCCATGTGAGACTACCATCTCCTAAAGCTACAAACATATCTTCTTCATTGTTATATTTTAATAATTCTGAAGATTCTTGTGGTGTTATTCCCATGTCTAACCTTTTAAGTTGACGCTGGAAAATTTCTTTCCCTCTTTCTAAGTTACTTTGTCTTTCTTGCTTATTAAAAAATTGCCTTATTTTGGATCTGGCTGATGTTGTTTTCACATATCCAGAAGGTTCATTAAGCCAATCTAAACTTGGACCACTAGTGGTCTTACTATTCATAATGGTAATTTTGTCACCATTTTTCAATTGATATTTTAACGAAACAAGCTTCCCGTTAACTTTAGCCCCAACACAACTATGACCTACATCAGTATGAATCCTATAAGCAAAATCAAGTGGAGTCGCCCCTACAGGTAATTCCACTACGTCCTCCTTGGGAGTGTACACATAAACTTGATTTTGAAATATATCTGTTTTAAAAGACTCAACAAACTCAACAGCTCCGTCCGCATCTCTTTGCCAATCTAACAGCTTCCTGATCCATGTCATTTTATTTTCAAATTGCTCGTCTTGATCTCCACCTTCTTTATATAACCAATGGGCGGCAACTCCGTATTCGGCAACCTGGTGCATATCAGATGTACGTATTTGTATTTCTACAGGAGCTGAGTCCTCACAAACTACTGCCGTGTGTAAAGATTGATATAAGTTATCTTTAGGGTTTGCAATATAGTCATCGAATTGCCCTGGCAATGGTCTCCATTTACTATGAATAACGCCAAGAGCAGCATAACAATCTTGAACCTGCCTCAACACAACCCTTATAGCAAACAAATCATATATTTCACCTAATTCTTTATCCTGAGTCCTGTAACGCTCTAGTTTTCTATGAATGCTATAAATGTGTTTTGGTCTTCCATATACTTCTGCATCTATGCCTGATAATTTCAATTCATTTTGAGTTATATTAACTATGTTTTCTACGTAAGATTCCCTTTCCGTTCTTTTTGAATTTAATCTTTTTGAAATTTTCTTATATGAATCAGGATCTAATTGCTGAAAAGAAAGATCTTCAAGTAACCATTTGATTTCCCATATACCTAACCTGTGAGCCAAAGGCGCGAAAATGTCTAATGTTTCACGAGATATTGCAACCCTACGTGATTCCGGTAAATAAGATATTGTCCTCATATTATGTAACCTATCAGCAAGTTTAATAAGTACAACTCTTATGTCTTCCGCCATAGCCATAAGCATTTTTCTAAGAGTTTCCGCCCTAGCAAGATCATCAAGAGATTCTATCTCTTCAGAAGAAGATATCTTACTTAAATCTCTGTGCTCTGCAATCATTTCAGCCTGGGTAAGTTTGGTAACACTTTCAACTAAAGTCGCAACGTCATTGCCAAAATCTTTCACTAATTCAGAATATGAAATATCACAATCTTCTATAACATCATGTAAAAGTGCAGCTGATAAAGTATTGGCATCTAATCTTAAATCAGCAAGAAATATTGCAGTTTGTTTGGGATGCTCAAAAAAAGGCTCTCCAGAAAGTCTCATTTGACCTTTATGAGCTTTTTGAGCATACACATATGCTTTAGACACATCATCTACCTTATCGGGAGGCAAATACGAACGGATTTTGAACAAAAAGTCATCAGAAATATCTTGAATTTCTGTTTTAGTGACATTAACCATCTAGACATCCATTATCATCAATAACTACCGATAGGAATATTATAGCTTATTCATTAAAATTATAGAAAATATGAAAATCTAATGATCCGCTCAGCAATAGTCTGGGTTAAAATAGCATTAGAAATAATACCAAATGAGGTGAAATATGCAATTTCAGGCCCCCAAAGGCACAAGTGACATATTGCCTGAAAGTCAAGATTACTGGAAAACTGTTACTGAAAAGGCATTTTTGACTGCAAAAAAATTTGGTTATAGATATATTGAAACACCTATATTTGAAGATTCCAGAATATTCGAAAGAACAGTTGGGGAAGATACAGATATAGTTGAAAAAGAAATGTATTCCTTTGTTGATAAAGGTGGAGAAAATATTAGCCTTAGGCCCGAAAATACTGCTGGGGTTTGCCGAGCGTTCATAGAGAATGGTCTCTACAATAATACTTTGCCTGCTCGCCTGTTCTATTATGGCCCTATGTTTAGGTACGAGAGACCTCAATCAGGTAGATTCAGACAATTTCATCAGTTTGGTATTGAATGTATCGGTGACAGCTCACATGATAATGATTTTGAAGTAATTAAACTTGCTTGGAATATTTTAGATGCTTTGGAAATCAATAATACTGAACTGAATATAAATTCTTTAGGTGATAAAGAAGATAGGGAAATTTATATTTCAAAGCTTATAGATTATTTTAGTAAGTACATAAATGATTTACCAAAAGTTGACAAACTAAGATTTGAAAGGGCGCCACTAAGATTATTAGACTCAAAAGAAAAGGTAACTATAAACATATCCAAGGATGCTCCAAAAACTTTAGATTTTATTTCTAAAGATAGCAAAAATCATCACGATAAAATTATTGAAAATCTAGAAAACTTAAGAAAATCAGAAGGAAGTTTCAAATATAAGATAAATGATAAATTAGTAAGAGGATTAGACTACTATAATAGAACTGTTTTTGAGTACCTAGGTGACTCATCTGGACCTCAGGGAGTTTTACTAGGAGGAGGAAGATATGATCCTCTTATAAAGATTCTAGGCGGACCAGATACACCTGCTGTTGGTTTTGCTATGGGAGTTGAAAGAATCGTAAATGAGGTTAGCAAACAAGGTTCTATAAAAGACAATAATTTAGATGTAGTAATAGTTGTATTAAAAGATGAGTTCAGAACCAATGCTGAATCAACCTCTGATTTATTTAGAAGCAATAAAATAAGTACAATCATTGCTCCCAGAAGGTCTTTAAAGGGGCAATTAAGATTCGCAAATAATATGAATGCAAAACTTGCTGTAATTCTTGGTGAAAATGAAATTAATAACAACTCAATTACTATAAAATTTCTTAATTCTAAAGATTCTCAATTAGAATTACGAAATGAAGATATACTAAAAATAAAGAGTTTGCTTTCTTCGGAGAAATAGTATAGATGAATCGATCTTAACTATATGAGAAGAAATAAAGAAAGATTTAACTTAAAAAGAATAATTGAGAATTTATCGGATTTTAACAATGGAAAATAACATTAAAAAAATAATAACTAGCGCACAAAAATTTATGTCATCAAAAAAAATAGACGGATGGCTACTTTATGACTACCACGGAATGAATCCAATATTCTGGGAAACAGTTGGTCAGATACCAAATGTAACTAGACCTTGTTGGTTATGGATCCCCAAGGAAGGAATCCCAGAATTAATCGTAAGTTACGTTGACCAAAACAGATTTGAACACCTTGGAATAAAAACATCATTTTGGGTATCTAGATCAGATATGGTTGAAACACTATCAAAAATTTTGTCTGAACAGTCATCTGTTGCAATGGAATATTCTCCCATGGGGGAACTGCCGAGGGTATCTAAAATAGATGCGGGGACGGTAGAATTAGTTAAAAGCCTTGGCGTCAATATTGTGTCTTCTGGAGATTTACTCCAATATGCTACTCAAAGGTGGAATGACTATGCTTTAAATTCTCACCTAAACGCTGCAGATAAATTAACAAAAATTGTCAAACAGGCTTTTGATTATGTTGGAGTAAATATAAATTCGAATCCCACAGAATTTGAAATAGCTGAATTCATTAGAAATAGATTCAAAGAAGAAGGTTTAGAATCCCCAGACGGACCAGTTGTTGCAGCAAACGAACATGCAGCAGATCCTCACTTTGACCCGACATATGATTTATCTGTTCCTATTCAAAAAGGTGATTGGATTTTAATAGATCTTTGGGCTAGAAACATACCTAAAGACTCAAAAGAAACAATCTACAGTGATATAACATGGACGGCATTTGTAGGAGATAATGTGCCCTATAAACACAAAGAAGTCTTCGAAACCGTTATAGGCGGAAGAGATGCCGCAGTATCTTTAATAGAGGAATCACACTCTAAAGGAAAACAGCTTCAAGGCTGGGAAATAGATAAAGTATCTCGCGACTTTATTACATCAAAAGGATACGGGAAATATTATAGTCATCGTTTAGGTCACAGCTTGGGACGTGAAGTCCATAGTAACGCAGTTAACTTGGATGGCTGGGAAACATATGATACTCGTCATTTTCTTCCTAACATAGGTGTAACAATTGAACCCGGTATTTATTTGCCAGGTGAATTTGGAGTTAGGTCTGAAATAAACATTTTCTACCATGAGGATGGGCCAAAAGTTACTACTGAAAGGCAAACTAATCCTTATTTAATTTCTATTTAATCTCTAGAAGGAAGTTTTAAAAACCCAAATATTGCTGTGGATATTAAAGCTATAGTTCCACAATATGAAAAAGCGTATTTTAACCCAAATTCATCAACAATTATACCGGCGAATATTGGAGAAAATGTGCCTACAAATGTAGCTCCATAAATTAATGATACAACTGTAGACTGAGATTGGCCTTTAGCAACATCCATGGCTGCAGCTATAAAAATAGCATGTAATGAATATATGAAAGCTCCCATAACAATAATATTCAAGATAAGCTGATATCCATCGGAGGCATACGTAAGAGTAAAGAAACATACTGACAAAATAGCCATGGAAGGAAGTAATACCTGTTTTCTAGAATATTTATCTGATGCCCAACCAAGAATCGGTTGAGTAAACACCCCAACAACCTGAGCCCCTGACAAAAATATTCCTGCTATAAGAGTATCTTTCCCAAGACCTCCGTCCAAAGGGTCAGAAATAAGATATAAAGGCAAAAAATACATAATAGATGACTGGGCAAATGACCGTAATCCTGTTACAGAAATAAGTCCTAACATTTGCCTATCTTTTAGTAATCCCCCTAAGTCTCCAAAATAATCTCTAACTGATTCTGTTTGTGTTTGGATTACCGGAACATTTTTCATTAAGGAATATACTAATACAGCAAAAATAACAGCAGGGATAATGCTGATCCTTAATATTTGATCCCAACTTAAATTAAGCAAATCACCTATAGAAATAATATTAGAATCAAAAGACTCTATGGTTAATAAACCTATAATAACCGGACCTAACATCCCTCCAATTGCACCACCTGTACCATGTAATGAAATGGCAAACCCTCTACGATCAGGAAATTTTCTTGATAATGATGCTATTGCAGGAGGATGATAAAGAGCAGGCCCTATACCAGCTAATAGCATTATGAAAACTATCCATAAAAAACTTGAGGCATTTCCAAGAAAAAAATATGCAACTCCCATGAGTGACAAGGATAGAAATAACAATTCACTCGATTTGTGGGCAAATCTCTCTCCTAAGTATCCGGCCACCAATGTCGTGGCCCCAGCAGCCCCTTTGTCAGCAGCTGCTATAACTCCGTATTGTGTAGCGTTTAAATTAAACCTTGGGTCTACTTTCAACATAGAAAGCAGTAAAGGTAGAGATGACATGAATACATGTTTTACGGTATGGCCTAATGTAACAGCAAATGCTAACCGATTGCGACCTAATTTTTGTTCTTCAGATACAATCGTATCCATTCTAGTTGTTTCTCCAATATTGATAAAAATGATTCACTGGGCCATGCCCACTACCTATATCATGATTATTCTTTATTGCCATTGTCACATATTCTTTTGCCGCAGAGACTGCATCTAACATTGAGAAGCCTTTCGCTAATCCCGCAGCAATTGCTGAAGCAAATGTGCAGCCAGTTCCATGCGTATTGTGTGTATCAATTCTTTCTGAAGAAAAAATCTCAAAAAACTTGCCGTCATAATAAAGGTCTTGAGATTCTTGTCCTTCCAGATGGCCTCCTTTCACAACAACAGAACCAGCCCCCATGTTCATAATTTCTAAAGCTGCTTTTTTTGCAGAATCCACATCCGTAATATCTATATTTGTTAGCTCAACCGCTTCCGGAACATTAGGCGTAACAACAGATGCCATTGGTATTAATGTATTTTTTACTGTCTCTATCGCATCGTCATTTATTAAGCTTGCTCCACCCTTAGCTTTCATAACCGGATCTACAACTATATTAATATTCTTTAAATCAAACTCACCCAACGTCTGAGCCACCGTCTCAACAATACCAGAACTCGAGAGCATGCCTGTTTTTATAACATCACATCCTATGTCAGACATCACTGCTCTTATTTGAGACTCAATTAATGAAACAGGCAACTCTAAAACGTCATGAACCCCTAAAGTGTTTTGAGCTGTAATAGCCGTTATCACAGACGATCCATATACTCCATTAGCAGAAAAAGATTTTAAATCTGCCTGAATTCCGGCACCTCCACCAGAGTCAGATCCTGCAATAGTCATAGCTTTAGGTAAAGAAGTCACAAATATTCATACCCCTCTATCAATAAGTCGAATATGTTTAATCATAAAAATATTCTTCAGTATAAGCATCATCAATGTTCAAGTCATTAGAAATAATATCGTTATATTTCATCCAATTAGCGAAATTATCCCATTTTTCTGGTGTCTGATCACCAAAATCTACACCTGCGTCCACCCAAAGGTTTTGCAACAAATCTGCACCTGGCCTATCTATCGACTCATCAATATCTGGAGAATATTTTTTCAAAATATCTACACCGGATTGAGGATCCTGAACAGCATCTTTATATCCTTTCGTAATAGCCCTTGCAAGACTTCGAACTATTTCCTCGTTATCCTCCAAATAAGCCTCACTAGTAACTAAAATGAGTTCATAATAATCAGGTACACCCCAATTTTCCATTCTAAAAATATCCACAGGGTACCCTTCATTTTCTAAACTAATACTCTCATGAGTAAAATATGCCCCAATAACAGCATCAACATTTCCTGACATTAATGATGTGCCTAATTCCCAGCCAACATTTACTAACTCAATATCCTCAATTCCAGTAAGACCATCTGACTTTAACATCGTATCAAGAGCATCTTCATTCCACGGAATACCCGGATACCCTATCTTCTTATTCTTTAAGTCACTTAGGGATTCATATCCTGAAGATTTAAGTGCCATAATAGAATTGAGTGGGTGCTGGACCATTCCCAAAACAGAAACTACAGGGATTCCCGCATCTCTCGCAATTAATAAGTCAGGTTGATAATTAATACCAAAATCATCAGTTCCAGATGCAACAGTTTGCAATATAGTAGATGGGTCGGAAGGAGTACGTATTTCTACATTCAAACCTTCTTCTTCAAAATACCCTTTATCTTCTGCTATATACAATCCTATATGGTTGGCATTAGGAAACCAGTCTAGTGCTAATGTTACATCCTTACTTTCATTTTGTTGTTCACAAGCACTAGCAAAAATACCTGAAAAAATAAAAACGGTTAAAAAAACTACATTTTTGATACGAAAATTATTTGCCAAGGTTATCTCCTTTTCTAAAATTATTCCAAGGAATACATAATTTTTCTACTAATCCAATCCCAAAAAATAAAATGATTCCCATGATAGACAAAATAAATATTGCTGCAAATACAAGTTCTGTCTGGAATTGTGGTTTTGATCTGATCATTAAGTATCCTAAACCTTCACTAGACCCTACCCATTCTCCAATTACAGCACCGATAACACTAATAGATATAGCAACCCTCAAACCTGAAAACATATAAGGTAATGAATTCGGTATTCTAATTTTTCTAAATATATCCCAATTACTAGCACCCATTGTTCTAAATAATTTCTCTAAATCTATATCTATAGATTTCATACCATCAACTGTATTGACCACAATAGGGAAAAAACTAATAAGAGCAACAACAATTATTTTTGGCATTAATCCATATCCAACCCAAACTAATAGCATTGGAGCAATAACAATTACAGGAATGGTTTGTGAAGCAATAATAAATGGATAGAAAGATTTTTCTATCGTGCTAGACAATGTAATCGCAGAAGATAACAATAACCCCACAAACAAAGCAATAACAAAGCCTAATATCACTTCAATCAAGGTTGTAATAGTATGTGAAGTAAGTATACGAGCATTATCTAACATAGCTTTAAATATTTCAGAAGGACTAGGCAAAAGCCATGAAGGAACATCGTTAATTTTTACTAATACATCCCATACTATTAAGACTACTATGACAAAAAATATTGATGGAATCCATGTTAATTTTCTTTTCATAAGTATCCTACAATGCTGGTTGCAAGAGTTGATTTAATAAACGATTTTTAATACTTAAAACATCTGAACTAAACATTATTTCTCTAGATCTTGGTCGACTCAATTTAATGTTTTCAATAGCAATGAACTCACCCGGAGAAGAAGACATAACATAAATTCTGTCTGACAAAAAAATAGCTTCATCTATATCATGGGTAACAAAAATAACAGTCTTATCTAACCCATCAAACAATTTAATTACCCACTCTTGCATTTGCATCCGGTTTAAAGCATCTAACGCACTAAAAGGCTCGTCTAATAGCAAAATAGGCCTATTCATTAAAATAGTTCTCAAAAAAGCAGCTCTTTGCTTCATGCCGCCAGATAATGTAAAAGGATATTTATTTTCAAATCCTAAAAGTCCAAATTTTTCCATTTGTGCCATCGCTATTTTTCTAGATTCTTTCTTAGGTATGCCTTGGATTTCAAGGCCTAAAATCACATTATCTAAGACCGTTCGCCAGGGTAACAACAAATCTTTTTGCTGCATATACGAAATCATATTAAGTCGATCGGACTGATCACTTTTACCTTCAATCTTAATCTGACCAGAATCTGGACGTTGAAGGCCTGAAATTAAATTCAAAACCGAGCTTTTCCCACAGCCACTAGGCCCAATAATAGATACTATTTCTCTAGAATTAACGGAAAGATCAATATTTCTAAGAATTTCTAAAGAATCCAAAGAATAGCTAACACCTTTAAGAGACACTCTGCCCAATGAGTTATCAGGAATATTGGTATTCAAATAATAATTCCACCTTATATCTAATGAATACCGGAGAAGAATAGCACTCCCTATATAGCATTATCTAAATAGGTATTAGACAAGGAGTCGGTACTTTACCCTCTCAGCCTAGATAACTAAGCTCCCCCGGCTAGGGGGAAGTTTATCACGTTTATAAAACATTATCATTCTGAATACTTTGATATCCACTTCCACAAAATATCAATTCTTTTATGATCAGATTCAGTATTGGAATTCAGAATAGGTCTACAAGTCCTAGTATAAGAACCAATAACTTGAAGATCTGTTCTGTTTTCTCCCCAATCCCACTTCTGCCCATTTGATTTTCTAAAAACATCATCACAGAATTTTTTTGTCACAGGAACAGCTTTTAAAAATCTTTTTGACCAAGAAGAACCTGAAAAAAGCCAAAATGAATTCCACATACTCTTATCGAACATAGCTGCTCTCACATGGGCATTAACAGAAAATCTACTCATAAGACCTTTTTCTAGAGGATTAACTACAGATCCGACAACCTGATCTACATGTATATAACCTATTAAATAAAACCCAAAAATGTTAGTAGGAGCGCCTTTGGTCCAATTCTGTAGCCTTGAAATAAATATTAAAAAATCACCTCTTGAAACTTTTCTCAATGCTGAAGCGCGTGGATTCACATCACAATTGTCCCCATAAGTAAAAGTATCGAACTCTGGATCATTATGCATGGCTACTTCTCGTAAATTTTCCGGAATATATAAATCTAAATCACTTGACGGGTCGTAATAAGATCTTAAGTCCTTATATTTAATCCCATGAGGATATGAAACTTCTATATCTTCAGGTATTGGAATAAACTCAAATGTACGGTCATCGAATATAGGGCTACAAAAAGAATGATTAGCATTACTACCAACATTTATTAGAAAAACTTTACCTGACATGATAATCCTTTAATTACGTTTACCATTTACCGCCTGTAAATCAGCTAAAGAATATTTAATCTCATCTTTAACTTCTATTGGGTTGTCTTTATCTAATTCTTCTAAAAGTATCCTATATGCTGACATACCCCCTATTCTACCTAAGGCCCAAGCTGCGTGTATTTTTAAAACAGGATCAGATTTTTTCAATATTTTAGATAAAGGCTCAACAGCACGTACATCACCAATATTACCTAATGCCACACATACATTTCTTTTGAGACCTCTCAATTTAGTCCTCTTTATAGGACTATTTTTATAAACTTTGCTAAATGTATCTTGGTCCATATCCAAAACAGGTAATAATTCTGTGAGTTCAAATCCTTTACGCTTTTCAAATTCTCTAATAGTCCCAAATTTTGCCTTTCTGTTTACAGGGCAAACATCTTGGCATATATCACATCCAAAAATCCAATCTCCTAGTAACGGTCTCATATCTCTAGGGATTATCCCTTTAAGTTCAATTGTTAGGTAGGAAATACATTTTGAATTATCTATGACGTATGGAGCTACAATGGCTCCTGTAGGGCAATCATCTATGCAACGAACACAATTCCCGCAATTCTTTTTTAATGGTTCATCTGTGTCTAACTCTAAATCTGTAATAACCTGACCTAACAATACCCAAGAACCATAATTTTCTGTGATTATATTAGTATTTTTACCTACCCAGCCTAGCCCTGACCTGCGAGCTGCAGCTCTATCGTTCATTGGACCGTCATCAACGAATATTCTTGTTTTAACATCTTGTCCTAGATACTCTGATATTTGAGTACAAAACGACTTAAGGCGTTCTTTTAAAACTTTATGGTAATCATCTCCTAAAGCATATTTTGCGATTTTACCGTGCAATTTATTTGGATCATAATCAGGTGTGCCTGGATTTAAGTAACTTGCCCCAAGAGATATTACTGACTTGGCACCTTCGAGTAACAAAGTAGGCCTATTCATAAGTTTTATCCTATCTTTGTCGTACCAGGGATAATCATTAATATAACCATCATTAAATCTTTTTAATGCAGCTTTTTCATCTTCAAAAAATGAATCCGCATTTGTTATCTTAACAATATCAAATCCTATATCCATTCCTAATTTTTTTACAATTTTAGTATTCATAATAATATTTATATTCTAATGTAATTTTCATATAACTAGTTAATACTGTTGACACCGTAAACTCACATCCATATCATCAAATACCTAATATATTTGATGATATGGATGTGAGTAAATCAAATAAATACTACAATGACTTCACATTCGGAGGTTCGTATATGGCTAACTTTAAAGAATTAAGAAGAGTTTACGGGTTTGATGAAGTCGCCATAACCCCCGGAGCTATGACAGTAAATCCCGACATGACAGATACTTCATTTTCTTTAGGAGACGTCACAATAGATATTCCCATACTTGGTTCTGCAATGGATGCCGTTGCAAGCCCTTCGTTTGCTGGTGAAATGCATAAACAAGGCGCCATTAGCGTAATGAATCTCGAAGGGGTACAAACTAGATATGATAATCCCCAAAAAGCCATTCAAGAAATAGCAGAATCTTCTGCAGAAAACGTTACAAAAGCAATGCAAAAAATATACTCTAAACCTATTAATGAAGAGTTGATTATTAAAAGAGTTCAAGAAATAAAAGCTACCGGAGCATATTGTGCTGTTTCAGTTACACCTGCTTTGACAAAAAAATTAGGCCCTATAGCTGTAGAGGCTGGTGCCGATATGCTTGTGGTTCAATCTACTGTTACAACCGCTCGTCATTCTTCTCGTAGCCTTCAGGGCCTAAAATTTCCTGAATTATTAGAATTAGTGAATGTTCCCATACTAGTAGGAAACTGCGTTAGCTATGATGTTGCTTTAGAAATAATGGAAACAGGAATCCACGGGATTTTAGTTGGTGTAGGGCCTGGGGCAGCATGCACAACAAGAGAGGTTACCGGTGTAGGGGTTCCACAAGTAACCGCAACGATGGATTGCGCTCAAGCAAGAGATGAATTTTATAAAAAGACGGGAAAATATATACCAATCATAACCGACGGGGGGATTAGAACAGGTGGAGAACTATGCAAAGCTATCGCAAGCGGTGCTGACGCCGTAATGATAGGGACTCCCTTAGCCCAGTCAAAAGAAGCGCCTGCTCAAGGATTTAACTGGGGCATGGCAAGCCCTCATCCTGCTTTACCTAGAGGAACCAGAGTCCAAGTAGGAATCAAAGGAACGTTAGAACAACTTTTTTATGGACCCTCTTCAGTATCGAATGGTACCCAAAACCTAATTGGAGCACTAAAAGCTTGTATGGGTATGGTTGGAGCTCTCAATATTAAAGAAATGCACAAAGCAGAAATAGTTGTAGCTCCATCGATAAAAACGGAAGGCAAACACTACCAATTAGGTTTAGAGTAATCTAAATCAGAATGCTCTGAAGACCTATTTATCAAAATAGCACGGTCATTTTCCATTAGATCTTTCAAAATCAATATATTAGCTTCTGGAAAATGTTCTCTTGCTAACAAAACAGTTTTTCCAGACAATTCTGGAGTGATTTCAATAACCATAGCTCCATCTACAGACAATTTGTTGACAGATTCTTTCATTAACCTTGAGATGACTTGAAGTCCGTCTTTTCCTCCATCTAAAGCAATTCGAGGCTCATTCAAAACTTCTTGAGGCAAGCTTGATATCTGAAAATTTGGAATATATGGAGGGTTAGACAATATTATATCCATTTCATCTAATATAGGTTCTAATAAATCACCTTGATTTAATAAAATTTTATCTTCTAAAGAATATTTATTAATATTTTCTGTAGCAATTTCAAGAGCCTTATAACTAATGTCGCATGCATAAACTAAAGAATTAGGTATATTAAGTGCTATTGCAATCGATATGGCTGCACTTCCAGTTCCAATATCAGCAATCTTTATATTTTCTTTTCTCATTTTTTTAGAAATTGTGATGGCTGTTTGCACTAATATTTCTGTTTCCTGTCTAGGTATTAAAACTCCTTCTCCAATTTTTATATCAATACCATAAAATTCACGTTTACCAGTAATATATGAGAGAGGATAACCTTCAAGACGTTTATCTAAAAGAGAATATACTGATTGTTCCTCAGATTTTAATAAATCTTTTTCAAATTCCTGAAAAATAGTTTCTCTGTCAAGCTTCAGAGTATGCCTAACCAATATTTCTGCTTCTAGATCAGAATCCGGAACTTCAAATTCTTGCAAACGTTTTGAAATTGAATATAGAATTTCTTTTACTTTCACGACCCTATTTCTTCTAATTTTCTAGCTTGATCATCATGTACTAAAGCATCAACAAATTCATTTATTTCTCCATCAAGAATTTGATCTAAACTATAGCTAGTTAATCCTATCCTGTGGTCAGTAACTCTCCCTTGAGGAAAATTATAAGTTCGAACTCTTTCTGAGCGATCTCCAGATCCGACCTGAGATCTTCTAGTATCTGTAATTTCTTTTTGCTGTTTTTCTAATTCTGAGGCCAATAACCTTGAACGTAAAACAGATAAGGCTTTTTCCTTGTTTTTATATTGCGATCTTTCATCTTGGCATGTTGTTACAACACCAGTAGGAATATGAGTTATACGAACTGCAGTTGCAACTTTCTGAACGTTCTGCCCTCCATGACCACTCGCATGATAAATATCAATTTGTAAATCCTCAGGACTAATTTGAACATCCACTTCCTCTGCTTCTGGTAATACTGCAACCGTTACGGCCGATGTATGAATCCTACCGCTGGATTCAGTTGCAGGAACCCTTTGTACTCTATGAACTCCACTTTCGTGTTTAAGTTGGCTATAAGCCATCTCACCATTAACTTGAAACGTAATTTCTTTAATCCCCCCTATTCCAGTCGTATTGGAATTTATCACTTCTAATTTCCAATTTACTCTTTGGGCAAAACGTGAATACATACGATAAAGGTCTGACGCAAATAACCCTGCTTCTTCTCCTCCAGTTCCTGCCCTGATCTCCATAATTACATTTCTCTCATCGTTTGGGTCTTGAGGAATTAATGCCATTTTTAAATTTTCTTCAGCAATAACTTTTTTTTGATCTAAATCTAATTGTTCTGTTTTAGCCATACTGATTAGGTCAGAATCAGATTCATTTTTAATCATCTGGGAAACTTCTTCTAAATCTTCTAATATTTTTCGGTATTTCCTAGCGAGTTCGACCACTTCTTTAATGGCAGACTGTTCCTTAGCGTATTTTTCAATTTGAGTATAATCAGTTGCCACTTCAGGATCAGCAAGCAATGTATTTAACTCTTCATATCTATCCTCAAGGGAAGATAACCTCTCTAACATTTTTATTCCTTATGTCATCAACTAATTGTGTTAAAAGAAAATTAACATCAATATAACTATCTATTGTTGACTAATGTATCGGTATTTTCAATAATGATACTATCAAAAATTCAAAAGAATTATAAAATCTTGTGGGAAGGTTCAAATGCAAGATAAAAAGATACTACTTCAACATGTTACTAGGGAAGACGTCAAAAGAATAAATACTTGGCTGTCTGATGAAAGTGTAGCTGAAAGCTGGTTTGGAAGGTATTCATACGGAAATCCGGCACACTTAGGATATCATCCGGAAAAAGTTGATTCTCTCAGCGTTGAAGAATGGGATACCATCTTTGAAAATCCCGAACATAGAATTTTCTCAATATACACTGAAGATGATAATAGCCATATTGGAGAAATCCATATAACAATAGAGGAATCATTAGGGGACGCACAGATATCTATACTTATCGGCGACACAACCCATTGGCATCAAGGTTATGGGACAGCTACCCTAAAAGCTACTTTAGATATCGCATTTAACTCATATGGATTATTTAGAGTATGGGCCGACATTCCAGACTACAATGTAGCAGCAACACACCTATTTGAAAATCTTGGATTTGTTCATGAAGGGACACTTAGAAAAAGTCGTCCTCATGACGG
>CEQU01070499.1_pt1 | contig 15032 bp, 32 predicted proteins | sample 531031 | NCBI WGS metagenome assembly CEQU01 (sample SAMEA2621216, study PRJEB7988) | marine metagenome | isolation source: saline water (ENVO:00002010), including
TTCTCTGTGTTTGAGCCTGTAACTTTTGACCCCCCTATCCCCCCGCGTCTGCTCTGTTTCGCTGATCGTTCTGCGTCTTCGCCTGATGGCACTCAAGACAGACCGCCTGCAAGTTGTTGTGATCTGTCCGCAGAGGATCGTTGACGCCATCAAACGGAATGATGTGGTCCGTATGCACAGACGGCGCTGCGTTGCAGATCTGACAGACGGGATGCTCTGCCCTGATCATCCTGCTGATTCGTTCCCACTCGCCGCCGTAGCCGCGCTCCTGCTTCGTCCCGCGTCTGTCGATCCGTGGCCGGCGTGGCTGAAATGTTTTCGGTGTCGTCGGCATCAGTTGTTCGTCCACTGAATGATCAGCGTCTCGATGAACTTCTCGAACATCCACCGCACCGCGAACGCCAGCACCCAGCCGAACAAAGACGACGGCAGCAGCCCGACCCGCTGTAGCTCTGCGATGGCTTCTCCCTTTCGCATCTTCACCAGTTCAGCGTCGGAGACGTACCCGCCCGGATCATAGCGCGTGCTCTCATCTGTTAGGTATCCGTGGCGTTCGAGATACAGCGCACACATCGCCGCCTGTTTGTGCCGGTGCGATGGCATCCGTGCCGATCGCAACCCAGCACTGACAGCACGCGCCAGCCTTGGTTGTGCTGCCAGCCTGCTGTTCGTTTCTGTGATCGGTGCTGACATCAGAACCAAACCTTCAAAGCCCCGGTGAATCCGTACGCTCGCAGTTCAACCCTGGCGTGATCTTCGAACACCTCCGCCCGGAGCATGTCCGCATTCGGGCCGGGCAGATCGATCGTCGGGTTCTCGCTCCAGTTAATCTCCACGCTGTCCTCTGTCCGCTGGATGTCCAGCTTCAGTTCGTCGGGAAGTTCGATGTCCGCGACGCCGAACTCAAGCACACCGTCGACAACCTGCTCCGCAAGATCCCGCGCGATCCGCCCAGCCTTCGGCTTCAGGTGAAAGTCAAACTCTTTCATTTGTTTGCTTCCTTGCTGTACCACAGTTCAAGCTGTTCTAACGTCATCGCGCCGGTGCGACTTTGCATCGTTCCGTCAGGCCGCTTGATCAGCCAGCACGGGTAGCGATTGTGCGGCGACCGTCCGCCTGATGGTGATTCAATCACGTCGTAGTCAAACGACGGCGGCTGGCTCAGATACTTCTTCTGCTGATTGCACGGGCCGCACGTCCAGCTTTTGTCGGCGGTGTACAGTGTCACCGTGCAGGCCGGCTCTGGCAGCACAGTTGCCGGCTCTGCGTCTGGCTGCTGATCACCTCCCTTCTCTGTTGCTTTCATTGTTTCGACTGTCCGCTTCATGTCTCGCATCTCATCCATCAACCGATACAGTTGGCGGTTCTGCTCAGCGTGCCGATCACGAATAAACTGCAACGCGTGCTCGGCCTGTTCCCGCTGTCGCACGTCTGCTTTCCATGCCTTCACCAGTGGGATTTCGTGCCAGATGAACGGAGTCCAGCAGGCCGTGCCGATAGTGAAAAAGAAGATCGTCAGCTTCATCTCGCGCCTCATATGACCGACAGCCTTTCAACCCATGCGTTGAGATCGAATTCTCGCGGCTGGATGTTTGGCAGTTCCGTCAACCCGACGGCCGTCGTGAAGGAATCTCGGAGCCACGACCGCAACGCAGCCGGACTGACTTCCGCCCAGCCTCGATTGCCCCAACGTGTGCCCCACGAATTGAGCAGCCACAGATACGGCTGCCCGTCTTTGTCTTTGCGTTCCGACAGGCTGATCAGTGCGACAGCGTGACCGCCTTTGCCTTTGTGTGCTCGATCGATGACCGCTCCATAGTTGCGAGACCACCGAACGCCGATAGATATTCCGCCGACGCTCGATCCAAGGAACGCCCGCGCCTGTTCGTAGTCGGTGACCTTCACCGCGTTTGCGATCTTGTGCAGATTGGCTGACGCTGTCACGGCGTCCCAGTCTCGCGGCCGGCTGGTGTCATATCGGGCAGGGTAGGGCCAGAGTCGTTCCTCTGGCACGCCCCATGTCCGAGCCAGCTTCACGCCGCCTGATATCGTCGAGCCTCTATCACCCCTGATTCTGTCGAGCCGTTGCGTTTCGAAGTACGCGGCCGCCCGGCTGAGTTGCACGCCTTCCACGTCGTTCGTCTGGAGCATGTAGCACCACTCAACGATCGAGCTCAGCGCGTGCCCCTGGCAGGCCCCCATCGAGCCTTGGTGCTCAATCTTGATCGTGTCCCGCGGATCGATCGCGTTTTCCGCTTGCGACGCCACGAGCTTTGTCAGCGGCTCTGCTGTCGGCAGTTCTGCCAGGTAGCCGGGGTGCCGCTCGTGCTCGCGTGCGATGTCGTAGCCGTCGCTCATTCTCGCGGCTCCAGCTTATCTGCGAATTCGGCCAGTGTGTCGCCGTCGAGTGCTTCCGCCAGCGCCATCACATACGGCTGGAACACCTCGCTGAGAATCGCCCGGCTTTGCTCGTTGTGCCAGTCGGCTTGCTCTGCGTCGCTGCCGAACTCGCGGCTGTTGAGCTCGCGAATCAGGGCCACGCGACGCGATCTGTCTGCGGCGTAGATTTCCGTCAGCAGATCAGCATCTGCCGGCGTGTCGTCTGGCGACTGCATCGGGCCGACCAAAATTGCCAGCCCCACAGCGATCAGGAGAAGTCCGCCCTTCACGGATGCGACTCCCTCAGGCGTGCAATTTCGCGTCGCAGAACATCCGCTTCGGACAGCCCGTCGACCAGATACGCCAGCCGCACCTCAGCCGGGGCGCCTTCACTTGCCGAGATCACCGTCCTGACGTGCTCGCAGAACGCCGCTGGAGCCGCTGCGTTGCTCACGCCGACAGATTCCCCATCTGCCGCGCTGAAATGCCGCGTGAGCCATTCTCGGCCCGCTGTGGCGGCGATGGTGGCCAGACCCGCGAAGATGAACAGCCCGCCGATAATCGTCGAGCCGCTCATGCGGCCGACTTTCCAAAGTCGGCGATACCCTGCCCGAGGATGGCCGCGATAATCGGACTGATCCAGACGATGACCGTTTCGGCGTCAACGTCCAGCCCGTATCTGGCAGCCGCGCTGACAATCATCGTCGCGATCGCTGCCGTGAACTTCTTACTGGCCAGAATTCCGCGAACTGCCTCTGCACTCGCTTTCACGAGCTCTGACAGAATCCCCATTACGGTTATTTCCTGCTTAAGTCAGCAGGCGTTCAGGCCATCCCAAATTCTCGCCGCCAGCGACGGTCTGTCAATGCCAGATCGTCTCCGACCGCGTTCCTGATCATTTGTGAGCCGCTTTCCAATCTCGGAAGGCTTTCGTCTTCCGGATGATGTTCTCAACCGTCACCGACACATTGCCGACGGTTCGCAGGTACTCCCGCACGTCTGGCGGCAGCGACACGCTGATCGTTTCTTTCCGATTCGGATCGGCAGGCCTGCCGATCTTCTTGCCTTTGCCGGCTATTCGCGGCCCGCCCCACTGTGGTCGTTCGTCGGTCATGCTTCACCCGCCAGAAATTTCAGAACGAATTCTTCGTGCGGAATGCTAGCGTCGGTCGCCAAAATCAGGCAAGCGATGATCTGACGCTTCCGCCAGTCCGGCAGCTTGACCAGCCCTTCCAGCATTTTGCAAAAGTCTTTTTCACTCATCGTTCGCCCTCCACTGCGCCCCTGCTGATAACCGGCCATCTCAAGTTGCTCGCGTCGAACCGTGTTCATTCCCTGTCCTCCTGTTCGTTATTTCATTGCAAGCCAATGGGATCGCCGCATTTCCACCACGGGTTTCGATATGTCGGCAATTCGTTTCGCTGTTTCGACAACTTCGGACAACTTTATTTGTCGAGCATCAACCATCTCAAAACCTACCCCGTACGCCTCCCACTTCCTTAGGTCGCCAGCTGCAAATCTGTGGAACGCTTGCTCCACCAATTTGATTCTCTGTTGTTTTTTCGTTTGCTTTTTCATCGTTCGCCCTCCGCTTCCGCTTCAGCGTCGTCGACGTGCGACCTCAACTCGTGCCAGTCGATCTCTGACGCGTAGATGAAATCCTGCAAGAAGTCCGGGCACTTCTCGATTGCTTCTTCGATGACCTGCTCCGCGTGTTCCAGATCCGCCCGCGATTCTGGATTGAACCAGATGTTCACCAGCCACGTCTCACGATTTCGCCAGCCGTTGTATCTTTGTGCTTTCGTCATTTCAAAACCTTCGTTTGTTTTGCTTCGCGTGAAAAGCAAGATGCCAGGGTAAAAAAAGCCCCCGCCGGAGCGGGGCCGGGTTTGTTGTTTCGCTCGCTTACCATTTGCTGTGGCTTTCTTCGGCTTGTCCCGTCGCGATCAGCAATTCCCCCTTTTCGACCCCAATCTTAACCCAGCGACTTGCACCCCAGTTCCAAACCTGTGCGATTCGCTTGCCGTTTTTGTCTTGCTTGAATCGAATCTCTTTTATTGCTGTTTTGCTCATCGTTTCGCCTTTCGTTTGTTTGCGTCTCGTCTGGTACAGAATATATCGGCACCGCTTGCTTTCCGCAATAGACAAAGCAAGGTGTCAGGAAGTTTTTTTGAAATAAAAAAAGGCCGCCGGATCTCTCCGGCCGCCTGTCTCCGGCCTGTCCGCTCTGCGGCCCTTGCTGTCACCACTCGCCTTGGTTGAACTGGCTGCCGTGATAGTCGATTTCAACAGCCTCAACGGATCTCCCCAGCTTCTTGCCGGGGCGTCCTGTCGGTTTGCAGTCCAGACACACAGCCCCCGTTCGTACCACCGTGACTCGCATAGGTTCGCCGCAGGCACAGCAGAAATCCCGCACCAGCTCTGACCCTTCGATTTTTGCGCCGATGTGGCCACAGTTGCTGACCTGCGACTCCAGCACCGCCTGCGCCTTGTCCGCGACCTTCCCCCGCCAATCGATCACCTGCCGCGGTTGTTCTGCCTCTTCGGTGCGACGTTTTGTTTCTTCTTTCGCTTCCTGTTGTTGCGGCCGTTCTTTGGCTTTTTCTTGTCGTCGCTGGTTTTCCCTGCGTCGTGTCACATCCTCCTGACGCTGCATCAGCCGCTGAAACGCCGTTTCCCTGCGTCGCTCTGCGTCTTCATTGCTGCCGCGTTCCTGTTCCACTTCCCGCCGAAGTTGCTGATGCACTCTGCGAACTTCGGCCGGCCAGTGCTGCGACAGACACAACACATCCAGCATTGCCCGAGCGACCCTTTCTGCATCCTCTACCGTCATCCGGTTCTCACCCGATCTTCAGCCCCAGAGCCTTCGCGGAATTCTGGATCAGTTTCCGGCTCGGTCCGGCCGTCTGCTCGCCCCGTCGCACTGGTGGGTCTTTTTCCTGCTCGATGTACTCACAACGCGCCAGCACCTTAGACAAGTCTGGAAATGGATCGGTGGAAAGCCCCAGGTACAAAACCGCCTGGTTCACGGTTTCAATCGGATACTGCCCCAGCACGGCCGCCCAGGTGGCCAACTGGTGCGACGTGAACTGTGCCTGACTCTTCATGCTGCAAAGCGTCTGCAACGCCCGCCCCACTTCCGAAGACGGCTTCGAATGCGTCAGCGTTTGCCTGTTCGCGTTGCTCAGCGTTTGAGAGTCGCCGCGTCTGTCCGTTTGTGCCAGTTCGGTTGTCATACGCACCCTCTAAAATTTTTGTCACGGTGTCCGGTCGCAGAAACCAATCAAGCGACGCCTGCCAGCCCCTGTCGTTTTGTCCATTCAGAAACGCCGAAGGGCCGGCCCGTTGCAAAGCGCTTTGCCAGTTTTGTCGCCAATGCGAATCCTTCCACCGTGCCCTGAGCAACTTGCGGCGACCTGCGGTCATGCGAAACGATCGACCGAATGCAGAATTGAACGCTTCTAAAATTTGCTCGGCAGGACAGGAAAGGACGGCGTCAGCCGTCACTGTCTTCTCGCCTTCGCCTTCGTCTACGTCTACGTCTACGTCTTCGCATACGTCTAAGTGCGCATCCGATGGCATCTGCACGCGTGCGATTTCATCCGCGCGCGTCTGCTGCGCAGTTTCAGGCGGATCCGGGAATTTGCTTGTCTTTGCCCGGCGCTGCTGCCTGAAGTCTACGACTTCCAAATATGGTGCCCCGTTGTGATGGTAAACGAGCACCAAATTGGCGGTTTGACATTCCCGCAGCCATGCCTCAATTTCAGCCGGCTTTACTGTCTGGCACCGCAACGGGTACAGCCTCGCCAGCAGCAGCATCGGGACAGCGTCAAAACGCCCGAAATCATCCACGGCCGACAAGAGCCGCCGGTAAAACACCTCCGCATGTACCGACAGCATCTCAACCCGCTGCGACGATAGAATGCCTTCCCGAATGATCCTGTTCGGCATGTCGTATTCCTCCGCCCGTTCCTTTCAATCCCCGCGGTCAGGCACCCCCTGACCGCATCCACAACACCCAATCAAAACGGCATGTCGTCCAGATCGACCTTCGGAGCTGCTGCCAGTTCCTCCTTTGCGGCCGCCAGCTTCGCATCCGCATCTGCTGGTATTTCGAACGTGTCAATCTCGTAGTAGTCGCTGCCGTCTTCTTTTCGGTCCTTCATAATCACGCGACAGTGTTTCCCTTCACAATCGCTCGCCCTGAGTTCTTGCGCCGCTAGTTGCCGGAACAATCCGGTGCTCTCAAGGAACGCTTTGAACTTCGGAAAATACGCCGGCAGGATGTACACGGTCTGCGTGACCGATTTGTCCGGGCTGGCATGTACAGCCAGCTTCACAACCACCATCGCATTCCCTGACGCTTTGCTGGTCGCTTCTGTGGCTCCGACCACCGTGGCATCGTAAGTTTTGCCGCCCTCCAGCAGTCCCTTGCTGTTGGTGTCTTCATTCGTCCACTTCATTTGCTCAACCTTTCGGGCTTAAATACTGAATACACTTTTCGATTGTGTCGGAATCCATCTCAGACCATTGTTCGACGCCGGCCTTTTCGAGCGCTTTGGCTTCCCAACCGTTTGGAAGCTTCATCGTGCTGCTTGCGCTCTGAACGCGTGCCAGCAGAACCGTCATTTCGTTTACCTGAGCGTCTGTAGCCGGCTTCAGGGCCGTCACGTCGCCTTCCAGCGTCTTGCGCCCGTAACGGCGGGCGAACTCGTCATAAGCCCAGGGGAACGTTGAGCCGTCCGGGAACTCGCTCAGGCGCGACTTCATCACGTGCGCGTTGCGGCTGTCTCCGGTCTTCGTGACCCTCAGCGTCAGGTCAAGCTCATAAGCCAGCTTGTCCCAGCCGTCGTACGTGTGGCCGATCTGTTCGCCGCCCTCCCACAAGGGTTTCTCGTGGCAGATCAAAATCACGTTCATGTCCAGCTTCTGAAGCCACCGCACCAGCCGCCTGCTGTACTTCACCGCTGGCTTCTTCTCGTTGCCGAACGCGATCTTCTCCCCGGCCGCCGTTAGTCGTTCTTCTTCTTCGGCGATGCAGTTGTTGAACAGCTTGCTGTAAGAATCGATCACCAGCGTTTTGAAATCGTGCGACGACATCGCCAGCGCCTGCACCTCTTCAAGCACCGCTGGAAAATCGCCGCTTCCTTCATCCGGTCCCATCACCATTGCGCCGGCGTCTTCCAGCTTCTGTTGATACTCAGCACGTTTGGCGCCGCCTTCGCAGTCGACGTACAGCACGTCCGGGAAATCGATGGCCATCCATGTCTTGCCGACGCCCGGCCTGCCCAGCATTAGCACTTGTGCCTTCTCACTTTTCTTTGCGTTCGGTTTCTTCGCGCGTAACTTCGGAGCCATTTGGTTAGTGTCCTTTCAAGACAGGTCAAAAAATTGTGCTTCAATGATTGCCCGCGCGGGCGTTAAATATTCGCCGCGCAAACTCTGCCAGCAGAAACGCGTCTGCGTTGGCGTGAATAATTTTTGGGCCTGGGAACAGTCGTTGCGCTGCTTGTTTCGAGACGTTCTTGTCACCACCTGTGCGGCAGCCCATAGCCTTCTGCCATGCGGCCGGGCGGACCAGATCGTGCGGCACCTGAAACGCGGCCAGCAACGCCGCGCAAAACCCGTATGACAGGCCAAATTTGAACGTGCTCGCGACGCCTTGCCCTGGCATCGCGTTGACTTGTTCAAGTGCTGCGAAAGCGATCGACGGCGACCAGAGCCGGACGAACTCACAAACGTCGTGGTCTGTATCGTTCAGCCTGACCTCACCTCGCCGGCAGCCAAGAGCATCGATGACGATCACCGCACCGGATCGGCCGGGGTCTATTCCCATGAATGCCGTTCTCATCTCGCCGCCTTTCACGTCTGCTGCTGTTTCAAAAATGGCCTGTTGGCGTGTTGATCTCACGCCACCGCAGGCCGGCGGCCCTGAGTCCTTTTTGTTGTGTCTGCTCAGGCCAGACACGGGTTCAAAACGGAACGACTCCACCAACCCCGACGCCGCTCAACGCTTCTCTGATCCATTTGCGCGACCTGTGCGGCATCCGGTTTGCAATGTCTTGGATCAGTTGTCCGTTTGCTGATCGCTTCCGGATCTCCTGCACGTCTCGTGCGACCGCTAGTGATTCATTCCGGACCAATCCGCTTTCAGCTTTGGCTCGTGAGCCGCCTGTGTTTCCGTGCGTCATCTCCACAGTCTCACCCGAACCGACATCCGGCCGTTGGTCGCGTACGCATCACCCACCAGAGTCATTCGCCAACGAGGTCGACAGGTGCCCATCCTCTTGTGCGCCAGGCCCGCGCGGCCCCAGCCCACTCCCTCAAATCGACAGTGCGTAAACACTCGCCCCACATGAAACGGCGGGTGCCAGCGGTGGTTGTGCTTTACCATCCAGTCCGCCCGAATCTGCGCCACCTGCTGCGCCGTCAGCGTCTTCACCGGCGGTGCTGCCGTCGCAGTCGCTGCCGTTAAACAGCCGAACAGAATCATGGCTCTAATCGTTCTCAACATTCGTCACCCTTCACCGCGTGCGACGCGAACCTGCATCAGCACCAAAATTGAAACCAGCACAGTCAGTGCCAGCGTCTGGTAAATGTTCATCGTTCGTCCTTTCGTAGATCCGTGTCTGTCGTTGCGATCCAGCCGCACGCCAGAACGCTGACGACACAGACGCAGAGAAAAACCAGTGGCTCATTCATACTTTCCGCTCCAGTCGATCATCGTTGACGTGTAGATCGTCTCCGGCCGGCCGTGCGTCAGTTGGATAATCTGCCGCTTAAGCTCGGCAATCTCTTTTTCGCGTTCCTCGTACTGCGCCAGAAGAATGCAGTGCTTCTGACAAAGCCATTCGTGGCGGTCCTTCAGTGGCATCCCTGACATCAGTCGGCGTCCTTTGTTTGCTTTAATTTGAGCTGGTGCTGCATCTTTGAAATCTCAAGCCACGCCTGTTTGAGCTGACCCCTGAGTGCGGCGTTGTGCTCTTTCACTTCCTGCAACTTTCGCTGCTCGTCTGTCATCTCTTTGGTCACGTCGTCACCTTTTTGCGTAGAAAAAAAGAGCCGGGGGCGGCCACCTGGCGAATCGGGGTGAAAGGCAGCCCCGAGCAGTCGCCCCCGACTCAGCGCTCACGTCGCGTTTCTTTCAGCTTCGATCTTCGCTTGAATCTCACCGCGCCAAACTGGGATGTCTCGCGGAGCGTCCACCAGCACGTAGCAGCCGCCGCCGTTCTGTTTGAAGTCGACGAACTTCAAGCGAATCTCATCGCCAATCACGAGCTCTTCGTTTTCGCCGCGTCGCAGTTTCAAAGTCATTTCGAATCCTTTCATTCCAGAGTAAAGAGCGACGGCGGGCGCCTGCTGAACATGGGCCTGAACTGCCTGCGGAGTTCCCGCCGCCGCGTGAATCAATCTGCTTCCTTTGCTGGCCACCACGTGACCGCTAACGTCCCCGCAACCAAACACGGTCGCCTTTCGCCTCGCTCGATCTGTACCGTCTTCGCCAACTCCGGCAGTCGCCGCGCTGGCTGATGCCGGTTCATCTCAAGGCCTTTTGCGATCTCAGCGGAGGTCGCGCCGGGGTGCTCTTGAACGAATCGCAGCACCCGCGATCTCTGATCCTCCGCCGTGCCGTTCGCTTCGACGCGTTCCGCGGCCATCGCGGACGTGACCGGATCTGACGTGCGAGCCGTGGCCGTCGCGGTCGGTTGGATATCAAACAATGTGGGCTGATTCATGGCGTTGCCTTTTTGCTTCGTGCATGAACAAGGGGGCGCTAGCTTTCCCCCAGTGCTCACACCCTTCACTACACCGTGACTGGCTCCAGTTTCGATTCGGCCAAAGGTTCGTGAGACTCACTCCCCTTCAACTGCTGCGAAACGATCTCCAGCATTCGCGACGCTGCGATGGCTTCATCAACTCGCCCATGTTTGTGGGCCAATTGAATCTCGGACTTCAACTCTCCCCGAAGACGCTTCAGTCTTCGGATCGAAATGATGTCCACGTCTTCACCCTTCAACTCCGTGACGGGCTTCCACTGCTTGCCGATGGTTTCGATGAACCCCTCAGTCCTAAGGCAGGACACTGCGTTGCTGACTTCACTTCCCAGGAAGGTCTTGATCAGCACTTCGTATCCAACCTCATGGCCAAAGAACCTACCGGCCAAATGTGTCAGCGTTTCGATATCTCCATCCCCGGTACTGACCAACCGGAGGACTTCTTTTCGGAAGTCCTTTCGAACACGACGCATTGACGCCATGTCACTCTCCTGTGAGGGTTGGGTGAAAATTGAGGATGCGTTCCATCTGCTCACGCCATGCCTCATCCGCCTGCGCGACCCTCTCGCACGTCGACGGCCGGCGAAGGTGATTGATCTTCGCCTCATCAAGAAAGCGGGCAGCCGCCCTGACTGCCGCCACGTGATGTCTCAACTTGAGCTCGAAGGTGTCCTGCTCGTCATTGGGGAACAGGATCTGATTGACCTTTTGATTCCGCTTGTTGACCGCCTCTTTGATGACGCCGGCTTCGACAGCGGATTCAGCCGCCCACTCCGCTTTTGCTAAGCGGGTGGCAGCGGCTGGTGTGTGTCCTTGCTGTGTGTAGTGATCAAGGTATGGCTGGAAGTCCTCAGCATCATCACCAGTGACAGTGACGACTGATTGATTGCCCCGGCCGTCATCGTTGAGCTTGACAGATACAGCAGGAGCAAACTCTTTAAGGACACGCGGCACTTCATTTCGCTGCACGTTGTTCGTCTGGCCAGCGAGGGGAGGTGTCAACTTGTCACCCCCCCCTGTTGCCGCTGCAATGCCTGCCAGATCCAAGTGGTTTTGCACCCACTTGATGTGGTGGTCGAGTCTTTCAGCAACGTCACCAATGGAATGACCAACACAGTACCTCGCCACTGCCTGCGCGATCTCCATTCGGTGTCGCTTCTGCAGTCCACCCCAATCCTTGTCGATCTCTTCCCATGTCATGGCGTGTGTGCTCATTTCAGCGCGTACCTTCCTCGCAGTTTTGGCTATGTGGTTTTCGAACAGAGCAGGGCATGGCGTCCGCCGTCTTGGCCGGACGCAACAAAAAAAGCCCGCCGACCTTTTAGGCCTGACGGGCTTTCGCGACTTCGTGCCGCTGTTTAGTTGGTCGCTCCGTCAGTCGTGACGGCGGCCACTCTATTCCTCGTGGAATATTCTTGCAACAGCAGTGGCGGGACTTTTTCGAACTTTATTCCACTCGGACTAAGCCGGAACTGGCGGATCTCCAATCAGATCATCTGTCGTGACTTGGAGTGCGTCTGCCAAATTTTTCAGGTCGACCGCAGAACAAACGGAACGCTGGTTGAGCAGTTTGCTGATAAAAGACTGTGATATATTGGCTTTCTCCGCGATTGCGGTTTGCGTCAATCCGCAATCGAGCATCAACCGCTGGAGATTTTCCGCGACGTTCAACTTCGCTCGGTTTTCGGTGATCATCTTCATCGACCCGCTATTATTACACGCGGAATATTGCTTTGCAATACCCCTGGATGTATTCTGCGTCGCATAAAAGTCGGGACGACAAGATTTGAACTTGCGACCTCTGCACCCCCAGTGCAGCGCCTTCGCTGCCGGGGTTTGTTACCCGCTGAAACGGAACGTTACAGAATTCGGCGGGCCAGTCTTTTTGCATGATGCATGCTCTCCCCTCAGGGGTGATCATGTCGCTGACATTACAGGCAAACAGCTATTGCACCGCGCACGGTCTGCGGCGGCGGAACCCAATTTACACAGCGAATCGATTTCGCCGGTTGTGCGGAAAAATCAGCGCAGAACAGCTCACAGTCGAACACGTCGAGCAGTTCCGGGCCGCCTGCAAAGCTGCGGGCCTGCGACCGGCCACGATTGAAAACGGCGTCACCGATCTGCGGTGCATCGTCAAACACGCCACAGGCCGCGATTTGCCGCCCGGCCGGCGTCTGCGACTCCCACGCCCCGCCCCGAAACCCGTGCCGCTCTCGGATCTCTCAGCGGTCTACAACGCGGCCCCCGCATGGGTGCAGAAGTATCTGGCCCTGCAGTTTTGGACCGCCGCCCGCGTGTCGGATTGCCTGAGCCTTCTCACCGCCAGCCCGGGCAATGAACTGCGGTGGACGGCCAGCAAAACCGGAGCCGCTCACGTCTGCCCTGTGCCGATCTGGCTGAAACGGCATCTGGCCATGCCTGCCGCGTTGCCTCGCGGTCTGTCATCCGGCTGGATGATCAAACAGCTTCGCCGCGCTCTTACAACCGCCTGCGAAGCGGCTGGCGTCGCCCGCTTCACCCCGCAGCAGGTCCGGCAGCGTGGCCTGACCGAATGGAGCCAGTCCAACGCGATGGCCGCTCAAGTGATCCACGGATCCGGCCTGGGCGTGATGGCGCACTATGTCGACCCGCTGGCCGTTCTTCAGTCCGCGGCCGGATCTGTGCGGCTGCCGCTCGCGTTCTGCACCGCAGAAGAACGGGCCGCGGATGATCTCCCGGACATCATCGCCCGCCTTGATCCGGACGCCCGGTCGCTGCTGATGGAAACGGCCCGCCGGTTAGCGTGAGCGTCTACGCCGCCGCCCGGAACAACACCGAAAGCAGCCCGTAGAGGGCCATTGACAGGCCCAGCCCCATCACGGCCGCGTAGGCGATGTCACTCTTCATTCTGCCACCTGAGGCCGAGCTTCCATAAGCAGGCGGCGATCGCGTTCGATTCGTCACAAATGTACTGTTCCGACTGTCCCCAGTCGGCCGCATGCCGCAGTTCATGGATGAGGATGCGAAGCTTTTCTTCGGATCGCAAATCGTCTCGGATGCGGATCTCTTTGCGGGGCGTATCTGGCGAATCACATTCGCCAAGCTGTGAGGCGTCTTCAAATTTGCAGAAACGTATACGCCAGCGCTTACCGTGGATCGTGACATTCATATCACACCTCAGCCTCGCGGACTTCGAATTTAATCGTGGCGGTTGAATCGCGGCGGCCTTTGCGCTTCTCGCGGCCACGGTAGAACCTCAAAAAATACCCTCCAGTGGGTTTCGGTGCATGACCACTTTCGACCGCCCAGCCACCCAGCCCGGTTTGATACTCATCTTTGTACGTTGGGATTTTGAGCGTCAGCAACGAACGTCGCTCCACCGTGCCCATCGAGTTGAGACGCAACCGAACGTCACGCGTCGCCCACTGATCGTGTGTGTGGCCCGAGACCATGATATCGGCATTCTCAACGTACGAACGCTCACGAGCCGCCTGGGGCAGGCCTTTTGTCACGCCACCGCCGCCCGTTCCGTGAGTGTGCCAGAGTCTGATTGATTGCGTCTGCGTCTTGCCGATTTTGAACTGGAACAAAACCCAGCCGGTATAGCCCGTCACAGGAAACGCTGCGCCCGTGCGATCACGAAGCCGGCTGGCCAGCCGCTCGATCACGTTCGTTTCGTGTCGCTTGAGAATGCTGGCTTCGTGATTGCCCATCCCCTGCATCACCCACAGGTGAGCGTAAGGTTCGTACAGATCCGCACACCAGTTGATAACCGAGTCCAGATAGTTATCAACGTTATGCTCCGGCCTCACTTTTGACTTGGATTTGCGAGGATCCCAGGAACCCTGCATCAAACACATTAAATCTCCCGTGTCGATCACGCCGGCTTTGCGCTTCTTCGCTTCTTCCAGATGCTTTATCTGAAGTTCTAAGTTGCTCTGCGGATTGTCGCTATGTGCATCACTCCGCAGCAGGAAAAAGCGTTCGCCGTCTGGCGGGATGTTTCCGCAGTCGCAGATCACGACGTTCGGCGACGTTCCCGCGCGCACCTTGAACGGTAGGCTGTCGGCCATTGGGCACCTCCTTGCGTGTCACTTGGAACTCAGAACTTCCAGTTGGCCCTCAAGTTTGCCAACGCGCACGCTGAGCACTTGCAGCTCATCCTGAGCTTTGCCGTGCTCCGCGTGACACAGATCAAGCTTGTCCTCGCAGCGCTTTGCCGACGCCTGCACCTGCCGCCAAAGGTAAATGATCGCCGTTGTTCCAGCGGAAATTGTGGCCCCGGTTGTGATCAGGTTTTCGTCCATTAGGTTGTGTCCTGAAAATCTTTTACCGCAGCACACCCCATGTCCCGTGCCGCATCCCATCCTTGCCCATCCGCGCAGCGAGCTCATCGAACAACTTTGATTCCTCAACTCGCATGATGTCATCGACAAAAATAACAGCATCGTCTGCTGCCGCTTCCATAATGCAGCCGATTCCGGCTTTCCTGTCACCGCGGAACGGGCCGTCGATCAGAATCACGCGATGTTTTTTCGTCGGCTCCCAGTCGTACCAACGATCTGCATTCAACGGCGCATAGACTGCCGAACGAAACAACTTCGCCTGCTGTCGGCTTTGTTCAACTGCCGTGTGATGTGCCGCACTTTCGAAGGCTGTTGTCGATGTGCCACAACCGAATTCGAGCGTGCTGTCATCCGGCTGCACCTCGTCCCGGATCGCCCGCCACAGATCCAACGGCACGCCCCATGAAAGTTTGTGTTTGAGCACATGCATTCGCAGACGCCCGGCGTCATATCTTGACTCGCCTGTCTCAACGTACCGATCGCGAATATACGCGCCCGGTGTTGTCTCTACGGTATAACCGGCGAACGGAATCTGCTCCGCTAGCGGCTT
>CEQU01044814.1_pt1 | contig 15010 bp, 21 predicted proteins | sample 531031 | NCBI WGS metagenome assembly CEQU01 (sample SAMEA2621216, study PRJEB7988) | marine metagenome | isolation source: saline water (ENVO:00002010), including
AACATGTAGAAGTTAATAATAATATTATGTGGCACGCGGGTTCAAATCCCGCCACCTCCACTCTTTTATTTTGTCCTGTCCGAACAAGCCCGATCATGGTGTGTGCAATGGCAAATTTTTTTTTCGTGTTTTTACAAAACTTACACACTAAAATATATAGTATTGATCGGAGGAAAAATGAGCAGAATAAAAGTCTTTATACTAAATTCAAACAACGCAGACATCGAGAGCGATTCTTTACTATCTTGGTATGACTCACAAGACCCAAACGGTTTTGTTTTCGAGCCTTCACTCGAAGGAATTATAAGGCAATCCAAAGACTTGGACATTCCGATAGATGTTCAAAAGTCAAATTACGAAGAGCTTCCATCTAAAACAGATTCTAATCTAGTAATTCTTTTGAATGAAAACAGCATGATTAGCTCTAAGTATCTACTGAATGTTGTATCGCTAAATAATATGTATCCAGATTTTTCTATACTTTGTGGGAACATTGAAAACCATTACACTGGTGTGCGTGATGACTTTTTTATAAAAAAGATTAGCCCTTATTATCACTCATATAATGTCTTTCCTTCTGACGGTGTTGTGCTTTCGGACGTATCTAAAGACATTTCAAACCTACCTCCGTCTTACAATATATCAGTGAATGGTGTAGTTTACAATAAGCTGGGAGGAGTCTGCCCCTTAAGGACATCGAGAGGTAATATACTAGATAATCGTCAGTTTGTTTCTAAGGCTTCAAAACTAGGAGATGTAATACACTCTAAGAATTTGGGAGTAAAGAATATATTTTCAGAAAAAGACTTGTCAATGTCTTCGGTGTCGAAATATTTTTACGGACTAGGCTATCTTGCCTCAATATCTATAAAGAGTAGTGACTCTCCAGTCTATGAGCATGTATGGAAACAGTTTGTGGAAACCCCAGAATCTCTGGATCATAGAGTCTTAGGAAGGCTTACGTTTGAAAAAGAGATACCAGAGGGGCAGCATAAATTATACGGACAGAAGATGGCGATGATAAAGTGTAGTTATCAGTGCGGTTTATTTGAAGGGCTTTCAGGCTTAGAGATATTATGATTTCCCTAGATATTTCAAAATGTTACGGTTTTGATAAACATAGAAGCGGCTGGGGTTATTGCATAAACTCTCTTAGGCCGTTTCATTCTTATTCTGGAATACATGTTGATGGTTTTGTTGAGCATAATTTTTGCTGGCATATCGAAGACTACTTTTATGGCGGAGCAAAATCTCATATACCATATAAAAAACCGTGGATTGGATTTATCCATAACCCTCCCAACCCTCCCAACTGGTTTGATATGTACAACTCTCCAGTGGCTATGTTTTCTAGAGAAGTTTTTCGCCAGTCCTTAAAGTGTTGTAAAGCAATCATTGTTTTGTCTGACTATCTAAAAACATGGGTTGAAGAAATGTGCGACGTTCCTTGCATATCTGTTAAGCATCCAACAGAGACAAATGTTCCCAAGTGGTCTCCCGAAAAGTATATTAACTGTGATAGTCCTACCTTATTACAAGTGGGATATTGGTTAAGAAAATTAGAGTCTATCGTAGATATAAAAGTTCCATATCCGTTTATAAAAAAATGGCTACCAAGTCATAAAGGTTATGCAGAAGAATTACTAGCTGTTTACAATAGAACTAAGTTAGATTTTTTTGAAGGCAGATATAAGTGGTCTGGTGTAGAGTTATTGGACTGGGTTTCACATGAAGATTATGATACGATGCTTACTTCTGGAATTGTGTTTCTCGATTTATATGACAGCTCAGCAAACAATGCTGTTATCGAATGTATAGCTAGAAATACACCGCTTCTAGTAAACAGACATCCTGCAGTCGTAGAGTATTGCGGAGAAGACTATCCTTTATATTTTGAAGACTTAGATCACGCATCATCTCTACTAGTAGACACAGACAAAATCATCTTGGCACACAAATATTTTAAAAGCATGGATAAGTCTTGGCTAAACGGCAGCTACTTTGCTAATGACTTAACAACGAAATTAGAGAGAGTAGTATCATGTTTATAAACTTCACGAAGAAATATATCTTTGTGGCAGTCCCAAGAACTGGTAGCACTGGTATACATAAGATTTTACTAAATTTATCTCGCAAGAATAATGAAGAGTTCTATTTTAATAATTCCTCCAAAGAGATAACACAAGCAACCAAGCAAAGCACAAACAAAGATTTCAAACATTTAACTTACGACGAAATAGTTTCGGAGTTTCAAGGTCTTTCTGGCTACAAGATGTTTCACTTTGTTAGAAATCCATATGATCGAGTCGCTAGTGACTTTTTCTTGAGGCGTAGAAAAGCAGAAAAAATTCCAAAAAAATTTCATAAGCGCAAATTGCTGTGGCACGAGAAGGTACTAGAGTTCAAAGAAGATCATAAAGGGCTTTCCGTACAGGATTCTTTCTTTAAACATTGTGATGATATGTATCCGCCTGAACTGAGACACAGCACTTATAACACTTATGCGGGCGGCTGCGTTAATAAAATTGTGTGCAGATTTGAAGATTTTAATATACAATTATTAGGAGTATTATCAGGCTTTGGCTACGATGTATCTAAACTTAATGTTCCGATTATAAACAGTAATAATGTAGACTGTTATGACTACATATGGAGCGAAAGTTTGAGAGATAGAATTTACAAATCATTTTTGCAGGACTTTGAAGACTACGGATACGACAGATGATTATAGCTCACAGATGCAATCTTGAAGGAAAATCTGATAACGAAAACACTTTGAGTGGTATAATTGATTGTATTAATCAAGGTTTTTCAGTAGAAATAGATGTACGGTATATAGATGGCAAGTATTATTTAGGCCATGACTTTCCTCAAGAAGAAATATCCCTCTTTTTGATGTCATCATTGTGTGATAGGCTTTTTATCCACTGTAAAAACATAGAGGCTTTGCGACAGCTTAGAGCTTATGCGGAACTGAATATTTTTGGTCACTCGGAAGATGAGTTTGTTATTACATCAAGAGGCGATGTGTTTTGTTCTGTAGGCACTGTATATGAGCGCACAATATGTGTAATGCCTGAATTAAGCAAGAAACCAATATTGATTGATGATATGATTAATTGTAGTCATGTTTTAACAGATTACGCCTATAGGTATAGAGATGAAATTAATAATTACCATGTCGGGCCAGAGCGCTAGATTTACTAGTGCAGGTTACAAAGAAAAATCATTTATCAAAGTTCTAGATAAGTATGTCATTGAGCATGTTGTTGATATGTTTGACGGCTTGCCACATGAAGATATTTATTTTATAGTTAGAGCAGACGACTGGTATTCTCAAACAAGATTACCTGAGCTTTTTCCATTCTGCAAGGTTGTACCAATAAAAGCAAATCTAGACGGGCCAGTAATGTCTATACTTTCTGCCAATCTAGACATACATGACCATGAAGAGGTGATAATAAATTACTGTGATTTTGCAGCCAGTTGGGATTTTGGTCAGTTTCTGTCTCATGTCAGGACTGAAAACATTCAGGGCTGCATGACAACTCATACGGGTTTTCATCCTCACAGATTATACAATGACAGTTTTGCATTTATAAGAAATGACGGCACAAAGATACTAGAAGTAAAAGAGAAAGAATGTTTTACCGACAACTTTTTTGAAGAGCATGCCTCAAATGGGACATACTACTTTAGTTCATTTTCTATTATGAATAGATACTTCAATGAGCAGGTCGCCTTGAATGATAGAACTAGAGGTGAATTCTATGTCACGATGCCGTTCAACTTGATGATTAGAGATGGACTAAATGTGCATCTGTATGAAACAAAGAACTTTATGTGTTTTGGAACGCCAAGAGATATAGAGACAATTAACGCTTGGTCTTACATACTCAATCAGTCAGGAGTATGCACTGCAAATGATCTTAATTCATCTGCAAAATATTGGGGAGAGATGTTCTATGACATACAACAAAAACTACGCAGTTGATTCTGCTGAGGTTTATTGTTCAGTTCACTCTGTCGCAAATACAGGCGGCGGCATCTCAAGCTTTGTTCTCGCTGCTCTGGCTAATGGAGAGATAATTCCTGAATGTTTTTTTGGAGGAACAGAGAATAGAACACACCTGTACCATCATGATAAAATCTCTATAGATAAGGAATATGAACATTCGATAGATGTTGACCAAGCCTATCTGTTGCATATTGTATACTGGGGAAATTTTTATCATTTTATGTTAGAGTTGTTTCCTAATTTGTATTACTACTCAAAGAACCTTATGGGTTCTGGAGTAAAATTAATTATTCCAGATACAAATCTTCTGATATTGGAATTGCTAGATATTTTAAATATACCAGAATCTTTGATTATAGTTGGCAAACCTAAATCTCTCTACAAGATTAACAAGCTTTATTATTCATCAACTAAAACGGAACCCGGAGATACACAATCTCAGATTGATGCGTTTAGATATTTACAATCAAGTCTTGCAGATATTGATTGCTCTTCATCTCCAGACAGGTTGTATATATCAAGAGAAGATAAGAAAAATAAGGAGTTCAACAACAGTGCTAATGGTGAAGAAAGAAAAATAATTAACGAACATGATGTGCTACAAACTGTAAATAAATTCAATTATGATATGCAAACAGTAGGAACAAAGAGCTTTTACGACAAAGCTAGGCTACTTAGTAGAACAAGACATATAGTTACTCCTCATGGTGGCAATATTTTAAACTGCTGTCTAGCAAAAAATTTGGAATCTATTACAATTTTGACTTGCAAATATGCTCTTTTCTGCGATAATATATTTGAGAAATTTACAAGAGCTATGTTACCAAACACTAAGGTTGTTTTTGTAAAAGGCGACCAACCTGAAAACCCTAATGGAGAGCATCTTTATTCTAGAATTCCATTTAATATCCCTGTCTGTGAACTAGAAGGAGTCTTATTAGATGGAGAATGATATTATGAGATACCGATATTTAAACACTACAAGCTGGAATGATCGCTGGGTAGTTGAACATGTATTCAACGAAAAACGAGATGGTTTTTTTGTTGAGGTTGGAGCAAATGACGGTGTAAGCTATAGTCCCACTTATGTATTAGAGAAGTTTTTGGATTGGTCTGGCGTATTGATAGAGCCAAACCCTATCTTTTTTTCAAATCCCTCTATACAAAAAATGAGATCAGCTTCTAAGTGTTATAACTTAGGTGTTTCTAAGCAAGATGAGCAGCTAGAATTTGTCCGTATACATGGACACAAAAACGGTTATAGCGGCTTTCCATCTATAAACAAATGGGGTGAAGAACAGTGGCGACAGAGAATTCAAGGAGTGCTAGACACTCAAGAGCATAGCACAGTAACCGTAGAGTGCAGGACACTTGATTCCATCTTAAAAGATGCTGACGCTCCCAAAGTAATAGACTATTTGAGTCTTGATATAGAAGGCGGAGAAGAAGCAGCACTAATAAATTTTCCGTTCGGTGAATTTAAATTCAAGGCAATATCTTTAGAGTCGTCCAGCTTTGATCTCACTTGTAGACTGACAAAAGAAGGCTACTTTCCGGTAATAAACCCTTTCTGTGAAAGTATATATGAAAACTTTTTCGTTCACTCAGACTTTATTGAGGTAAAATACAACGTATGATTAATATTACAGCACCAATCAATAATTTAGGCTATGGCATAGCGTCTTTTAATATCATTAAAGAGCTGTTAAAGGGGAACCATGACATACAACTAAATTTATTAGGTAGGATAGAAGACCCGCATCAGATGTCTGTTGTCCATAACTGCATAGAAAAGTCGGTGAGCAACAATTCAACATCAGTCAAAATATGGCATCAAAATGATGTGCATCATCATGTAGGCAAAGGTATGCATGTTGCTTTCCCTATATTTGAACTTAACGAGTTTACAAAAACTGAAAAGTGGAGTCTTTCCCATAATGACAGAATTATGGTGTGTTCCGACTGGGCTAAATCTGTGGTGGAAAGCCAAGTGAAAGTTCCAGCTAGGGTCGTACCTCTGGGCGTAGACTGTGCAACATTCTCTCCGGCAGGCACATCTAGGCCTCAGACAATATTCTTTAATTGCGGCAAATGGGAAGTGAGAAAAGGTCACGATATTCTAGTTCAATGTTTCAATGAAGCGTTTGATTACAACGATGATGTTGAGTTGTGGATGATGTGTGAAAATCCCTTCTACTCTGAAGCCCAGCAAGCGGAATGGATAAATCTCTACAAAAATTCCCCACTAGGATCAAAAATAAGAATCATACCTAGACAGACATCACATCAAGATGTATGCAACATTATGAGACAGACCGACTGTGGCGTGTTTCCCGCTAGAGCAGAAGGTTGGAACTTAGAGCTTTTAGAGATGATGGCGTGTGGTAAACATGTTATAGCGACTGACTATTCTGGCCACACAGAGTTTTGCAATCACCAGAATAGTAGCCTCGTGGACGTAACAAGTCTCGAAAGAGCGTCTGATGGCGTGTGGTTTAATGGTCAAGGCATGTGGGCTTCTCTAGGAGATAGACAAAAAGAGCAGATTATAAGTCACATGAGAGACATCCATAACAAAAAACAATCAGGAAATTTAGGCCAGAATCAGGATGGAATTATGACGGCTATGAGTTTCTCTTGGGAAAACTCAGCTAAAAAATTCATAGAAGCCATAGAATAAGGTTGCAAACGTGTCTTCCTTATGCTAGAATATTGTCAGTAACCAATTATCTTTTTATAGGAGAGAGAAAATGGTAGAGAAGGTTAAATCCTTAGTGAAGTCGAGACGTTTTTGGACAGCTATTGGTACTGTTGTTACTATAGCCTTACAAGATGTCATCGGCATCCCCGAAGACACAGCGACTAGCATTGTCGCTATTGCTGTAGCTTGGATTGTAGGTGATTCTCTTCGCGCAACGGAGTAGACATAAATAGAGAATCATGATTCAGGGTTCGGTGCATGATGCGCCGGACTCTTTTTATAAGGAGAAAAAAATTGGAATTAGATTTTATTACAGCTGCCGAATCCCACTATAAAGCAAAAATGGATGAAGCAGCCTTGACAATGAGAGTATATATGAGAAATGCCGCTGGAGTTGGAGAACATCCGCAGGTCTTTGAGGAGTTCAGAAATGTTCTTGAGGACTTCCAGAATGCTAGAGAAAACTTTAAGCTGGTTCAGGAACTTAAGAGCCAATTTATAAGTGCGCAGCAGGCAGAGTCAGCACCGGAAGGTACAGAAGGTGAAGACTAAAATAACTTTACTGCCTGTGGCTTATGATACTTCGAGGGCTCCCCTAGACCCAAAGAGGAATGTCCTCCTTGTAGATGAAGAGCCACTTTCTAGATATATAGCTAATGAGCAACCAGAAGATGTTCTAAAAAAGATTTGCGAGGACTACATAGGCTATGCCTACAGCTGGCTTACTTTTGACTTGGGAGGTTTTTTTAGACACTCAGACCATTTTGAAGTAGTTTATTACTGTAGCTTCCCAAATATGTTTGGGTGGAACAAGAAGGGTAACACTTTACGGATGTCGCTTGACGAAGAACTAAAACAGATAGGAGAACACTACTTTGACATACTCTCAAGATTCACCGCAAGAAGATACGGGTAAATCATGCTTTTTCGAGTGCTTTGTTGATAAAGAAACTGGCGCTGTAATGTTTGAGTGTGGTTGGGGAGATGGAGAACTTGACATTGACAACTTTGTTTTTATGTTAAAAATGTTAAACACAGGCAAATATGAATCTATAGTTCTAGAAGAAATAGGCAATCAATGTGGAGAATCAGAAGAAAAATTAAACCAATACTTCAATCTTTTAAACAAATATGAACAGCTATTTGCAGACAGAGATTCTTCTTCCGTTGCAATAAAACCTAGTAAGATAAACCCCTAATAATGTGTATAATACATTATACTAATCACCTTTTGGAGGCTAGGGAATGTCAGATAGCAAAAAAATAGCTTGGCAGAGCTGGAACGCTATGGTAACTGAGTTTTATGAAAGCGACATGGACTTGGCTTTATTAGAAGAGTTATTTTCATCTCATACACACGAAGAACCTAACGAAAATACGCTAAAATTTTTAGATCCAGCTCCTAGAGTTTTATATACACCATATGGCCCATTTCCAACAGATTCATTTTTGAAACCATCTGACAGATGGGATTGCTGGATTTGCCATACAAACTTTGATGTTACTGTATCTATAATAGAAAACATTGAAGAGATAGCTGGAGTTGAAGCGATAAAGGCTATGGGTAGGTATACAATATTCATAGGAATTGCGAAACTTTTTAATTCTACTGAAGTTAAATTAAATATAGAGAATTTAATAGCCGATACAAAACATATAAGCAACATGGAAACCGCAGCAGAGGATCTTAAAGACGCTATAGAAGCGATAAAAGATCAGGTTTCAAATAAACCATATTGGTCTATCTTTGTTTCCTCTGTTGGTGATATTGATTATATTATGTCAGATTCCTTAGATGAGAGCTATCTGCATGATTTAAATAAATTTGAAAACTTACGTGAAAAAGTTGGTGGTATTATTATTAGGAGTTCTAATGAACAGAAACATTGATGAAGCAGTTATTAATATTGATTACAAAAAAATTATGGATAAAGTTTGCTCGAAATACAATCGCTTTGTAGACGCTGACGATTTGTCCTCTATGAGAATGGTCACTTTGTGGCAATGTCTTAATAAGTTTGATCCAAGTAGGAATGTTAAGTTTACATCTTACCTATATCAACAGCTGACATTTGCTATCAAAAACTTCTTGAAGAAAAAGAAAAGAGAGTTTACTAACATCCCTTTCGATGTAGCTAAAGAGTCTATGGAAAACATAGAAGTTGTAATGCTAGACTTTCCAGATGAATATAAAAAACTTTTGCGGCAGAAGTATATCTACAGAATGACAATGAGTGAAATTGGACAAATGAATGGGTATAGCAGAGAAACAGCGCGTCGAAGGTTTAACAAGGCTAAAGCCTACTACGAGGAGATGAATGAGAGTAGAGCTACTGTGTAACGAGTCGAAGTATCCAGACATATTGAGATGCATATTTGAGGCTTCTGAAAAAAGGCTAGATCAGATATGCGCTCCGTCTGGCATGATACCCAGAATAGACGAAATCTTTATACGGGAACACTGTAACTTTTCTGCGCTTGTGGATTTTCCATACGGAATATCTGAAACAAGAATTAGGGTTCATGAGATATTACTCTCTGCTAAGAGAGGAGTAAAGGACATTGATCTTGTAATAAACAGGAGCGACATAGAGTCGTCCAACCTAAACTCAATAAGAAAAGATTTCAGAACATGCCTCAACGCATGCAAAGAGAACGGACTCGCCATAAGGCCTATTATAGAATATAGGATCGCTGATGATGAGTTCCTTTATGAACTCTGCTCTTCCTTAAAATACAATGGAGCTACAGAAATTGTTATAGGTACTGGTTCTATGGTTGATGATATATTAGACAATATAATTTCATCCAAATTAATAGAGGACAAACTGAACCTTCCTGTCGTAAGTTGCTCTCCAATACTTTCTCAAGAGCATTATGACATATTTTATGATTCAAATATTCATGGAATCAGATTAAAGTCTTACAAAATACTAGATAATTTGTGTACAATATGGTAGGAACAGGACACTCTTATGGATAATTGAGGATTTATATATCTTTATTTTTGCATAGGAGTCATATATCATGGCAGTTCCCGGCGCTTTAACAAATTATTCCGTATCTACTACGGACAACACAGCCGCTTCCACCAACAAAGAAGGTGGAACAATCTTAGGTAATGATAACACTGGTGACGTTATCACTAAAGCTTTTGAATTAATCACCGCAACAAAAGATAACTACAACGCTATTGGCACAGGGCCTATTACAGGCAATGGTACTAACGCGATGGTTGGTGCTCAAAAGGCTCTTGCCGCTGGTACGTTCGCTTATCACGTAGCAGGCGAGTATGTTATCGCTAGAGCTTCAGCTACTTTATCTGGTGTAGCAAAAACTCAGCTCTTGACTATGGGCGCTGGCGATCAGCGACCATCTATCCCTCAGTTCTATCGTCAGATTGGAGCTAAGACACTCACAGCCTTCCGTAACAACAGATTTAGCTGGACTAGCACCAAGCGTGATGGTACTGCAATTCTGTCTAGACTTAACTGGCTTAATATTGCTAGTGGTGGAATGGATACTGCAACTGCCCCAGATACGCTTTCTGGCCAGCAGCTACGCGCTATTGGTGGAGCAACCAGAAATGGTACTGCCGCAGACGCAGATTACACTGATGCAGCCGCAAATGGTTACGTTGGAACTGCAGATGTCGATTCTGGCAATGGCCTTGCTCTTGCTGATACGGGACTTAGAAAAGTTCCGGGTCGCTTGGTAATCAAGTCTAACTTCGTTAACTTGAACCCTTGGACTTCAGTTAAGACTAGCGCTAGACCTGACTTCTACAATTACAAGCCAATCACTGGTTAGTAGTTTAAGAGGGGGGAGGATACTCTCCCCCCTTCTTTTTTTTAGGTTTATAACACGGGAGAACCCAGATGGATTGGTCAGCAATCAACGATATAGCACAAATTGTGGGGATGGTAGCACTTCCAGTAATAGGATGGGTTTTTCACACAGTAGTGAAACATGGGAGTAAGCTTGTGATGTTAGAAGAAAAAGTTAATGATTCTATCCAAAGAAGATTGGATTCTTTAGAAAATAAGGTTGACGGATTGGAGACTAAGATTGATAATAAGATAGACAAACTCGAAGATTCGCTTCATGAAACACAGCTTACTATGGCAGAAAAAATCATAGAAGCTATAAACAAAAATTAGGACATAAGGAGAGACAAGATGTTACTAAAAGATGTTATTGAAAAAGTAGGCTCCGCAGACAATGCTGCAGAAAGTGGTTTATCTGGAGAAGATATTTTTAAGGCTTTAAAATGTATTACAGAGAAAATTCAACTCTCACATTATATTAATATTGCCGTAGATACGGATGGCGAACCTGAGCCTCCTGCACCAGAACCAGAACCAGAACCACCAGTAGAAAACGGAACCTCGGAGGGTGATGCTAATGGAGAATCTGGATTTTTTAACGGATAATCATTTTAATTATAAATTTTTATCTTGTAAATCAACATAACGACACTATAATAAAATCGGGGACTAAACAAGTCCAGCTTAATACAAGTGGGCTAAACGGCACTTTCCCCGACTAGCCGAAAGGCACAGTAGCTTATCAAGAATTACTTGTAGCGCTACTGTTTATTATAAGTGTCGTTTTTTTTGTACACTAACCTTTGATGCAGTGAGACTATGAGCCAGAATATAAAAATAAAAAAGAGAAACGGTCGTTTAGAAGAAGTAAATCTAGATAAAGTAAACAAATGTGTCGAAAGAGCGTCTGAAGGACTAGAAGATGTGTCTGTTAGCGAGGTAGTGCTGGATGCCAGTTTGCAGCTCTATAATAAAATTCCAACGTCAGAAATAAACAAAGCTCTAATACTGTCCGCAAGATCTAAGATAGAGAAAGAACCGAACTATGCGTATGTAGCTGCACGTATGCTGTTGAGTAATCTATACAAGGAAGTGTTTGGAGAGTCGGTATCTCTAGAATCATTTGAAGAGCAGTACAAAAGGTCTTTCGTTAAAAATATAAAGAAGCTCATCAAGGAAGAAAGGCTTAGTGACAGGTTATCCTCTTATGATTTAGATGTCTTGGCAGAAGCTATTGTCCCATCTCGTGACAAGCTATTTAAGTATCTTGGAATTCAAACACTCTACGATAGATATTTCATTCATCTTGAAGGAAGAAGAATGGAAGCACCTCAAGCATTTTACATGCGGGTTGCTATGGGGTTATGTTTGGCTGAAGACAACAAGGAAGAAAAGGCGATAGAGATATATAACATGATGTCTGAGTTCAGATATTCTCCATCGACCCCTACTTTGTTTAATAGTGGAACACGCAGGTCTCAGCTTTCCTCTTGCTATTTAAGTACGGTCGGAGATTCTATCGACGGCATTTTTGGCACGCTTCATGGACAGGCTAGGCTTTCTAAATATGCTGGTGGACTCGGTGTGGACTGGTCAGGAGTTAGAGCTACTGGAGGATATATCAAAGGAACGAACGGAAACTCTACAGGTTTGGTTCCTTGGCTAAAAATATTTAATGATCTCTTGGTTGCTGTCAATCAGGGCGGCAAAAGAAAAGGTGCTGGATGTGCCTATATTGAGCCTTGGCATCTAGATATAGAAGACTTCCTTGAGTTAAGAAAAAACACGGGTGACGACAGAAGAAGATGTCATGACATGAATACTGCGCTATGGATTCCAGATGAGTTTATGTTATCTGTAAAGAAAAACCAGAACTGGTATCTATTTAATCCCTCTGAGTGTCCAGAGCTACACGAGAGTTACGGCAAAGAATTCTCTAAACATTATAGAAAATATAAGAAAATAGCCGACGCTGGAGATATTAAGAATTATAGGGTTGTAAATGCAAAAGATTTATGGAAGAAAATACTAACAGCTCTTTATGAGACTGGACATCCTTGGATCACATTCAAAGACCCATCTAACATTAGATACTCTAATAAACATGAAGGCATTGTACATTCTTCCAACCTGTGTACAGAAATATTGTTACATACATCACCAACAAAGTATGATGAAGGTCAGGTTGTTCAAGTTGGAGAAACAGCGGTGTGCAATTTAGCGAGCATAAACTTGGCTTCGCACCTTAAAGTACGTACAATAGATTGGAAAAAACTCCAAAAAACAGTAGAAGTTGCAGTTAGAGGTCTTGATAATGTTATTAATTTGAATTTCTATCCCACAGAAGAGGCTAAAAAGGCAAACCTAAAACATAGACCAGTAGGCTTGGGTATTATGGGAACGCATGATGTGTTACACAAGCTAGGAATACCCTATAATTCTAAGGATGCTGTTGTACTATGCGGTAAAATTCAAGAATTTATCTCCCTGCACGCAATCAAAACATCAGCTATGACCGCAAAAGAGAAAGGCTCATACCCCTCTTTTGAGGGTTCTGAGTGGAGCAAGGGTAATTTTCCAATAGATACTTACTGTGATTTAATGAATCAGAGAGACCCACACAAGCCAGATAATGTGTATAAGAAAGAGGACTTTGAGAACTTTACCGAAGACTGGGATGAAGTCAGGGAGTTGGTGAGAAAGCATGGCATGCGTAATAGCAATGTTATGGCAATCGCTCCTACTGCAACTATCTCATATATTCAGGGCTGCTCACAGTCTATTGAGCCAGACTACTCGGTTCTTTATGTGTATTCCACACTTAGCGGGGAATTCACAATGGTCAACGAACATTTTGTTGCGATGGCTAAGAAGAAAGGTATCTGGTGTCAAGAGTTGGTAGATGCACTAAAAACAGCGGATGGTGATGTTATGGCAGTTGATTTGGATGACGATATTCAAAGAGAGTTTTTGACAGCTTTTGATATAGAGCCAGAAATCTTAATTGAGGCTGCTGCCGAAAGGCAAAAATGGATTGATATGGGACAGTCATTAAACCTTTACAATAAGCATGACAGTCTTAAATTTTTAAATGATTTGTACTTTTCTGCATGGGAAAGCGGACTCAAGACCACTTACTATTTAAGAGGTAAGGCCGCAACTAGAGTAGAGAAATCAACCGTCAGCTTTAAGTCTGCAGAAGAACCTGAAGCTGAAGAAATAAAGGCTTGTTTAATTTTAGATCCGGGATGCGAGAGTTGTCAATGAGATTTGTAGAATTTAAACAATCTGGAACGTCTCCGCTAAAATACAGGCTTGAGATTAGCCCAGAAGAGGCAGAAAAAATTAAGGATTTATTGCAGGAAATTATTGAGAGATTAAGTGAAAATGAAAAAAACTAAGCAGATTATATCAGATAAAGTGGCAAGTGTAAATCAAATCCTTCCCCATGTGAATAAATGGGCTTGGGATTTATTTATCGACGGCGCAGCCAACAACTGGATGCCGACTGAAATTTCTATGGCTAAGGACATAGAGCAGTGGAAATCCAGCTCATTATCCGAAGATGAGAGGCTTGTGGTAAAGAGATGTCTAGGATTCTTCGCTGGCTCAGAGTCTTTGGTTGCCAACAACTTACTTCTTAGTGTGTTCAAGTTTGTCACAGACCCAGAGTGCCGACAATATATTCTGCGTCAGGCATATGAAGAGAGCCTTCATAATCTAACCGTAGTGTATGTTTGTGATTCGCTGAACTTAGATATTGATGAAGTGTATCAGGCATATAATTCTATTCCAAGCATCAAAGCCAAAGATGAGTTTTTGATGAACATTACCAGTGACATAAACCGCCCTGATTTCAACATAAATACATTAGAAGGCAAGAGAGAATTTCTTCGCAATATCATAACATACTATATTATATGCGAAGGGATATTCTTCTTTTCTGGTTTTGCTATGCTATTATCCTTTAATAGACAGAACAAGCTTCCGGGAATTGGAGAACAAATTCAATACACTCTTCGTGATGAGAGTATACATATTAATTTTGGAACTACACTTATCAACAGGTTAAGAGAAGATAATCCTAAGATCTGGACAAAAGCAATGGAGAAAGAAACCATTGAGCACATTGATACAGCTATGGAGCTTGAGTTAGCTTATGCTAGAGATGTCTTGCCGAATGGTATCTTGGGACTGAACGCAGATATGTTTATTGACTATGTTCAGTTCATTGCCAACAGAAGGCTCACCAATTTGGGCTTGCCTTCACCATATGGCAATGCGCAAAATCCATTTCCTTGGATGAGTGAAATAATAGACTTAGAGAAGTGTAAGAATTTCTTTGAAACAAGAGTTACAGAATACTCCGTAGGTAATTTAGTGGACGATTTTTAATAGGGTTTTAAAATGGCTAAGAGAATATTTTATGCGTGTCAGGGTGTCTTTATAGATGGGTCTGAATTA
>CEQU01032006.1_pt1 | contig 14724 bp, 12 predicted proteins | sample 531031 | NCBI WGS metagenome assembly CEQU01 (sample SAMEA2621216, study PRJEB7988) | marine metagenome | isolation source: saline water (ENVO:00002010), including
ACCGACCTCGCGTAGGACCATATCACCGGCGAGATGTCCGTGTTCGTCATTCACTCCCTTGAAATGATCCACATCAATCAGCGCAATGGAAAAATCGCTCGATGATTTTATCAGGCTGTCCAACGTCTGTTCGAAAACATCACGCAGTGGTAGTCCAGTGATGCTGTCCAGGTTTTCATGAAAACCAGCCTGAATATTTGCACTCCGGCGACCAAGGCAAAAGCAGATTACAGCTGCGATGACTGAAATCAGGAGCCAAAAAATTAAAGTGGAATTGGGCATGTGTGTATCGCTCGACTATGACCCTTGAATGATACAGCAGGACATTCGTTGGAAAACCACGTTGCGCATAAAAGTTGCGCATAAAAAAAGCTCCCGAGCGAGTGAGTCTTGTCCCAGGGGGGCAGAGGACGCTGACAAATCCGCATCGGGAGCGATTGGACGGTGAGATAACACTTCGCATCCGTGCTGATGTTATCTACAAAGGTCACTTTTTATCACCATTGCCTTAGCATCCGTGCCAGACTTTATGGCGATGAGTGGTCAGAAGCAATAAACAAGTTAATGACTCCCAACGGGGCGGAAAAATATTGGAATATTGGAAACGCGTCAAGGCCGGTTTTTCAACAATTATAAAATTTCGATTATCATGAATACTGTGGCACCTCTGTTCAGGACGACGTCACTTCTAAATGCCGCAAAAGAGATGGCACCGAACAAATCCTTATTCCAGTGTTTTACAACGCGCAGTCACAGTTAGTCGTTTGCAAATGCCAGAGGAATCCAGCCGCCAATCCATCTTTCAGTGGAAAGATGTGTACAAGGAATTCCCGGGCGTAATCGCGCTCAATGGCGTTTCAATCGCACTCAATGCTGGACAAGTACATGCGATCGTTGGTGAAAATGGTGCCGGAAAAAGTACCCTGATCAAGCTGGCAGCCGGCGTTTATCAACCCGATGGCGGCAGTGTTGTTCTCGATGGTCAACAGTCGATCCACAATCCCGTCGAAGCCTATCGCAATGGAATCGTGACAGTCTTCCAGGAATCAGAGCTTTTTGACCAGTTATCGGTAGCGGAGAACATGGCTTTGCTCAAAGGCCTTCCATGTAAGCGAATCGGAGTGGTTGATTGGCAACAAATAAAACAATCTTCTCAACACCAATTACGTAATCTTCCGGAGAAACTCGATCCGACAGTCAATGCTGTTCAGCTGAGTGTTGCACAACGACAAATGTTACAGGTTGCCGCTGCGGTTTCTGAAAATGCCAAAGTACTGATCCTCGATGAACCGACCAGCGCGCTTTCGGCAAAGGAGTCACAGTGGCTGTTTGAGCAGATCAAGACGTTACGTGCCCAAGGATGTGCCATCGTATACATCTCTCACAGGCAAAATGAGATCTTTGAACTCGCTGATGTCATCTCCGTATTACGTGATGGCGAATTGATTTGGACAAAGGACCGCTCTGAAGTTACTTCTGAATCACTGGTGACGGCCATGGTAGGCAGGCCCGTTGATATTGAATCACACCGGGATCTGCACAAGCCAAGCAACACGTTGATGTTTCGGGCCCATCAAGTATCCGATGGCAACGTGCTTAATGGAATTGATCTGGATATAAACGCCGGTGAAATCGTCGGTCTCTACGGACTTATCGGTTCGGGTCGTACGGAATTTGCTGAAACGGTATTCGGAATTCGCAAACAATTCTCCGGAGCCATTTACATTGACGGTGACGCAGTGGAAATTCGCAAACCGCGAGGCGCGGTCCGGCATGGCCTCGCATATCTATCCGAAGACCGTCTGAACAAAGGTGTGTTTCGCTGGCTGGATATCCGTGAAAACACTGTGGTGGCCAGTCTGCGTCAGATCTCAAAGGTTCTGACAAGTCGTCGTGATGAGTTAACAGCTACGACCGAAATGGGGAACAAATTAAACACTCGTTATGCTTCACATCGCCAGCCAATTGAAACACTGTCAGGTGGGAATCAACAAAAGGTCGTCGCTGGCCGTTGGCTACTAACAAAACCTAAGGTGCTAATTCTCGATGAACCAACGCGTGGGGTGGATGTTGGCGCCAAAGAAGAAATCCATGACATCATCCAGTCCCTTGCTGAATCCGGTTGCGCAATCTTACTAATCTCAAGCGAATTAAATGAGGTAATGCGTTATTGCCATCGCATCATCGTGTTTAGAGATGGTGACGTTGCTGGTGAAGTCGATGCGAACGATGCCAAATCTTCTGATGTGGCAGAACTGGCTTTTCCAAAAGACTCAACTGTTGAATTGACAGACGATCCAGATGCGAATCGCCCGAGCAGGCGCAGAAGCGGATGGAGAGCTTTGCTCAGAACAGAGTCGGCGCTTGCCGCAATGATTGTGATTCTGTTGATTCTGCTGAAAGTACAGCAACCGGACTATCAGATTTCGGTGCTATTGGATGCCTCCGCAACCTGGATGATCCTCGGATTAGCAGCAGCAATCGTAATCATCGTGGGTGGTATTGATATTTCAATTGGGTCTCTAGCCGCACTATCAGCAGCATGCGGCGGCTTGGTGCTGCAAACGGATTTACCACCATCGGTCTCAATTCCTTTGGCGATGATCGTTGCTATGTCCGTTGGAGCTGCGGGTGGCCTAGTTAATTCCGCCTTATCGCTATGGGGCAACGTTCATCCAATAGTTGTGACGCTGGGGATGCTGTACGCGTATCGAGGTTTGGTGAGCACGATTATGGACGGCAAGAACATTTCGAACTTGCCGGATGGCTTTGGAAATCTTGCAATCGTAGATGGCTTCTATACGTCCGTAATATACGGATTGGTTATCTCGGCTTTTGGATTCCTGCTACTTCATCATTGTCGTTGTGGCAGGCATTTTTATGCTGTTGGAAATTCTCCGACCGCCGCTAATCTTCTCGGAATCAGAAAGAGCAAAAACTGGTTTTACGCATTTGCCATTGGCGGTGCTCTGGTAGGTTTGGCCGGAATGCTGCAATTGGCTCAGAAAGAGCAAATGCAGGCCACCCTCGGCCGTAACTGGGAATTAGAAGCCATTGCCGTGGCTGTTATTGGCGGTGTGTCAATTAATGGTGGCAAAGGTAGTGCAATTGGCGTCATTCTAGCCGCAATTCTGGTGCAGACCTTTAGTGCTGTGCTCATCAAGTTTGGTGTGCCCGGTGATCGTATGAAGTTGGTTATCGGACTGATGATTTTGGTTGCGGTATTTATGGATCATCTTTGGAATCGACAGCGATCTGTGCGGTCGACCGGCGGTGGTGCGTGATGAGTAGTAAAGCAATTCAGGAACGTATCAACTCGTTTGATGACAAGAGAATCGGGCAAACTCTGTTGAGCTACGCCGTTCCCTGCGTACTACTTCTAATTTTCGCGACGGTCATGTTTGTGAAAACGGAGAATCCACGTGGATTGATTCGTGCAGGCGTGCAGTGGATGGAAGTCGGATCTGTAGCAGTGGTGATGACAGCGATTATTATTACGGGTGGCATCGACCTGTCTGTAGGATCAATGGTGGCACTGTGCAGTGTGTGTATCGGTGTGTTATGGGAAGATGGACTATCAATCCAAATGGCAAGCGTATGTGCTGTCGCAGTCGGCTTGGCGGCCGGATTACTCAACGGACTCTTAGTGGTCGTCGGTCTTTCACCACTCATTGTGACTTTGGCAACAATGGCCTTCTACTCCGGGCTCGCACTGGCACTCTCCAATGCTGAACCAATAGGATTCACCAATGAGTTGGTGATGGCGATGGAAGATGCAAACCTGTTGTTCGGTTACCCCCTGCAGTATTACTTCTTCTTAATCGTGTTGGTTCTTGGGTATCTGTTGCTTCACCGTTGTCGCATTGGCAGAGCATGTTTCTATATCGGCGAAAACATGGAAGCAGCTAGATACAGCGCGATTTCGATTGAAAAGGCACAGTTTGTGTTGTACGGACTGAGCGGTTTGGTCGCTGGCATCGTTGCCGTGCTCAATACCATGTATAAGCTAAATGCCAATCCTGTAGCTCACGAAGGCATGGAATTACACGTCATCGCCTGCGTGGTTGTGGGAGGCACATTGATTACCGGCGGTCACGGTTCCATCGGCCGCACATTGCTTGGATTACTGGTTGTGGCCAGCCTCGATATTGGCCTGAACTTCCTAAGCAGTGACTTCAGTTGGCTGAACCCACAAGTAAGACTGATCCTTACCGGCTGTCTCGTAGTTGCAGTGGCAATTTGGAATCAGAAAGTGCGTAATTAACACGACACAAGTTCGCCAGTTTCAGCGCTTGTTAGTACAGCGTCGGTGAATTCCATGTATTTCACACCAGCTTCGAATGTCGTGAATTCAATTGGCTCGATGCCACGGATGGCGTTAATGAACTCCTCTTCCACACGCCAACCACCTTCATCATCTTCTGGCACAACGACTTCTGTTATCTCGGAAGCACTTGAAGATCCAAAATAAAGAGTGTCTGTGTCAAAACGGTATTTAAGTGTGCCTTCGCTGCCATAAAGATGTACTTGATTAGCGGGACCGTGATGAATTACACCGCTTAAGTGATAAATCCCGCGGGCACCGCCAGGAATCTCGGTTACCGCGTGTACGGTATCAGGTGTACCAACCACACCAGTGGTATTTTCATATGGTGTTGATCGAGTTTCCGTAAAAGTCTGGATCGTAGCCATGACACTTGTCGGATGATCTATCCAGCGAACAAGTGGCTCGTGCAGAATTCCCAATGCCAGCATGTTGATACCGCTGAATTCTGCCGCCTGACGCCAATGTAGTGGTGATTGAGGGTCAGCGTATGCAGTGTTAGTTCCAAGCACTGCCACTTCTCGCAATGTCCCCAGCCTTCCGTCAGCGATGAACTCTTTCACCGTTTTATGAGCTCGTAGGCCGAGTGGACTTGGCACAATCTGTGTGATCAGATCGGGCTTGGTGCGGCTGGCTTCATGCATTTGACGGGCCTCTTCGGCATTCATCGCCATACGGGCTTCGGTCATGACATGCTTGTCAGCAGCCAGTGCAGCTAATGTGATTGGACAGTGTAAATAAGGCCATGTTCCAATTACCACAGCATCGATGTCCGGATCCGCTACGAGCTGTTCCCACGACTCGAACTTGTTAGGAATCGAGTACTCGTCGGCGACACGTGCGGTCGATTCGGCATTGCTGTTACATACGCCAGTAATTTCAACATCTTCACATTCCAATAAACCAGGAACATGACGTAGTTTGGAATTGGCACCCAGGCCAACAATTCCAACTCGGATCGTACTCATTGTGGATTCTCTTATGAACTAAAATCTGTATTGAGTGACAGGGTGGACTAGAAGTCGTATTGATCGATGTTGTCTTTGGTAAAGACGATGTGCGGGCCCAGTATGGCTTGTCCATCTACGACAACTACCTGCTTGAGTCGGCCGAAATCATATGTTCCGTCAGCAATCGATTCATTCTCTTTCAAGTATGCAGCCATATGCACCGTTAAATATCCCAAGTCTACGGGATTACAAAGTGCAAAGCGGGCAACCGTTCCGTCGTCAACGTATTCACGCATGATGGATGGGAGAGAGACTCCCGTGACAACAACTGAGTCAACCAGCCCCGCATCTTTTACCGCTTTTGCAGCACCCGGAACGGCAACTGATGTCATGCCCCAGATCCCTTTAATATCAGGCTGTGCATTGATTGCAGCGGCAGACATTTCTTGGGCTTTACTCTGGTCTTCGCCCGGCATGAGTGGCTCGAGTAGTTCCATTTCAGGATGCTTCTCCGCGATGATCTCCCGCATGAGAGCCATCCAGGTATTCTGGTTGGATGCTGTAGGTGTCCCACTCACGAGTAAGTACTTTCCTGCCAATTCCGCCCCACGGTCTTTTACGCCGTCAACCATCATGTTCACCAGGTTCTCCGCAATCTGCTGATTTGTCGCCTGATTAACAAAGATGAGGCGGCGTGACGTTTCCGGATTAGCATCTGTGTCCCAGGTTAGAACGGTGATGCCATCTTTTTCAGCCGCACGCAGCGTGGATGCCACGGCATCCGGATCATTGGGTGCCACGGCGATGCAATCATACCCTTGAGCAATCCATGTATCGAGCATACGAACTTGTTCTTCGTGACTTGCTGCGGTCGGGCCATCAAAGTGCACATTTAGCCCGAGTTCTTCACCTGCTTCAATCGCGCCTTTTTCCGTTGCCTCAAAGTATGAAATGCCAACCAGTTTTGGCATAACGCCGATCCGAATTGAATCGTCTGATGTAGCATCGTCAGTCACACTAGTGGTTTCGCTGGAGCATCCGCATGTAAGCGATGTCAGGATTAGCAACATGAATAGTCGTCGCATGGTGTAAGTCTTTCTAAGGAGTGTCGATGTATATGAGTTCCCAATCTGGCATAAAGCTGGATGAGTCTTGCCTAACAATTTTGGGCTCGGGAAATAACTCCATGTATGTATCCAGCTTTCCGTCGTGCATCAAATCGGATGGCGCTGCTATTAGTATGCCATTTTCCGGGAGGTGATTGTATGACTGCTTCGCCGCTAACTGCTCATTGGTACGCAAATGCAGATGTTCCATAAATATACGACTGTTGGGTAAGTCGAGTTGCATAGCAGGATCGATGATGAGTATTAGCCGTTTGTCAGCTGTCAGGCGTTCCAATTCGGCGAAGAACTCGGTGGCATTTCCGTCCGTGTCCAAAACATCATGACGAATTCCGCTCGTTCCAGTTTGATTTGCGGCATAAGCTGATCGTATTAACGACTTGTCTACGAGTGTTGCGGCACCGTACAGAGCCGGGCCAACGATAAACAGCATGAGTGACACCCAGCCAAGTGATTTAACTCGAATTCGCTGTTGCCGTATCAAGTTGAGCGAAATCGATAGAATCCATGGGAGAGTCGCAATGGCAGCACATCGAATCAATCGTGCATCCATATGAATTGCACTCCCCCTTATGAGTAATAAGGTTAATGCAATAACGTTTACGCAGCAGCAGACGATGATGACGTCTCTCAACAGCACACGTTGGCCTTCATTCTTGTCTTCCGGCTTATTCGCCGATTTATAGGAAACCAACATCACAACAAAGAAAAGGGCCAGTGGAATAGAGAGCCAGCCGGCAGCACCATCCCCAAATGGCCCAAGTGGGCTCAGGATAGCGTTTTCGCCGGCTACAAAGACACGATTAATCAGGGATTCCAGATCGGAGCATGCCAAAAGCCAACTACCAGGTGCCCACAGGAGAGGTGTGAGTTGTGCACCAGCTGTTTGAGCGGTCGGGTTTCCGCTCGGCATCAGTCCAAATGCAAAAATCAACACACTGCTGATGGCTGCTCCGGAAAAAAAGAACAACAAGCGACGGCGACTGACGCCATGTCGCCAGCAAGCAAAGCACCATCCACTGGCGATTCCAAGACATGTCAATCCAGCACTGTATTTCAAGAGAACAAGTAGTGCTGTGCATATACCAGCTGCCGTCGCCACGGCATTGTTGCTTCCTTTACAACACAAGTCAGATGTAATTGCTCGTAGATTGAGTAGCAGAATCCATGGGAATACTCCCCAAAATTGATATTCTCCACCGTCGTACAGGTAGCCATTAGCATGGCTAAACCTAAATAAGATAAATGCACACCCTAACCAGGGTAGCCAGTCTGCGGTAACACACTTTCGAAACAGCAGGAGCCATCCGGAAATACCGATGACCATAAAAATAAAGACGGTGACTTGTATGGTCGTGCCCCAGTTTGCGTTGCCGCCAAATGACTGCAACATCTGACGAACGAACATTGGGATTGCACCATAACTTCGCGGCCACCAGGTTAATGGTTGTGCCAGAGTTTCTCTCAGATCATTCGGATCAGCATGAAAACTAGTGAATGCATCCGGGGAATTCCCGATTTGCGATTGATCCACTGCAGAGATGCATGTGCCGACATCGGTCAGTAGTCCGGGTGCCTGACTAAACGGGCTGGCTAAAACTGCCACCACGAGAAGTGCGAACAGTAACCATCCCAACAATTGTGACTTGTTCCCCGAAATCGTCTTCTGATGAGTGATTTCTGGGAGCTCGGTCATGCTAATAAGTCATTTAATGGTGGCAGCCAGACTGGAAGACGTTTGAATAATCCAGTAGCTAATTCACTTGCTAGCTTTGTGGAAACCTGAATGTGATCCTGACAGATCGCATCTTCTGCATCAATGCACCCAAGTAGTAATTGCGTAAATGCTTCCGGTGAACACGTGATATAACTTCGACCAAGCTTACCAGTAGATATTTTTACACTACGCTGGTTGATCGAAATCAGTACCTTCTTATCTCCGACTTGAATTCCTAATTCATCACCGGCATTCAGATTGGAGTTTCTCGCCTGCTGTGATAGCACTGGTCGGACTCTTTCCAACAAATCGACTGGATCAAAGGCTTTCGTGATGAAGACTTGGTCATTTGCCGCCGGTGCGTCGGTAAACTGTCCTCCGGATAAGCGGAAAACTTCATGGACAGGACTTGTAGCTGCGCCATCTAATCGTACAGGTTGATCGTTTTGCTCGATGACATCACCGCAAATCCTCTCTAAAAGATTTAGGATTATGTCCTGGCGATTATCTTGGGCAATCATTTCAATAATTCGCGCACCCTTTACGACGGCATAACCTTTAATGGCATCAAATCCGGTTTCCAGATTGAGCTTATCCAGACCTTCGACTGCTACATAGATTTGGTCAAAGCTCTGGCGGTTAAGCAGCCAACGCCAGTACGCATCCGTACGTTCATACGCTCCATAGGCGCCTTCGCTGTCGTTGTTGTAGAGTCGGACTAACGCATCTTGTTCTACATGACGCCAAATTCGGACTTTGATGGGTAACCCTTTTTCAATAAGAGGGTTATTTCCATTCTTGCTCTCTTCGGTTCGCTTGTATTCCCGAATATATGAGAGAATATTTCGTGGCAATGCTGTACTAAATGACTGTCTGATTCCAACCGTCCAACCACACTGCTTGAAAAAATCAGCTTTAGATGTGCTGAGTACTCCGACGCATGCTCCCTGCTGTCGCATTAAGTGCTCGCACTTTTCAAAAATCGTGGAGCCGATGTTCTGACCGCGAAACTCAGGTGCTATGGCCATTTCAGTAAGCCATGCGACGGGTAAGGTAACTGGCCCAAATCGTATGTCGCGAAACTGCACACGTGCGTGACCAACAATCCTTGACCCATGACGGGCTACAACCCGATCCGTTGGCTCATAGTACGGATCTTCCAGTTGTGCTGCATAATCCGTGCCGCTTGGGCATTGGAAGACATTCATCAGAAATCGATGAATTGCCGGGTGATCACCTGCACGTGCAGGGGCAATCTGAGTTAGTGAACTTGGTTGAGTTGCCGAAGCTGTTCGGAGTCCTTGTTCGAGCAAATTCCTACGCTCTAGTGGAGTCCTGTTCGATAGTGTCGAACTCATGGAGAAGAATCCCTTCTTGGTGCGATCGATCCATCCGCAAATCCATTTGCACCCACAATCTAAGGCGTTATCGATGTGATTTCTAGTAACTCACTTAGATTTTTTTTGGGAAAAAGGCAGTATGACAATTCTCTCGAATGCAGTAACTCCCACTGTTTTGCTGCTTTTTCAACCAGCTTTCGACGTTCCGACAACTGTTCATGGGCTTCTGAAAGCAATACCTGAAGCTTGCCATGAATACGCTCCAACTCCAGATGCCACTCACGTCGGCCGGCGGGATCTACATCTCGGCGAATCCATGCTTCCTTTTCAGCAATTAAGCCCTCTACACCTTCACCTAAGTGCAGGTGAGGTAACAACTTACGCACTTTGAAAGCGAATCGATCTGGTGCGTGTTTATAGTCTCTCAGTGTTGACTCTATCTCACCTAAATCTTCTATCTGTTCTTCGGGTAAATCCAGAGGTAAAAATGCCGTCATCGTTGCTATTGCAAAATGTGGAGCAGGTATTTGAAAGACATGTTCAATAATGTAGTCGGTCAGCTGATCATATTTTCCACCCCCAATACCATGGACGAAAAAATCCCCTAAAAAAAGCCGCAAAAACATGGTTGTTGCGAGTGCTCTGGGGCGAATATAGACGCCCATCTTCCGTAATTCAGCAATGAAAAGAGTATCTTCATCGTCTTTCAAAGAGATGGTTTTCTTCCATTCGGCATTGTCTGAAAGTATGACTGTCTTAGATTCCAAGCCGGATTCAGCCGAGGAATCGCTTACAAATAAGCGTCTGCGGGTGGGGTTTTCGTCCGTCCAAATCCAAAATGGCAATTCATGCCGTTCTAACGAGTGCTCAAGATCCGGTACAGGATGTGATTTGCTACGAATTTTGTTGGTCTGTCGATACTCCGATAGACCAGTGTTGTAATGCACTAATAACTCATAGGCATGCTTGATGAGATGTCGCGCAAATCGACCAAAAACAGCAGTGTCACATATGTCACTAAGTGGCACTTCCCAGGTCTTTAGACCAAGCGATCCTTCGAAAACGTGCCGCGCCTGAGCAATGGCTAAATAGGGGTTACCATGTTGTTCAGCTTGCTTGCATGCAAATGGCCAAAGTTCGTGTATCAACGGATCATCGATTAATGTGCCCATTGATTGACCGACTTTAGCCGCAAAACTTTGAAAGTGAGAGGCACTTTGTACGTGTGCCGCTTCAAAAGGAATGGCGGCGTCATCTGTGTCGAATACGATCGCGTTTAAATGGTGTTGAGCATCGACATATTCTGGTACCTGGATTGATCTTGCCGGGGCAACGTCATTGTCGATGACGATGTTTACTACATTCGCGTCGAGGTACTTTCCCAGATGTGAGAGATAGAAGTTCTTAAACCATACCCCAGGGTGAAACAACGTTGGTTGGTGACCAGAGAGCACGGTCGGCTTATCGGGATCCAGGCATGCGAGTTGATCTGTATCACGATAGGTAGCCGTATATTGCGTGGCCTTAGCAAAGAACTCAAGGCGAGCCTGGCTTACGAGTTCTGAATAGGCACTGCCATCAATCTCCAGACCATTGTTTCTGATGGTAGAGATGTTGGAGTCGATTTGTTCGCAGGCAACGGCAATTTCCGGTGAAATAAACTGCTCGCCATGTTTCGCCGGTGCGCGAAGCTTCTTATACGTAAGCGGGCGTGGCTGAAACATAGATATCGCCGGTTAGGGCTTAGGTGAATTAGACGGATGGAAACTCTAAAATCTCGTCACCGTGAAGGGCAGCACTAATACTTCGGTCTAGCACCAGATGGTAATACTCCAACCGCGTGTGTGCGTCATCAAGAACACCCCCAAACGATCGACTTTCATCGAGATAGATCAAAGGCACTGGTAACTCAATGATATCCAGCTTGTTGGCGGCTGCTTGAGCCCACAATTCCAGCGGCATTGCATAGCCGTTTTCTGCAAGGTCGAGCTTGTTTAATGCCGATACTCGGTATGCCTTAAATCCGCAAAACGCGTCTGTTAGACGGATACCTAGTCGCCGTTGTATTTCGGCGGCTACTTGCATGTTGATGGCACGTCTGGTTTCCGGTGGAACACTATCGCCGTCAAACACTTTCAAATACCGACTACCCGAGACGATGTCGACATCCTGGCATGCTTGCACGAACAATGGGATTCTTTGTGGTTCGTGCTGGCCATCGCAGTCAATTGTCACGACGATTTCAAATCCGTTGTCGCTGGCATATTGAAACGCTGTTCGTAAGGCTGCGCCGTAACCTTGGTTTTCTTCATGACAAACAACGGTAACATCGCTGCGGCTTGCTAACTTCTCCGCGGTGCCGTCTGTTGAGCCGTCGTCCACGACCAATACATGTTCACTGTATTGTTTCACCTGGTCGAGCACTTCATCGACGTATTGAACTTCGTTGAAGACAGGTAATGCAGTTAGGGATTTTAGATTCATGGCGGTTTTTGGTCAGTGAAGCAAGTGTATTCCCAAAACGCCATTCTAGGCAGCAAACAGTGGCGTGGGAATGTAATTGCGAGATGGATTTATGTTCAGATACCTATGGTTGGTACCAATGGAGTGGGTCACACTCGCTTTCACTTGCAAAACATGACAAGTCTTGAAATATGTCCTGAATCATCAGGGCTAGAGTTTCACTGGCAAACCGCTCGCTTGCGTAGTGCCCTGGTAATAACAAATTGATTCCCAGAGATTCAGCTTCTAGACATGTGTGAAAGCGTGTTTCACCAGTGATGAGCACGTCGCAGTTAGCTTCTTTAGCATCCGGGATAAATTCACCAGCACTTCCACAAGCGATGCCCACGCGAGCAATGTCATCATCAAGATTTCCAACCGTCTGAAGAGACTCGATATGAAGGAATTCACAGAGCACTTTCGCCAAGTGGCTGAGTGTGCCAGTCCAGTCTCCGCACCGTCCAGCTCCCAACAGGTTGTCGTCCTTTTCATTGACGACGATTGGTGCTGTGTTAGTTAAGCCAATTCCGTTTGCGATTTGTTGGTTGATTCCGTTTGCCGCGGAGTCCCATGCTGTATGCGGGCTGTAAACAGAGATTCCGTTCTTGGCCAGATTCCACATCAAATCACCGGTAGGGGATTCAGTTGTGATACTGGAAATTGGTCGAAATGGGATAGGGTGGTGCGTAATCAATAAGCCCACTGATTTTGAGATTGCTTCATCAACGGTTTGTTTAGTGACCGTTAGACATGTCATTGCAGACTCAACAACGTCGGTCGGATCGCCCGCTAACAAGCCGACGTTATCCCACGATTCAGCAAGGTGTTTAGGCGCAATTTGAAGTAGCGCATCCCGAATTTGTCCGACAGTTGTCATTTTGGGTACTCAGACGAGCGACTATTTGTCCTCTGAGCTGTCCTTCTTTTCATCGTCTTTAGCTGGTTCGTTCTTTTCAATGGTGCCAAACAAGTGCCCGCCCACATCTCCGTGTGACCACGTTCCAGCATATTTATTTTTATAAATGACAACGCGCGAACTAAATGTACCCAAGCCGGGTATTGTTACGTTGGTTAACGAGATTACCGGAGTGGTTTCAGCCCATTTGACTTCCAGCACCATGGGGACTTCAACATCCGTAGAACCGTATTTGATACGAGCCTTGATCAGCCAGAAGTCGCCATTGTCCTGCTTGGTGGCACTTACGATGGTGTATTCTTCTTTGGGCAGTCCGTCCGGAGAGTCTTTGCCAAGAATGGTGAAGTTGCCAACGAACTTGACGTTGTTAAGCTTTTTGGAGAGCAATTCGTACAACTGGGCCTTTGTGTAACTCGAAGGCTTCACGGGTTTAGCATCTTGTGCGATGACGGGACCGCAAAGCAAAGACATAGCAAACAAGCAAAGTACAGCGCCGAGTTTCTTATTGATCGTTAACATCTTCTTGCTCCTGATAAAGTGCTGAATCGTGTCGTGCGTCGTTGAAAGTCTTTTCGTGTGCGTGTGAGTCTCAATTATGAGAAACAGTAGGGCTTTGGGCAAAGTATAAGGTACTTAGATCCGCTTGAGTGCTTCAATCGTCCTTTTGATTTCCGGAATGGGCATCTCAACCTCTTCGCGATCCACCGTGAAATAGCCGTTGTAATGTTCTTTCTCTAATACGCCGAAAATCTGATCAAAGTCGACAGCACCTTCCCCAAAAGCCGTTTCTAGTCCCTGGCCTTTGGCAATATCCCTCATTGCATCTTTTATACGCATATGGCGTACAAAAGGTCCAAGTGAGTCGATCGTCTCTGAAGGAGATTTTCCGTTCATCATAAGACGGCCAGGGTCGAAGTCGACTCCCGCCGTACCTTCCGGCATAGTTTCAAGTAATGCTCGCATCAGTCTACCATCGTCGCTTGTTGTCCTGGCGCACAGTGAGCTACCCGCAGTATCACCAAATCTACCGAGATCATTTAACGACTCAACAAGTGTCTGCCAGCGAGGACTGTCTTCATTACTGGGGATGACTCCAATGTGGTTAGAGACTACTTTCGATCCAAGTCTGTATGCCAGTAGCATCGCGTCACAAGTTGCACTGATGCGCTGATCTAAGCCTTCACTGATGTCGTAGCCATGACGAGTGTTAAAGGTCAGGCTGCTTACCGATAGGTCGAAATCACTGAGGAGTTTCTTGATGTGACGGACCGCTGTGTCACTCATTTCTTTCATGTTGAGATGCACGCGAGCGTCAATTTCGACGGCTTCAGCTCCCATACTGGCAGCAGATTTTAGACCGCGACGTAGGTCGTGAGTGATATTTGCGAGGCAAACTGAAGTGCGAATCTGAAGCAATATTCTAAACCAGGTTTAGGTTACAAAGGCAGCAATCGTGCGAATGTGCTGCTATGGATGACTTGTATCGTTCATTTTAGTTGGCAAACGGAGACGTTGAATATATGGGAATCGCATTGCTTTTGGATTTAGAAAGATAATACGGTTCCTCAGGTTCGCGGAGATGTGAATTCCTAATTCACATCAATAGGATGGAATCGATGGGTTTTGCGGATGAAACAAATGCTAAATCTGGTCGCGCGAAGAAAACTCAACAGGCGGATCACCCTGATAGGTTGTAGTTGCTTATTGGTTTATCAGGTGACGATTCTCTCTCCAGTTCAGGCTGCTGAAGCCGCTGCTCAGACGGATGCAGAACAGCGACTTGATGAGGTGATTGCTGAACACTGACGCCAGTATGAACGAGACAGGCTCGGCGAGACGAGTAATGACTGC
>CEQU01255463.1_pt1 | contig 14690 bp, 13 predicted proteins | sample 531031 | NCBI WGS metagenome assembly CEQU01 (sample SAMEA2621216, study PRJEB7988) | marine metagenome | isolation source: saline water (ENVO:00002010), including
TTAAGGAACACCATGACATCGATTGAAAAATTACAAGATAAATACAAATCACTGGATGATAAATTTAACGATATTCCGAAAGGCAACATAGATAGCTCTCTTATCATTGTATTTGATTATGACTATTCTAAATCTGGAGCCGAGGTCGTAATAGAAACTGACGAATTTACAGCCGTATGCCCATGGACTGAGTTACCTGATTTTGGAACACTAACCATTAACTATGTACCAGAAAAATATTGCCTAGAATTAAAATCTTTAAAATACTATTTACTATCTTATACAGGAGTAGGGATAGTCCAAGAACACGCAGCCAATAAAATATTGGATGATTTAGTAGCTGCATGCAATCCTAAAACAATGAAAATAACCCTAGATTATAAAATACGTGGAGGCCTTCATACATCTATAACTGTAGAGTATGATTCACACAATATTTAGTTAAAATTAACAGGAGGTCCTCGTGACTATTTTTGCTCGATATGAACTTAATGGAGAAATTGCATTCGGAATTGTGGAAGATACGAAAATTAAAGAAATTTCACAATGCCCCTTAATTGATTATGAGGAAACTGGCGTAACTATAAACTTGGAAGATGTGAAGTTACTCTCACCTGTTACTCCTAGTAAGATAGTAGCCATTGGATTAAATTACAAAAGCCATCTCGATGGCAGAGAAGCTCCTAAAGCTCCTGAACCTTTTCTAAAAGCCCCCAATACTGTAATTGGTATTAATGACAACATTGTCATTCCAAAGCTGGCGATGAGCGAAAATGTAAAAGTACAGCCTGAGGCTGAGCTTGCTATAGTAATTGGAAAAAACTGCAAAGGAGTAAAATCAGACAGCGCCCTCGAATATATTTTTGGGTACACATGTGGAAATGATGTCTCTGCTCGAGACTGGCAATGGGGAGACCTACAATGGACTAGAGGTAAATCATCAGATACTTTTGCTCCTATAGGACCATGGATGGTTACAGATTTAGATCCTACCAATATTCAAGTAAAATGCAGGGTCAATGGCATAGAAAAACAAAATCAAAATACCTCAGATCTTTTATATTCTGTAGCAGAAATAATTGAGTATGTAAGTGCTGTAATGACTTTACATCCAGGGGATGTAATTATGACTGGTACACCTGGAACTCCAGGAGATATACACCCAGGAGATATAGTAGAAATTGAAGTTGAAGGAGTTGGCGTTTTAAGAAACCCTGTAATTGGAGAATAACATATCAAGAAAATATCTGGTCAAGTCTTAAATAAAAGATTTCTTTTCCTTTACCGAAGATCCAATAATACATAATGTAAGAGCCCGCAACTATCATTGCAATTTTACCCAATTGATCAATTATAGGCATAAGTTTATTAATTAACTTGGTGGTTGCTTCTTCAAATAAAAGCGATGAGATAGTTACTAATGTCATTATTGCTCCCATGCCCAAAGAGTAAATAACAGATCCTCCAATGACATTTATAGACCCATTCAGAGAAATTCCTGACCCTACAACTATTCCTACTGCAGCCAAAAATACAGGAAGAGCACAACTAAGTGAAGCTATTGCATATGCAACTCCAAACAAAAAAGTCTGAAAAACACCATCAAAATTACCTAAATCAAGATCATCAAATAATCTTAAAGAAATATTCCGTTTAGAAAGAAAAAGATATATTCCTACAAGCGCTATAAGTAACCCTATCGAAAATCCCATTAAGGGTAATATACGCCCAATAAACCTCCCCCCAAAAGCCAATAAAATACCGGCTATACCAAAAACTACAAGAAATCCAAGGGAAAGAGATATTCCTAAATACAATCCTCTGAACACGGCTAGTAAAGGGGTACCTGATGAACGATAATTACCAAAACTATAACCTACATAAGCAGGAAACATAGCAATACCACAAGGGTTAAATGCTGCTATAGCACCTGCTGAAAATGCAAAATAAAACGGGATGTCCATAGAATATAATTCCTAATCATTTTGATAGCTACTACTAAATTATACCTATAAAATGATTTACTTATACAACCTCATATAATGATATAATTATTGGATGTCTAACTAAATCCAATGACGACTACAGGAGAATCAAGTGAAAATCACTCAGGATGATATAGAGCAGTGCCAAACTGTACTACACATCGAACTTGATGAAGAAGATATTGATCCTTATTTAAACAAAGCTTACAAAAAAGTTGTAAGTCGAGTAAACATACCTGGATTTAGAAAAGGTAAAGCCCCTAGAAGCATAATAGAGCAATATTTTGGTAAAGAAAGCTTAATCAATGAAGAATTAGACTCGATGTTACCAGAACTTACTAGCAAAGCAATCTCACAACAAGAATTAGATATCGTAGGAATGCCTAGCATTAGTCTAGAAAAAATGGACCCAATATCATTTTCTGCAACAGTCCCCCTAACTCCTTCAATAGATCTTGGAGATTATTCGTCTATAAGAGTTAAAAGAAAAAATACTCGAATAACAAAAAAAGTTATTGATGAACGAATCGAACAACTCAGAACCAGTGTAGCTGCATGGGAACCTGCAGATAGAAAAATACAAACAGGTGACATGGTATCAGCAAATATAGTTGGGGTTCATAATGATGATGAAGTAATAAATGAACCAGATGGGGTCTACTTAGTAAGCGAAGAAATTGAACGCCCTTTCCCAGGATTTGCAAATAAGCTAATTGGCTTGGAATCCGATAAACCTAGTACATTTGAATTAGATATACCTAAAGATTTCAATGATGAAAAACTAGCAGGTAATACAATTTCATTTAATGTTACTGTTAAGGACATTAAAGAGAGGATTCTACCTGAAGTTACTGATGAATTCGCCCAGAGTCTTGGAGCCGAATATGAAGATCTAGATAGCTTAAAATCAGAAATACGCAAAAGTCTTAAGTCTGAAGCTGAAGCTGAAGCGATTAGGGATTTTAGAGAGAATATTATTAGCGAATTGATTGATACTGCAACGATTGAACTCCCTCCATTATTAGTTCAACTTGAATCTGAACATATGGTTAATGAACAAGAACGAATGGTTCAACAAGCCAATATGGTATTAGACGACTATCTACAATCCATTGGCACAACGCGAGAACAATTAACAGAAGAATCAAAAACAGAAGCAGTAAACCGTCTTAATAGATCATTCATATTGTCCAAATTAGCAGATGTAGAAGAGATAGAAATTTCAAATGAAGAAATTGAAACCCGAATAGAAGAACTATTTGCAGATTCAGAAGAAAATTTACCAAATGCAAGCCAAACTATCGAAATGAAAGATTATTTGGAACGATCCATGAAAATGGAGAAAACTATCGAAAGGCTAGAACAAATAGCTGAAGGAAAAAATATACCAGTCAAAGATGGAGAAGATAAAGATGAATCAAGTTCCTGAAAATATTATCCCTTATGTTGTCGAGAGAGACCCTAGAGGCGAACGTACTTATGACATATATTCATTACTACTTAAAGAAAGAATCGTTTTTTTAGGAACCGGTATAAATGATCAAGTCGCTAATGCAATAATTGCACAACTACTATTTTTAGATCGTGAAGACCCTGATAGAGATATTAATTTATACATAAATTCTCCAGGTGGGGTTATAACTTCAGGATTAGCTATATATGACACTATGCAACTAATAAGACCTGACGTATCCACAATTTGTGTAGGCATGGCAGCTAGTATGGGAACAGTTTTGTTATCAGGTGGAGCAGACGGAAAGAGATTTGCACTTCCTAATTCAACTATTCATATGCACCAAGCTTTAGGTGGAGCTCAAGGACAAGCTTCAGACATTGAAATCGCAGCTAGAGAAATCATAAGAATGCAAGATAAAATAAGAAATATAATGTCAAAGCATACAGGGCAATCTTATGAGAAAATAGCCCAAGATAGCGATCGCGATTTTTATATGAGCGCCGAAGATGCTAAAGAATATGGCCTAGTAGACATAGTTATGTCGTCTAATCAGGAATCTGAAAAGTAAAATGTCTAATTCAGAAACAAACTACACTTGTTCATTTTGCAGCAAGACTCAACCCGAAGTTAATCGTTTAATAGCAGGCCCTGATAGAGTTTTTATATGTGATGAATGTGTAATATTATGTGAACAAATTATCGCAGAAGAATCAAAAGATAATACTTCATCAGTTCAGAATCCTCTTGATTTAGGATTAACACCCAAAAATATTTTTGAAAAATTAGAAGAATATGTTATTGGTCAAGAAGATGCTAAAAAAATATTAAGTGTCGCTGTTTACAATCATTATAAAAGAATATGGTCAAATCGAGAAAATACCGATTCTAGTGTTGAATTACAAAAAGCCAACATTTTAATGCTTGGACCATCAGGATCTGGAAAAACTCATCTAGCACAAACGTTAGCCAAAATATTAGATGTCCCTTTCGCAATTGCAGACGCAACTTCTCTCACTGAAGCAGGTTATGTAGGGGAAGATGTAGAAAACATACTTCTTAGACTTATACAATCTGCCGATTACGATATAGCACGAGCAGAACAAGGAATAATATACATTGATGAAATTGATAAAATCTCACGTAAAAGTCCTAATCCATCTATAACTCGTGACGTATCAGGAGAAGGTGTCCAACAAGCTTTATTAAAAATAATAGAGGGTTGTATAGCTAATGTTCCCCCACAAGGTGGAAGAAAACACCCACAACAAGAGTTCATGCAAATTAAAACTGATGATATATTATTCATGGTTGGTGGTGCATTTGAAGGAATCTCTGAAATTATAAAAAGGCGAGAATTCAGTAGAAATTATTCTCTAGGATTCAGAAAAGATTCAGATGAAAATAATATTATAAACGACAAGGAATTAATCAGAGAGTATGTAACTGTTGAAGATTTAATGGAATATGGATTTATCCCTGAATTCATAGGTAGACTTCCAGTAATAGTAACTCTTAAAGGTTTAGGGAAACCAGAACTGATTCGAGTACTAACTGAACCTAAAAATGCATTTATAAAGCAATATAAAGCTCTATTTGAGATGGATGGAGTAGGTCTTAGCTTTACTGACGAAGCTATCTCCGCTACGGCAGAGAAAGCTGTAGAACAAAATACAGGAGCTAGAGGTCTGAGATCCATTCTAGAAAACACACTCCTAGATGTCATGTATGAATTACCTAATCTCAAAGATGTTCAGTCCTGTTCAGTAGATGAATCTGCAATTAAAGGTGACTCTCCAGTAAAAATGATTACTGAAAATGCACATATCGACGAGATTGATCAAAATAAACCTGATTCAGACTTAAAATCAGCATAATCATTAATCTTCATCGATTATCTTAATCTTCAATTCCTTCAACTGGTCATCTTCTACGGGTGAGGGCGCTTGAAACAAAGGGTCCATCTGGCTCTGTGTCTTAGGGAAGGCAATCACATCTCTAATAGAGTTTTTTCCAAGGAGAACCATAATTAATCTATCTATCCCTGGGGCTATACCACCATGAGGGGGAGCACCGTATTCAAAAGCGTCTAATAATTGGGCAAATCGGTCTGCAACATCTTTTTTCGAATATCCTAGAACCTCAAAAATTCTCTCTTGAAGATCTCTTTGGTGAACCCTAATACTTCCACTTGCCATCTCTAGACCATTACAAATCAAATCATATGACTCAGCAATAACTTTCCCTGGGTCCGATTGTAAAATGTTTATATGGTCTTCTTTAGGCATACAAAATGCATGATGAGTAGCATGCCATTTTTTGTCATCTTCATTCCATTCAAATAAGGGGAAATCCGTAACAAACGCAAAAAACAATTTATCAGGATCAGCCAATCCTAATAAGTCTCCCATTTTGTGCCTCAAAGCTCCGAGGGCCTGATTCGTATATTTTTCTTCACCCGCAATAATAAATATAAGATCCCCTGAATTTGCATTGGTTATCTTAATGAATTTTTTCACTTCTGTTATCGTTAAAAATCTTGATATATTTGACTTAACATCATCCATTGTTAAATCATCTATGTCTCCGTCAATACCTATAGATATGAGACCTGTAGCTCCTCTAGATTTAACAAATTCTGTCAATTCATCAATTTGACGTCTAGTGTAAGTTGCACAACCAGGAACAGAAAAACCCCTGATGACACCATGTGAATTTAAAACATTTTGAAAAACTTTAAATTCACTATCTTTAACTACTTCTTCTAAATCAAATAATTTCAAATCATATCTTAAATCTGGTCTATCAATTCCGTACATTGAAATAGATTCTTCATATGTAAATCTAGGAAACGGAGTCATTATTTCTTTATTTGGAAATAATTCTCTCATCATACCTGTAAAAAGTTCCTCTGTAAGAGTTAAAATATCTTCTTGACTGACAAAACTCATTTCAAGATCTAATTGAGTAAATTCTGGTTGTCTATCAGCACGAGAATCTTCATCTCTAAAACACTTAGCTATCTGGAAATATCTCTCAACACCAGCAACCATAAGTAATTGCTTTAATTGTTGCGGAGATTGGGGTAAAGCATAAAAATTCCCAGGAAACAATCTACTAGGGACAATGTGATCACGAGCACCTTCAGGAGTACTCTTTATTAAAATAGGAGTTTCTATTTCTAAGAAGTCTTTAGAATCCAAATAATCACGAATATATTTGACAACTTTATGACGAGTGATTAAGGCAGTCTTCATGTTCTCACGTCTTAAGTCAATATATCTATACTGCAATCGTACAGATTCATCCACATCAGTCTCTTCATTTACATAAAATGGGGGAGTTAAGGATTCATTTAAAATGTTGAGTTCTGTAACATGAATCTCAATTTCACCGGTTGGGATATCTTTATTAACTGTATCATCAGAACGTCTAATAACTTTACCTTTAATTTGTATTACCCACTCGTTCCGTAAAATTTCAGCATTTGCATGAGACAATGAATCAGTTTCAGAATTGAAAACAATTTGAACTAAACCACCCCTATCACGAAGGTCAATAAAAATTAAATTGCCGTGGTCTCTTCTTCTGTTAACCCATCCTGCTAGTACAACATTATCATCAACATTATTAATATTTAGAGAACCACAACTTATTTCTTTAAGCAATATACTTTCTCCAACCACTCTATTTTTATAAATTCATACCATTATACTTACGAAATGCGTTCCACACACTAGTAAGTCAGTTTATTAGTCCATAAATATTTTGATTTTATGTCTCTATCAAAAATAATCCTATAAAACAAAATTTCCAGTTTACTTATATGTTCAGGAAAATAATACCTGTTAGTTAAAATCCTTTTTACAATAAGTAAAAATGCAAGACCAGTCGTAAATATTTTTTCTGCAATATCCGGAGAAACAAAATATGTTACCAAATTTAGTAACACGATGGTAATAAATGTCCAGAATCCGCTATCTTTATAAATAATCAAACGACCTATAACAATCGGAATGGCAATAACTAAAAAAATCATATTCATAGAATCTAATGCTAATAAAATACCTATCGAAACAGCTATCCCTCTACCTCCCTTAAAATTCATAAATATAGACCAATTATGACCAAGTACTATTATTAGTCCACAAACTAATACTTCCCATGAATATCCTAAAAAATTATCTACCATATAAATAGGAATAAATCCTTTAAGGAATATATCAATAGTAGCTATACAAGTAGCTGAAATAATACCTGAAATATTTTTCGTATTTGCAGCACCAATATTGCCGGTACCTACTTCCGTTAAATCTAATCCTTTTTGGGAAATTTTTATCCATATAAATGCAATCGGCATAGAAGATAAAAGATATATCAACATAGCTGTGAAAAAAAATATCTTAATGTCTTCCATAATCTATTAATCGAGTAATAATTTTAGCCTTTCAACGGATTCTTTCGGAGGTCCTGCATCTCCCGGTTTAGGTTCTATAGGATTTCCCAAAGCATGGTAATCACTCCCTCCGCAAGGAATTAAAGAATGATGATTTGCTAAACTTAAAAGTTCATTAACTTGTTTTGTTTTATAACTCCCATAATACACTTCCATACCTACTAATCCCCATTTCTTCATAATAGGTAATAGCTCAGATAAACCTGCAATACTTCTTCTTCCGGGTTTTGCTGAAGACATAAGTGGATGGGCCAGTACAGGTAGTGCACCATTATCGACCAATAATTTAATTGCTTCTTCCAAAGTTAGCATTTTTCTAGGTACGAATCCTTGATTCCTATCACCAATAAATCGGTCAAATGCTTCTTTAGGAGTTTTAACATATCCCAATTCTTTTAAGGCTCTAGCTATATGAGGTCTACCAACAGCACCTTCGCCTGCTATTTTTTGAACTCTCTCAAATGAAATATCCAAACCCATTTCTTGTAATTTGGTAACCATGGCCTGACCACGAAAGATCCTATCTTCCCTAAAGTCTGTCAACACTTTTTGGAAATGCCTATCATTTTGATCTATGTAATACCCAAGTATATGAATCTCAGACGATTCCCAAGTTGCACCTAATTCAATACCAGGAATCAATTCAATTCCCATTTTTGAAGAAATTTCTTCTGCTTCTGATAACCCTGAAGTTATATCATGATCGGTGACAGAAACAATTTTTAAATCTTTTTCTTTGCAAAATGTTATTAATTCTTCGGGAGTTAAAGTTCCATCAGAATGAGCAGTATGCAAATGCAAGTCAACTTCAACTTTATAAGATGTCATTTTAGTATCCGTATATGAAATACTATGATTGTCAGGTAATAAAATAATTATTTTGCATATTCAACAGATCTCTTTTCACGAATAACTACAACTTTAATTTGACCTGGATAGGCAAGTTTTTCTTCAATACTTTTGACAATATTCCTAGCTAATTCACTTGCAGAAACATCATCAACAACATCCGGTTCGACCATAATTCTGACTTCTCGGCCAGCTTGTATAGCAAAACACCTATTTATACCTTCAAAATTACTTGCAACCTCTTCCAGTTCTTCCATTCGTTTAACATAATTATCTAGTGTATCTCTTCTTGAACCAGGACGCGCTGCACTTAAAGCATCTGCCGCTGCAACTAAGAATGATTCCACAGAACTCATTTCATCGTCATGATGTTCAGCGATACAAGTTGTAACCCTTCTAGATATTTTGTATTTCTTAGCTATATCAGCTCCAATTTCAGCATGAGGTCCTTCTATTTCATGTGTGAGAGCTTTACCGATATCATGGAGAAGTCCTCCTAATTTAGCAACTTTAACATTGGCTCCAACTTCAGCAGCCATTAAACCAGCTAAATGCCCGACTTCTAAGGAATGAGTTAAAACATTCTCACCATAGCTATATCGATATTTTAAACGACCCAGAAGTCGAATGACTTCTGTGTGTAACCCTCTCACATTAGCATCAATAACAGCTGACTCCCCGCTCTTCCAAATAGATTCTTCAACCTCTTTTTTAGATTTTTCTGCCATTTCTTCGATTCTAGCAGGATGGATTCTTCCGTCAGCGACGAGTTTATCCACTGTTAATCTCGCTATTTCTCTTCTTACAGGGTCAAAGCAAGAAAGAGTAACAGCTTCTGGGGTGTCATCAATAATAAGATCAACACCGGTAGCTGCTTCTATAGCTCTAATATTTCTTCCTTCTCTACCAATTAGACGACCTTTCATGTCATCGCTGGGTAAAGGTACACTAGAAACTGTAGCTTCTGATACTACATCCGAGGCCAAACGCTGTATTGCTTGACCTAAAACCATCCTAGCTTTTTCACTAGCCGTATTTTGAGCATCCTGTTCCATATCTCTATATTTAACAGCCAACTCATGGCTAATATCATCCTCAGCTTGTTTTATAATAAGATCTTTAGCCTCATCCATAGACATATCGGCTACTTTCTCGAGAGCATTTACTTCACTGTCTTTTAGTTCTTGAACCTCTGTGTAAATTTGCTCAATTTCTTTTTCTCGATCTGTTACTTTCTTTTCACGTTTCTCGAGATTGCGGGACCTTCCGTCTACATTCTCTTCTCTGTTAGAAAGTCTCCTTTCTACAGATCTGATTTCTGCTCTCCTCTCCCTAATCTCACTTTCGCCTTCTCGACGTGTTTGTAAAGCTTCTTCTTTGGCCTGTAATATCATCGTTTTAACTCTTTCGTCTGCATCTTCTATAATTTGTTCAGCTTTAGATAAAGCTGATTTAGCAGCAAACAAATCTTGTATCCGACGATACAATAAGCCTATTATTAATCCTAATATAATACAGCTAAGGAGAGTAATCGCTAATATAAAAAAATTATCCACGCGATCCACCTTCCTTATTAAATTGTTATTAACTTATGTTAATCTATATATTCTACCATTTTCTACTATTTCTTATCATTCAAAATGGTAATTTACCAGTCCCTTTAGATTGAGACATCATCCTCATCATCTTTTTTTGCCCCTTAGGAGAAGACATCTCTTTCATCATCTTGCGCATTTGTTTAAATTGATTTAATAATTGATTTACATCTTTAGGAGTGGTGCCACTACCAGTTGCAATTCTCTTTCTCCTGCTGCCACCTATTATTTCAGGTTTTTGACGTTCATGTGGAGTCATTGAATAAATAATAGCTTCAACTTTACTTAGGTGATTCTCATTCACAGAATCTTCTGCGATATTATTTTTAATATTAGAAATACCCGGAATCATATCTAATATCTGACCAAAAGAACCCATCTTTTTTATTGCTTGCATTTGATCTAAAAAATCTTCCAAGTCAAATGTTGCCTTACGGATCTTTTGTTCCATTTTTGCCATGTTATCTTCATCAAAAGATTGTTGAGCTTTTTCTGCAAGCGTGAGAATATCTCCCATTCCCAGAATACGTGAAGACAGTCTGTCTGGGTGAAATATTTCAAAAGAGGTAACATCTTCACCTATGCCAATAAATTTAACAGGAACTCTGGCAACAGATGATATAGACAAAGCAGCGCCGCCTCTAGAATCGCCATCCATCTTTGTTAAAATTAACCCTGTAATACCAATCTTTTCATTAAAATCTTGAGCTATATTAACAGCCTCTTGACCAGTCATAGCATCGACCACTAATAGTATCTCATCAGGTTCTACAGTATCTTTAATTAATTCTAATTCAGACATTAAATCATCATCTACAGTAAATCTACCTGCTGTATCAACAATGATGAAATCAGAATTAATACTTTTAGCCAATTTTAAACCTTCTTTCACAATAATTTCAGGGGCTTGAGAAGGATCAGAGTCAAACACTGGAATATCTATAGAATCGCCTAATATTTTTAACTGCTCTATTGCAGCAGGTCTATGAATATCTGCCGGTATTAAAAGTGGATTATGATTATTATTTGATAAATGAAGCGCTAATTTTGCAGATGAAGTTGTTTTCCCTGAACCATTTAATCCGATCATTAAAATTTTATTTTGAGTATTATCAGTTTTAGTAAGAAGCTCAGAAGAAGTGCCACCTAAAATACTGGTTAATTCTTGATCAACAATCTTAACTACATATTGAGACGGAGAAAGAGCTTTCAATATCTCCCCCGGCAATATCTTTTCTTTAACCGATTTGATAAAAGATTTGACAACTTTAAAATTAACATCTGCGTCTAACAAAGCAAGACGTATATCTTTTAAAACTTCATCTATATCGTCTTGAGTCAAACGACCTTTATTATTAAGTTTATATATGACTGAAGAAAATTTCTCTGTAAGTGTTTCAAACATAATTTAAGATTACCTACTTTTAATATTAGCATCTAAAGTAAAATGGAATTCGTATTCTCCTTGAATCGTGACATTAAGGATTGCTATACTCAAGTAACTAGTTTAAATCATTTAAAAGGGGACTATCAATGGAAATAACATGGTTGGGGCATTCATCAGTTTGTATAAATAGTAGAGATGAGATACTAATCACAGATCCTTTTGACACCTCACACAACGGGATGATGCCATCTAGAAAATCTGACATAGTTACTGTTAGTAATTCAGATCCAAAATATTCTACAACTAAGGCAATTAGCGGAAATCCTTATATTGTAAACGGCCCAGGGGAATATGAAATTGGACAATATTATATAACTGGAATAGCGACCCCACTTACTGAAACAACATCTGAAGATCCAAAAATAAATGTAATCTATACTATAAGAGCTGAAGGGCTAGTTATATGTCAATTAGGTGGCCTAAATCAAAAACTAACATCAGCCCAACTAGATCAATTGCGTCAAGCAAATATTTTATTAGCACCAATTGCCAAAAGCAGTTCATTGGCACATGAAACTCTTCAAGAAATAATCTCAGCTATTCAGCCAAGAATATTAATACCTTTAGAATATATCGAAGAGAATGATGACGGTACTCCTACTGGATTGGATACATTTCTTACAAATACCGGAACTATAGATGCAATTGGAATCAATAGACTAAATATAGATGAAACAAAACTTCCAGCAGAATTAAAAATTCAAATACTTAACCCACAGAATAGTTAATTTAAATTAACTATTCTGTGAATTCATCCATCACTAAGATATAAATGCCTATACGGCTCTTGTAGAGGATTTTAGGAATAGATTATATACTTATTTGCGCCTTTTCCATCCAGCATAGCCAACCAATAACAAAATAGGTGCTAACATCATGGCCATGTCTCCAGAACCTTGACGTAATGTTACAGATTCGGCGCGACTACAAGTACCTCCTTCAGAATTATCAGAGGAAATATTCGAATCTGCTGATTCTGAGGAATCCATTTTATCTTCTGGAAGAAGAGAAGTGGAAGGAGGATTAGAAGGGTCTGTTTTCAAATCAGTTGCTTCTAATTCAATATCAATATCTGATACAGTTTCACCAAATACCAATGGTTGACCGACAACTTTTACTTCAGCCGAAGAACCGTCAGATGTTCTAATATAAAAATCTATCGATTTACCTATAAACTTAGAACTACTAGGCTCAATAATTAAAGAATCAAATACAGCAAAAGATGTTCCTGCTTCTTTGGTATATTCCATAATAGGCACAGGATCAGTAAAATATGAGCCAACTTTTGCCACTAACGCTAACGAAACATCTGAATAACTTTCAGAATCATAAGCGATCTCACCACTAATAGACAAATAGAGATTATTCTCTGAGACAACAGGAATACCTGATCCTCCAGTATTATTATCTACAATTACAGGAGCCAAGGGAACTATAAGTGGATTTTCATTAGTTGCAGTTGTACCTGCTGAGTCTTCTGAAACTTGGGTCACAGGAGTGGGAGTAACAGCTGGCATAGCTGGAAAGTTAAGGTTCCAATTGCTTTCTGTTCTAATTGTAGGCCTAAGTATAAACGTATCTTCTAGGTCTGCTTTAACTAATCCTTCATAATGAAAAGTAATTTGAGAATTAACCATAGTCGCATCTGGTGGACCAAATGTAACAACATATATTCCATTCTCTACAATTCCAGCATCACTCGTAAAAGTTCCCAATTTTGCAGTTACACATCTTTCAATACATCTTCTTCTAACGCCTTCTAAAACAACTGTACTATCACTTGGCACCTGGCCACCAACAGTAATTGATCCTGTATAAATAGTAGGGTTAGGAGGAGGTGCTCCCCCGGTGGCTTCTAAGGGAATACCATTTAGGGAGTAAGCAATAAATAGGAACGTTATCAAAAAAGCAATTCTTTTAAATTCAAACATAATAAAAATACTCCCTTATAAAGATAGGCCCCTCCCCACTCCGAAGAGCGAGAAGAGGCCATCTAAAACCTATAGAGGAAATATCCTCTAAGGTACTAAGGTACCAGCCTTGCTCAAGAAGAGCCAGTAACCTTTACCAATTACAACACTAGTATCGGCTGCAGTAGTAGGTATAAAGCTACTATAAACATCTGTCGTGGTATTGAAGCCATAAGCTCTTGTCCATGACAAACCTGTGAAGTAAGTATCACTGTCTAATGTAGCACCTATTGCTGAACCTGTTATAGATACAGCAGGAACCATGTTCCAACCTTTCACCAAGGATATAGCTGGAGGTAGCTGTTGAGCTCCACCTTCATAACCCGGGATGTCAACCTTTATAGGATCATTGTTAGTTGTGTAGACCCAGTATGCTCTAGCAGCATCAACAGCTCCTAATGTACCGGATAGAGTTCCAGAAGAATCTCTCACAGCTGACAACCATCCACCAGCAACAGTAGGATCGTAGGTCAAGATAGTCTCGGCCTTCGGTGTACTTGCCATCACTGTATTAATAGCTGTATTAGTTGGTGTACCTGGTAAGGAAATTAAGTTCCAACCTGGTAACAAAGAAACCTTTGTCAAAGCTCTCTGCTTAACTGTAAATCTACCAACCTTATTAACTTGCTCATTACCAGCAGAGTCTTTAGCACTAACTGTTAAGGTGAAGTCACCATAAGCAAGGTCTTCAGTAGGCCTGTAGAAGAAGTTCTTGTTATCTGAAGTACTCATGTTAGCAAGAACATCGGTCTTTGTACCAGCAGGATCTTTAAGTTCTGCTTTAGTTAGTGTCACAGTTGTATATGTGTCACCAGCATACTCGTCTTCATCCCATGTTACACCGATCATAGGCCTTCTATTTTGGCTGCTAGAACCATCAGCAGGGCTGAAGGAACTTACAGTAGGTTTACTAATGTCAACTTCAACAACTTGTG
>CEQU01013760.1_pt1 | contig 14577 bp, 6 predicted proteins | sample 531031 | NCBI WGS metagenome assembly CEQU01 (sample SAMEA2621216, study PRJEB7988) | marine metagenome | isolation source: saline water (ENVO:00002010), including
GTTTTCGGCGCGACAAAGATATTTACTTCGTCCACAAGCTCAGCATCAAATAACGAACCAAGCAGTTTGGCGCCACCTTCGACCAGGACGTTAGTGCATCCTCGTTTCCCCAACTCAGTCATGAGCAGCGGGAGAATGTCAGCGGGTGAATCAGTGGGGCAATTAAGAACTTCAACCCCTTTTCCTTGTAAGGCACTGATTTTGTTAGGATCAGTGCCAAGTCCAGCGGTGACCAGAACCGGCAACTCGCTGGCTGTTGCAACCAGTTGTGACTCCAGTGGTAATTCAGCACGACTGGATACAACAACACGCATAGCGTTGCGTAGCCCTGGTGGCCGTGCGGTGAGTAGTGGATCATCGGCGGTGGCTGTGCCGCTACCAACGATAATTGCATCGACTCGCCCACGTAATCGATGAACGACTTCCCGACTCTGCTCATTAGAAATCCATTGGCTCGAACCGGAGCGGGTCGCGATCTTTCCGTCCAACGTCATCGCCCATTTTGCGATGACCCACGGCCGCTGGTGCTCAATGGTGGTCGTAAACGGAGCAATTAGCTGACTACACGCATCCTCGCAGCAACCAGAAATGACGTTGATCCCGGCCGATTCAAGTGCCTTGATTCCATCGCCGTTAACAGCAGGATTCGGGTCGGTGGATCCAATGACCACGCGTTTGATTCCCGATTCAATAACCGCTTGCGTACATGGCGGTGTTTTACCGGTATGGCAACAAGGCTCGAGAGTGACGTAAAGCGAAGCACTGTCAGGGATAACGCCGGCGTTAGCGATCGCATTAACTTCTGCGTGGGGATCGCCGAAGGCCTGATGGAACCCGCTTGAAATCAGTTGATCGTCAGTTGCGATCACACAGCCAACCATTGGATTGGGTTCAACGTGCCCTTCGCCCTTTTGTGCAAGTTCGATTGCTTGCTTCATCCAATGTTGATCATGATTTGTGATCATTATCGCATCGCACCGGGATTGAATTCGGAATTAATCTGGAACCCAGAGTTTTGAGCCACCACCATCAGAGTCGCCGGATGCATCATCCGCTGCAGAGGGTGCATCGGCTTCCGCACTGCCGGGCGTCCACACTCCACCACCAGCAGTTGGATCTCCCATACCAGGAGGTGGTCCGATGGAAACACCACCACCAGGCGCTCCCATTCCAGGAGGCATAATTCCCATTTGCATTAGCATTCCATAGAGTTGCTGGGAAATGCCGGGTTCGTTGATATGTTTCGTCTCGAGGGTTGAGATAATTTCCGATGCTCGTGCTGAATCGCCGGTCATTAGCCTTAATGGCAATTCACGCAGGAGCCATGGTGCAGGTGAACGTCCATCCGTTTCACAGGCGGAAACCGCTTTACTCAATAACTCCAGACGTTCTTCATCTGTTTCAGCGTTATCAACTAATGCGCCGAGGGCGTCGGCCATGGATACACCTTCGGGTGCTTCGTCCCGATTAACGATTTCCTGTGCTGCATTAACGGTCGTTTTATAAGAATTAACGAAGGAGGCTCGTGAGAAGGTCTGAGACAGTTGTTCCGCTGTCATCTTTGTAACATCCAGTCTGCTCATACGAATGTCAGGAATATCAGAGATATCCGCATCCGTTGGATCAATGGCTTCTGGGATTGGGATGCCGAGCGTGTCGCGAAGTGAATCGAGGGTAAATGATGAATCGCGGCATTGCATGTTTGATTCAAAGATCAACAACATTGCCTGCACTTTGATCCGCTGATCAAAATCTAGAACGATCTCGTTGGCGGACTTACCACCGAAGGCTCGCAATTCCATTGCGGGGAATCGTTCATTGATCAGTTCCATCTGGACATCTCCGGCGATAGCTTCGATGTCCGCGGGATTCATTTCGCGAGGCCACACAGGATTCCAACTCAACTCATCAGCGATAGTGGGAACATTGGTCACTTCTTCACGTGTTTCTTCTGCTCCGACGAGATCACCCGCGACCGAAGAAACGGCATCAATCGCTTCCTGCAGCCCTTTGGCTTTTGATGGCACGATGTCAATTCGGGCATCACGGTCCGTTTGTTTGCCAAACAGGTAAATCGTGCCAAGTGAAAGTGGTACATCTGCCTTGGTTAAGCCTTCTACCTCTGTCGGCATATCCTTGTCGAGAATAACGAATACAGATCTTGGCGGTGGATTATCCGGATCATCATTCGCGAAGCCTGGATCGTTAATCGCATGCAATTGTCTTGACGCGATGCACTGTTCGTTGAAGGCATCGGCGTTTTCAATTGTTAAGGTAACTTTCTCGATAGCACGGGTATCAGGGGTATCCTGATTTTCCAACATCTGAGCATAGGCTTCAGACTCGATAGCTTCATCGCTGTCCTGATCACATGACGCTGCGTAGTTTCTCCAATGAGTTGCACCCTCTTCACATTCACCGAGGTAGGTGCATAGACAAGCTGCAGCCTTTCGCAACACAGGTGCATCACCGGATTCAATGAGTGTTCGGATCTTTTCAAGGGCGCCGAGCCAAACGCCGCGTTTACCCCAGGACATTGCCTCTTCAAGTCCGTCAACCGTTGCCACCTCTTCGTCAGATGGCAGTGGCAGTTGTTGCTTGATAATAAGTGGAATGTTTTGGTTTTGCGTGAATTGCAATACACGCATCATTCCGGCTTCCTGGTTACCCAGCAAGGCGCTTTGCAGCGTTAGGTGTGCAAATCCGGAAAACATCTGGCCCTCTGAAAACAGCGAGTCAGTGACGCGCTGTAACGCCGGCACCAATAGCTGCGGGATGCTCTCCATCTTGGACTTTTCAAAGGCACGCTGAAGTTGGATCATCGCTTCGTGCGTGTCCTCTTCCCCCAACGCTGCTTGAGCCCACGCTACGGGGCTTTCCGGATCCGCTTCAAGGAAATGGTCGGCGTTTTCCTTGGCCTTTTCGAACTGCGACGTTGCCAGCAAAGCAATTCCCTTGAGTGCCAACACACTGCTCAACGCTCCATGTGATTCTTCCAGAGTAGACAACGTTGTTAGTGCCGCCGCATATTGATTACCTTCGATGGAACGGGTCACCTTATCGAGGTCTCTTACAATGTCAGCAGAGCAACAAAACTTGACTTTGTTACCAACACCACAGGGACAAAAGTCATTGGGCTCGAGTGCCATACCTAAATCAACCTATCTATATATAGATGTCTTGTTTGCCTGCCCCGAAATCCATGTGAAGCGTCAGGTGATAATTCACGGATGAATCGTTGCTTTAATTCGCAGTAGGGGTGTGAATTGGTCATCGTACCAAACGATTATTTGCTTGACCATGAGACCGCCTCATTCCCCCCAATTCGCACAGATATTACAGCCGAAATAAGTTTTTTTGTGACTCTGGGTAAGGATGTAAAGCTATTGCACCAAACCTTACCGGGACTGATGTTCATGCCGATTAGTTTGGCATAGACGGACTTGTATATCCTCGTTAGGCTTATACACTTCAACGCCCGGATATACGTGCGCGCAGGCGCCACAGAACAGATGACCAAAGCACCATTTTTCTCGAGACGTACGCCAATTTTTGGCATGTCAAATGCGCTCGTGTTGCTCATGGTTATCTGCTTCCTCGTACCGTTTGCGATGCGGGGTGCGAAGGACGCCGTTGGCCGAATGGAAAACGACGTCAAAGACTGGCTGCCCTCGGATTACCAGGAAACAAAGGACCTGCAGTGGTTTGGTCAGCATTTCCTTGGGGAGGAATTCGTTCTTCTTACTTGGGAAGGTTGTTCTCAGGAAGATGTAAGTTTCCGATTGCTTGTCGACAAGCTGAAGCAAGAGGTTATTCATTCAGATCCTGATTTGGATAAGTTGCCGGATGATTTTGATGACTTGAATCCAGCAGAGCAAAAGATAGCAAGACACGATCTTGCGATGCGTAAAGAGCTTCTCAGAGCAAGGGAGCTTGGTGATGAGCTACAGTTGTTTCTTCCCGATGACGAGCGACTTAATTTCAGCGGCCAGAATGAAAAATGGCTGCAATCCAATGATGGCACTTCCTACTTCATCACGGAACAGGGAGAGCTGTACAAGTGGCTAGGTAAAGACAATCTGGTTGACTCCGTTTCCAGGAAGTTCAAGCGAGATGTTCTGGGGGATAAGTCGGTCGAGGCTGAGAAAATTGATCAGTTTGGCGCCGAGTTAACGGGCTCTAATGAAGTCAATGATTTTTACGAAGATCCGAGCAAACTCACAGCTCGATACTTCACTTCGGTACGTTCGGGAATGGACGCACTCGAAGAACTCGCCGGACCAGGTGGACCACTGTTGCCACGAGGTGGCAATCTTTCGGAAGAATCGCGTCAGCGAATCGCATATGCCACTGCCATGGATCGGCTCACTGGAACGCTGTTTGCACCGGCCGTTCCTCCCGCATTCGATTGGTCCGTTGAGGCAGTCGAAAGTGTGCTTACCGAACATCAGCGAGAGCAATTACCTACTGACTGGAAACAACAATACGAGTCGTATCTTGAATCGACCTTGGCTGAACAGTACGCCGCGGACGTTGCGAATCTCGTAGCTGCAGGGTTTAAGTCGCATGCGAAAGTCTGGGATGGATTTTTCTATTCATTAGATTTAGATCCGCCACCTCGGCAGACGTGCATCGTTGTAACACTCAGTGACATTGGTAAGGACAATTTACGCAAAGTTGTGGGCCGTGGTGTTGGTGGAGAGCCGACCGGGCGGATCGTGAGATTTGCAACAGAATGTGGCGTGGAGCCACCGGCTAAACCACCAATGACACCGTGGGGTAAGATCCCGGTGCAGGACGGCAAAGTCCTGAGGATGGGTGGACCACCTGTGGATAACGGTGCTATCGACGAAGAAGGCCAAATTACGCTCGGTCGTCTCGTTGGACTCTCTTTATTGCTGGGAGTTGTGCTCAGCTATCTGAGTTTTAGAAGTCTCAACGTAACGATCATGGTGTTCTTCGTTGGCGGAGTTGGTGCCATCATGAGCATGTCCATCGTCGGTTACTCAGGCGGTGTCGTCGACTCCATTCTGCTTTCGATGCCGTCACTCGTATATGTACTTGGGATATCCGGTGCTGTTCATATTGTAAATTACTACAGAGATGCTTCCTTTGAGTTAGGCGAGCCAGTTGCATCTGAACAAGCACTTGCACATGGTTGGGGGCCATGTACTCTCGCCTCGTTCACAACGGCTTTGGGACTTGGGTCGTTGTACATCAGTAACCTCGCACCGATCAAGAATTTCGGTTTGTATTCCGCTATCGGTGTGATGGCAACGCTGATACTTGTCTTCACGTATCTCCCGGCAGCATTAAAAATCTGGGTGCCCAAGTTTAAGCAAAAGGCAGCACCAGAGGGTAAAAAGGCTATCGAGGAACATAGCCTGCTTACACGTATGTGGACGGGTGTTGGACATCGTGTGATGAAGTACCACTGGCCAGTCATCAGCCTGGGACTACTAGTCCTTGGATGTGGCATCTGGGGCATCACCAAGATCAATACTTCCGTTCAACTCTTAAAGCTGTTTGACGATGAAGCAAAGATCATACGCGACTACGAATGGTTGGAGACTAACTTTGGCAAACTGACCCCGATGGAAATGGTGATCAAGGTCGGTGAAGAATATAAGTTACCGAGCCAGGCGGAGCGACAGGCGGCGGGCGATTTGAACCTTGAATCGCGAAACCAGCAGAAATATCAACTGTCGATGCTTGAAAGAGTCGAGTTGGTAAATCAGATTCAATACGCCGTTGAACATGTGTTTGGTGATACTGGCCGCAACGTAATCGGTCAGGGGATGTCGGCTGTTACGTTCTGTCCGGAAATCCCACATCCGAATTCGACAACGAGACGATCTTCGACTAATTCGATGCTTGAGAATAATGAGGATCGACTCAAAAACGAAGACTATCTTGCCTATGACGACGAGAATAACCAAGAACTCTGGCGAATTAGTTTGCGGCTCGGTGCGTTAAACGATGTGAACTATGGCCATTTCATCGACAGCCTCAAAGAGGTGGTGTGGCCGATCGAACAGGCCTATCAATTCCGCAACGCCCTGCTCCAACAAATCGAAGATGACCATGGTGGAGCTGGATACAACCACGCAAACGTTTTCTTTAACGGGAACCGAATCCTCGTGATCGGTGGAAATCCACGAGCACCGATCGTTCGCGAGCAAACCGGTGAAAACGACGAATCGGAAATCGTTGTTCACGAGAAGAATCTGTTCTCACGGGTTTTGAACCATGTGTTGCTGGCAAAGGGATTCGTCAACAACCGCAAGCATCCAAGTGCCCTCTGGTGGTATGACCTGGACAATGAAAAGAACATCGATGCATTTACCAGCTTTACAGCCGAGCAGTGGAAGCGCGCATTGAGTTCGTATACATACGTAGTCATGCTTGACGAATACGATGGGCTGGATAAGCAAATGGTCGATGATAGCGTTGCCGAAGATGCCCGCTTCATCGACTTAAGTGGATTCCTGAAAAAGTCCGGAACCAGTACCGCAGACAATGACGAAGTCTCGTTGTTTGCTGGTGTGGAATCTCAACTGTCAAATGCCGAAGATCCGGGGTTTGACATGATCTACACCGGTGTCGTGCCGATCGTCTACAAAGCACAAACGTCGTTGCTCAAGAGCCTCATTAATAGTATCGGCCTAGCCTTTGTCATGATCTTATGTGTCATGGTTCTACTGCTGAGGAACGGTAAGTTGGCCTGGAATAACTTTACCAACCTTCGTGGCGGTATGGTCTCGATGATTCCCAATGTATTCCCAGTGGTGGCCATATTCGGAATCATGGGACATATGGATGTGATGGTGGATATCGGTTCGATGATGACCGCCAGCGTAGCGATGGGTGTTGCGGTTGACGATACGATTCACTTCTTAACCTGGTTCAGGAAGGGCATGGATCAAGGGATGGAGCGTCGTGGTGCACTGATACTTGCATACGAACGGTGTGCTGCAGCCATGACACAAACCACGCTGATTGGTGGCCTCGGCCTAAGTGTCTTTGCATTCAGCTCATTTACTCCGACGCAACGATTTGGCACGATGATGCTGACTTTGCTTGCTGCTGCGTTAGTTGGAGACCTGTTATTTTTACCAGCCTTGCTGGCCAGCCCGATTGGCAAATTCTTTAGTAGCGAAAATCAATCACGGCGAAAGAGAAAGTCAGATGTTATGACCGGTGACGAAGCGTCACTCGATGAGGTTGAGTCCAACGGAGATGCTTCGGCAGGCGAACAGTCGGATATACACGCCCCACGAGGTAAGAAGAGTAAGAGCTCTTCGTCTAGTCCCGGATCTGGCCCTCACACCGTAGAGAAAAACGGTGATCGTGTTATCCGCCATGACAAAGGGCATAAGTCATAAGTCTGGTTTTCGTTGGCATGACGGGTAAGCACTAGAGCCAGTTGTTTTCTCGATACCAGGTTCCCGTTTGGGCAAACCGCTCAAGGAGCGAAGCTGGAAATATCATTCCAAGGTGCTCCAGGTTTTCCGTCGAGCAGGCCCAGCTGGATGCGTGAGCTTCGCGGATCTTATCAAGATTTACCGAGAGTTGTTGGCCTCTGATGCGGGCCATGCACTCCATGATTATTCCGACAGTCCAGCTCAAAGGACTAGGCACGAAACTCAGCCGGCCACGTCCCCGGTTGATGGCGTGTTTCATTATTTTTCCCATGCTGGCATAGGTTGGGTACTCAGGGCACACGCCGTAATAGATTCCTGTACCGGATGAGTTGAGATTATCAGCGGTCAGTCGCTGGCCATGCTCTGCAGCACGAATGATGATTTCTACGAGGTCTGCAACATGAATAAGGGAAATGCGTGGTGCAGCAACCCCCATGATTGCATGCACGTTCATGTTTGATACGGATTTGAAAACCGGAAGCATCTCCGTGTTGCGTGGCCCGAAGACAATACCCGGCCGCACAATGGTGGTCGGAACACGATCAGCGAACAACTGTGCGGCGCATTCCCCCGCCCGCTTGCTGAGCCCGTAATTTGAGACAGGTGCTGTTGACGCACCTTCCATGCGAACTGTGCCGTGTGCGGTTGGACCGGATGCCGCGATTGAGGAGATGACGACGTGGACGGGAGGACTTGTTGCTTGCGCACATGCTCTCGCCAGATTAAACGTGCCGTCCCTGTTTGCAGCCATTAGCTGGTCTAGCTTGAAAGCGCTGGTGCGCCCGGCCAGGTGTACAACGTAGTCCACTTCTTCGACCGCTTCGGCAAGCACGTTGAAATCTGCAAGTGAACCTTCCACATACTGAACGCCAACAGACTCCAGTAATTCACGATTGGATGTTTTCCTCACCAGGCAGCGCACGTTATGACCGCGTGCTGTTAATTCTTCGGCGAGATGTCCACCGATAAATCCGCTTCCGCCTGTGAGAAAATACGTGCTCATGTCTTATCGAAAGTTGGTCTTTCTAATGCTTACTTGTTTGTTGAGTGATTTTGACCTATTCAGTTTTACACCGTAGATTTGCTGAGCGCCAAAATCAATATCTGCCTCCGGTTCGAAGTCCGATGTGCAATCCGTCTGACAGGTTGAATATTAACGATTACAACAGTTTTACGACCGTTTTTTTATGAACCTGAACTGGAGAGCTACATTCTTCCATGCCGCATTGTGGCACCGGCAACAATTGATAATGGTCATTTTCCATCCACGCGGAAGCGAGCGTGGTGAGGTTCCTTAAGTGCACAGGCGAAACAGCAATGTCTGAATTAGTAATTAAGCCAGTCGGGACAAGAAGAGAACGCAAGCAGTTTCTTCAATTGCCGTCGAAAATCTACCGTGACGATGATATGTGGATTCCCGCGCTACGCGCAAATGTGAAAGAGCTTGTCGGATTCGCCAAACATCCCTTTCATGATTTCGCCACTGTTCAACCCTTCATTGCTCTGAGAGATGGTGAGCCCGTCGGTCGTATTTGTGCGATTGTGAATCCCCGACACGTGAAATATCAGAAAGAAGAAGTAGGCTTCTTTGGCTTCTTTGAGTCGATCAACGACCTCGCGGTATCAGGAGCGTTGTTTGATGCAGCACGTGAATTCCTTGCAGGCCACGGTTTGAATAAGATGCGGGGCCCACTGAACCCATCACTGAACTATGAGTGCGGATTGCTCGTGGATGGCTTCCACAGTCCTCCTACATTCATGATGACATATAACCGGCCGTACTATGTTGAGTTGTTTGATGCTTACGGCATGGAAACCAATCAGGAAATGGTCGCCTTTAAGTTTCCAGTTGATGCCGTACCGGATCTTGATCCCAAGGTCTTCAGAATGGTCGAAAGGGGTAAGCAGCGTTTCAATATTAAATTGCGCAGGATCAATATTAAAGACTTCAAGAATGAAGTGCGCATGTTTCTTGATGTCTACAATCGGGCGATGCCGGGCACGTGGGGGTTTGTGCCGTTCACCGATGATGAAATGAAACATCTGGCAGCCTCACTTCGATTCTTAATTGCTCCGGAGATGACTTCCGTTGCGACTGTCGACGACGAACCGATTGCAGCGTTGTTTGGACTGTTGGATTACAACCCGATCATTAAACAGATTGGTGGCAAACTGTTCCCGTTCGGATTCCTGAAACTGCTTCTTAGCAAACGCAAAATCAAAAAGATGCGTGTAATGAGCGCTAACGTCATCCCTGAATATCAGCGATGGGGAGTTGGTGTCATTGCACTCTCCAGATTTGAAGACGAATACGAACCATGGGGCCTGAAGGATCTGGAGTTTAGCTGGGTATTAAAGTCCAATCATCTTTCTTATAAAACGCTGACCCGTGGTGGTGCGGAGCCGGAGAAGACTTGGCGGATTTACGACTACGAGCAATCGTAGTCCGATTTCCCGAAGGCTGCTCTAGTGTCCGTAAACTGCCTAAGTGCTGATTATTTATGTTTCGGTAGATAGAATTTGGCCAAACTACAGCGATCAGTCCCTAAAATTGGTCAGTTTTCACTTTAAATCGTGCCGATTTAGTTAAAGAGGGGGGGACCACACTCATAACGTGCATTGGATGGTGAGTGTGGTGTGTGATAATATTTATATAGAGTTTTCGGAAGTCTGCTCGTACAGCAGTATTTCTGTGCATGAAGCGAAGCCGTGTTCAATTGATACGTTTTCACACGGAATGTGATGGCGTTTGAAACACGGTTTAATTGACCGCAATCAGGAGATAATCCATGTTATCGATTTTAGGGCCAAAGCCGAAAAGTCGTTCATTTTGTGATGGTGTTTCGCGTCGAGATTTTCTGACGATTGGATCACTATCTATGGCCGGTGCCATGTCACTGCCACATCTACTTCGTGCAGAGGCAGCACAAGGTGGCCGTAGCCACAAAGCGATTATCAATGTCTTCCTTCCAGGTGGTCCTCCGCATCAGGATATGTTTGATCTCAAACCGGATGCTCCTCAGGAAATCCGTGGTGAGTTTCAACCCATCAACACAAATGTTGCTGGCATACAGGTCGGTGAATTGTTTCCAAAGCTCGCTGAGGTGATGGACAAGGTATCTGTAATTCGAACCATTGTCGGTGCAACCGGATCGCACTATGCTCACCAGGCCATGACAGGATATCCACACCCGAATCCACCAGCAGGCGGATGGCCATCGGTTGGTGCTTGGATTTCAAAATTGCAGGGACCGGTTAAACCGGCTGTTCCTCCACACTTGTCGCTGTTCTACAAAACCAGCCATAACCCTTGGGGTGATCCAGGTGCTGGCGGATTCCTTGGTGTACCTCATTCTCCATTCCGGCTTGTAGGCGGTAAGAACGAAACAAGTAAGACAGAGAACATGGTTCTGAAAGGGATTACACTTGATCGCCTTCAGGATCGAAACACACTGTTGGCATCTCTTGACAACCTCAAACGCGACATAGACACAACAGGCGTGATGGAAGGTGTCGACGCATTCACGGAACAGGCCGTTGGAATTCTCACCAGTTCAGCGCTAGCCGAAGCTATGGATATTTCTCAGGAATCTCCGGAAGTGATCGAGAGATACGGCAAAGGTGATCCTACATTTAAAGCGGACGGTTCGCCTCGAATGACAGAGAACTTCCTGATTGCCCGACGACTGGTTGAAGCGGGTGCACGATACGTGTCACTCAACTTTAGCCGATGGGACTGGCATGGCGGAAACTTCAACCGTGCACGGCAAGACATGCCTATGCTCGACCGTGCGACTGCGGCGCTTATCCGTGACATCCACGAGCGTGGCCTTGACCGGGATGTTTCAGTGGTCGTTTGGGGTGAGTTTGGACGTACACCAAAGATCAATGGAAATGCTGGCCGTGATCACTGGCCACGCGTCTCATGTGCTTTGATGGCTGGTGGCGGAAATAACCATGGACAGGTTATTGGTACAACCAATCGACTGGCCGAACATCCAATCGATCGACCGGTTACCTTCCAGGAAGTAATGGCAACACTTTACACCAATATCGGCGTAAACCTGCGTGCCACACGTGAATTCGACCTTCGTGGTCGGCCTCAGTATCCGGTACCTGAAGGCGTAGCTCCGCTACGTGAGTTGGTCTAAGCAAACTCGGATCTGTAGAGGGTGCAGAATTAGTAGTAGTGTGCACTGAATTGTGTGACACGACATGACGATGAAGTTGGAGAATTGACACAGTGTTAAAGATCTTTGATCGTAAGCCAAGCAGCGGCAAATCAGATTTTTGTGATGGCGTAAATCGTAGAACCTTTCTTCGTGTTGGTGGTCTGGGCATGGGTGCTTTTGCCTTACCCGAATTGCTCAAGATGGAAGCTGAAGCAGGCGTTGGTAAGTCTCACAAAGCTGTGATCATGGTTTATCTCTGCGGTGGTCCTCCTCATCAGGACATGTACGACCTTAAGCCGGATGCACCGGCTGAAGTGCGTGGTGAGTTCTCACCGATTAACACGAATGTGCCAGGGATCCAGATCTGTGAACTAATGCCGAAGATGGCAGGCATCATGGATAAGCTCGTGCCGATTCGTAGTATGGCAAATGCTCAAGGTGGTCATACAGGGTATCAATGCTTTACGGGAAACACTCCAAATAACGAGCCAGCTGGTGGTTGGCCCCACCTTGGCAGTGCCGTTTCACATTTCCAGGGTCCAACGAACGATGGCGTACCTCCGTTTGTTAGCCTTTGCTACACCACACAACACAAGCCATATAACGAACCATCAGCTGGGTTCCTCGGTCTTGGCCATTCGTCGTTCCGCCCACAAGGGCCCGGCAAAGGCGATTTGGTGCTAAACGGTATTACAACGGATCGCCTTGGCGACCGTCGTTCACTTCTTGGCGCCGTAGATCGCTTCCGTCGTAATTGGGACGGTACGGGAACTATGGACGGGATGGATGCGTTTTCTCAACGTGCCATGGGCATCCTCACATCTTCGGACTTGTTTGACGCTCTTGATGTGAGCCAGGAACCGGAGGCAATTCGGGAGCGATATGGATACTACGATCCGTCGCGACCCAAAGGTGATGGTGCACCACGCGTTCCACAGAACTTGCTGTTAGCACGTCGTCTAGTCGAAGCTGGTGCACGATTCGTATCGATCAATTACAGTTTCTGGGATTGGCACGGTTCAAACTTTAAGAACGCTAAAGATGAACTTCCAATTTTTGATCAAGGCATCAGCGCGTTGGTTGAAGACCTGCACGAACGTGGTATGGCAGACGATGTAACTGTCATTGCATGGGGTGAATTCGGTCGTACTCCGAAAATCAATAAGAATGCCGGTCGTGATCACTGGCCAAAAGTGAGCTGTGCATTGATGGCTGGCGGCGGAATGAAAACCGGTCATGTGATTGGTGCAACAGACCGTCAGGCTGGTGAAGCAGTTGAGCGGCCGGTGCGATACAGCGAAGTGTATTCAACGTTGTATCACAACCTGGGCATCAATCTGGATTCACAACGCCTCTTTGACTTCCGGGGTCGCCCACAGTATCTGGTTGAACCTGGTGTGAAACCAATGTCGGAATTAGTCTGACTTTAGTTTGATCTTCGATCTTGGTTCAATCGAGGTTCGCTCGAGAATCACATTGCTTGCTGTATAATGTGATGTATGAGTAGACAATTCTGGATTTTTCTAATTGCCATTTTTTGCTGCGGGCAAGCTACGCACGCCAAACGGCCTCAAAAACAGGCCATGGTGGAAACCGATTCGCGATTTGCCATAGAAGTGCAATCTGTACTGGCCAAGGCTGGCTGCAACGCTGGTACATGCCATGGTAACTTTAACGGCAAAGGTGGTTTTCGTTTATCGCTGCGTGGTCAGGATCCATCTGATGACCATCAGTGGATCACACGCGATCATGGTGGACGTCGGATCAACCTGATGGATCCGGCCGAGAGTTTACTGCTGGCCAAGCCAACCGGTCGGGTTTCACATCAAGGTGGTCGGCGGTTTGATGAAGACAGCCTTGAGTATCAAATTCTCTTCAACTGGATTGCCCGTGGCGCACCAACTGAGGCAGATGAGGATGTCCGGCTTGAGTCCATTGACGTATTGCCACTGGATGTTGTCGTTCGTGATCCTGCTGACAGCGTGAACATCAGCGTGCTGGCACGATACTCTGACGGTTCATCGCGAGATGTCACGTCGCTTACAGTGTACGAACCGTCGTCACTTGACGTTGAGGTCACAGCGGATGGTACTGTCATGCGCAAAAAGCATGGTGAATCGACAGTGGTCGTTCGCTATCTCCAGAAACAAGTACCTGTGCGAGTTGCTTTTGTGCCTCGAGTCAAAGGTCAACGCCGCATCCAATATCCTGAATCGACGAATTATATCGATGAACATGTATTCACCAAGTTGAAGGATTTGGGGATCAAACCATCGTCTCTGGCAAGTGATGAAGTTTTTGTTAGGAGAGTTTTCCTTGATGCGATTGGTGTCTTGCCAACAGCGGATGAAGCGAGAGCGTTTATTGCCAACAACAGCCCTACAAAGCGGGTGGATTTGATTGATGACTTGTTAAGTCGTAGTGAATTCGCTGAGTTTTGGGCTCTAAAATGGTCAGATGTATTACGTAATGAAGAGAAAGTTCTTGATGTAAAAGGGGTTGAGGTTTACCACGACTGGATCCTTCAGTCTATGAAAGAGAATAAGCCAATTGACCAGTTCGTACGCGAATTGCTGCTTGGACGTGGTAGTACTTTTGAAAACCCACCAGCGAATTTCTGGCGGTCTGTAAGAACTCCGATTGCACGTTCTGAAACCACCGCTCGGTTGTTTCTTGGTGTGCGGCTTGGATGCGCTAAGTGTCACAATCACCCATTTGATCGCTGGACCCAGGATGATTATTACGACTGGACGAGTTTCTTTGCCCGTATCGACTATGAATGGGAAGAGAAGCGGCGGGATAAGTTTGATAAGAATGAGTTCGTTGGTGACCAAGTCGTCAAGATTGCTGATGAAGGCGAAGTGAAAAACGCACGGACGGGTGTCAATGCACAGCCTCGATTCCTTGGCTCACATCAGTTCGCAGATGTTAAGGCTGAGGGAACGGATCAGAGAATTGAAGAACTTGCTACGTGGATCACG